>Ga0114978_10005521_pt1 | contig 10094 bp, 10 predicted proteins | sample S_140212_EF_Meta_FD_87027 | JGI IMG/M metagenome (GOLD analysis project Ga0114978, IMG submission 87027) | Freshwater microbial communities from Lake Simoncouche, Canada to study carbon cycling - S_140212_EF_MetaG | ecosystem: Environmental > Aquatic > Freshwater > Lake | place: Lake...
TACCGTAGAGTTCTTAATTTAAGAACTCTCTAAGGGTTTGCTGCGCTGAACCGAGTAGCGAATTATAATACTTAATATATGCTGCGCTGAAGACTCGCACAGCGAGTCTTGACATTAAGAGTTCTTGGTCACCCAGAAGCTTCGCTTCTGGGAATTCGGTACTTGGCGGTAGCCGGATGCAATATTTTCACAATCCAGCCTGGAATTTCGAAGCCGTTTGCTTCTAAACGAACCGGAACAGTCTCTTGCCAAGATAAAAGGTTCGGTGTATTGTAAAGAGGAACCTCCTCCAGAGTTTCAATAAACCCTGTATCTGTAGCCTCCCTTCCTAGCACTTTCCATGAGTGTTCAATACCGTTTGATATACGTTCATATCTAACATCTCCAGAATCCCATATCTTCATATAATAATCGCTCACTTTCATTTGTTTAGTAGTTCTTGTCCAAAGTCGTTTCATGTTTGTTCCACCTAGTAAATTTGAGTCGCTGGGATTTAAGCATGTATTATATACAATCTATAGATGCCAGGAACAGTATCTGTATTAGAATTACGACAGGATGGTGATGTAGCAGTAGTGAATATTAAGCAGGCTGGTAATAAACTCGTTTTAAAAGATATACAGACATATTTGAAGAAGAAGGTCACACCTGAGATTATAACGACGTATAATTATGGCACAAAGCGTATTACAATGATTGGAATGACTAAGGGAAAAGATTCTGAAGTTTCTCAACACCAACTTCCGCCACCATATGAGGGTGCTGAGATTTATGGAAATCTTATCGTACTAATGCACAGTAATAAGGTGACTTGGGATGCTTCTCCATCCTTTGACGCTTTCCCTGTTCCAGAATACGAGATCTTTTACGAGAAGGCGTGTGCTGGGGAACTGGACACGGATGTTGTCGAAGAAGATGATATCGCTGATGACGTTGAGGATGTAGAGGGAGAGGGAGACGAGGATGCTGATGATGAGGCTGATGAGGAGGGTGAGGCTGAGGATGAGATTAATATTGAAGCCGAAGTTGAGGCTGAAGAAGAGGAGGAAGCGCCGAGACCCCGAGTAAGCAGACGAATTCAGAAGATTGATCCGCAACAGTTGCAGTTTAATTTCAAATCCACTCTTCTACCGGAAACCGTTTCCAGCATAGAAGGGGTGCTCGCATCTAAGCAGCGTAAGCAGATATTCACAGTATTTAAAACACTCCTATCGGAACACTGCAATGAAAACGATATTGCAGATTTAGAGAGGGGTGTATATAATGCGACGCTTGAATATGCCAAACAGCGTCTCGTGCCGCTAACTTGGGAACATGTCACATTTGAGTGGATGTATAACATGATTTCAAAACGCACCGTATCCAATTTCAATCCCAGTTCCTATGTTGCTAATCCACACTTGATTCAGAGGTGGAAGGATGGTGAATTCACCTTAGATCAGATTGGCTCATGGACACCGTATGAGCTAAATCCTGCGCACTGGAAGGACTTGAAGGATCAGCAATTCCGACGTGAAAAGCGTATCTTGGAGGGCAATCTTGCTATGGCGACTGATAGATTCCGTTGCTCACAGTGTAAGAAGAAGATGTGCTCGTATTATGAGTTGCAGACTCGTTCTGCAGATGAGCCGATGACAATCTTTATCAGTTGTTTGAATTGTGGAAAACATTGGAAGCAGTAACGCCAAGTAGCGAAATTAAGAACTTCACGTTGATCTGAAAATGTTGTAATATTATATTATGCCAATATAGAATGCCTAAAGAATCTAAAGATGGAAAAGCGGGCTCCGGCAGTAAAAAATCAAATAGTGGTGAGAATTCGGCTGCGGCTGCAGGTGCGGCTGCAGGTGCGGCTGAGGTTAGTCTTGAAAATCTACATGAAGCTAGAAAAGAGGCAGATAAAAAGATTGCAGAGTTAGAGGAAAAATTTCGCAAAGGGAGACCCATGCAGACAACTGGAACTTCGGAAAGGCTTAGACACTTAATTGCACCTCTACTAGGTGCTCACGTTAGTCAAGCTAAAGGTTTAATTGTCAGTCTTATAGATGCAGTTGAAAGCTTGACACTTGCACCATGGGCGATTGGTCTTCCGCATCCTAATATGCCTGCCCCTTCAAATGAAGATCTAGGTCCTAGAATGCTCAATGCGCTCAAAACCGCAGAAAATTTACCCTTTGATAATCGTATTCTGCGTGCTCATTTTGAAAAGGCTGAGGTTAATGCAGATGAGGGTATCAAACACTTTTTGAGTGAGGGTAGAAAGCGAGTACGTAGAGTACTAACACAAGCTGAAGCACGCGAAATGGTTGATAAATATATGCTTAGTGCTAAAGGATTAACTGACAAATTAGTTGAAGACTCGATTAAAGATCTTGTTTATCAAAACGACGATGCTAGTGCAGCTGTTGTTAATCCTCTTATAGAAGTTGTATTAGCCCGAATTAAAGAACACGCAGAAAAATACTTTGGCGGCTCTAATAAGGAATCTAATAATAATGCAGCTGGTGGAGCAGCTGCATCAGGAGGTAGGCGTAAGAAGACTAGAAGGTCTAGACACAAGAAGCAAGTTACCGCCAAGTACAGAAAATAAGTATTATACCGAAATCAATTAGCTAAATATCACACTTAATAGTCACAGAGAATCTGATACTATTAAGTGATAATTGACTTTATCAGCCAGAAGCTTTACTTATCGTAGAGTTCTTAATTTAAGAACTCTCTAACGGTGCCACCGAGTAGCGAATTATAATACTTAATAGGTTAGACTCGCATAGTGAGTCTTGACATTAAGAGTTCTTGGTCACCCAGAAGCTTTGCTTCTGAGAATTCGGTACTTGGCGGTATGAGAATTCGGTAATTATCTCTACATATTTAAAATATTTGCGCAAACTGGTGATAGATAAGAGATTTTTAAAGGGTATGCAAAAATTGATTTAAATCATCATATAAACCAAGTTACATAATTCTAAATGAATACTAATAATATTTTAGCTGTTAAAGAACCTAAGAAGCCTTGGACTGTTGCGCAGTTTGAAAAATTTCGTACTCATATGACTACCTTTGTAATTACGTATATAGTCGCACTTTTAGAAAATAATATTTGCCGACGTCTAGTTATAAGAGCTCCTGTTAAGTCAGGTAAACGTGAGATCGGTGAATACATGGCTAAACGGGACGAGAGCCATGAATCTCCTCGTGTTCATGTGTTTATTTCTGCCTGGCACCGTGCTGCAGATGATAATCAACGTAAGGAATTGGCCCAGCACAACATGAAGGTATTCTCAATCAATAAGAGAACTGCAGCAGATGACTGTCTAAAATGGATAAATGCTCAGATACAGCTTGGTAAGACCATTGTTCTTCATCTTGATGAGTGTGATCATGGATCTGGCGATAAGCAGATCTTAGGAAAGGTATATAAACATGTTCGCGAGTTATCTCAGGTCTTTATTATTCTGTATAGTGCCACACCACAGGAGGTACTCTTCTCTAGTGACATTGGCTCAGCCGATGAGAACGACATGCTGGATGATATGCTCGATGGCACTCATCTGGAGTATAAGCCACCTATGGGCTATTGTGGTCCTGGTCGTTTCTTAGATGAGAATCTAGTAATTGAAGCTAAGCCATTCTTTACCATGAATCCTGTGCCAGCTCTTACTGAACAGGGTCGTGAGGCTATTGCAGGTCTCAGAGCAAGCACGGCCTCTGGCAGCGGACGAAATATTATGGCCTTGCGATTAACCAAGAAGGTGGGCGTAGGAAAGGCTGGCAAGGATATCTATAAGTTTCTGCAGAATTTAGACAAGATTCCTGAGCTTAGGGGAGTTCAAATCATGGTTGATAAAGGCGACTGTGATTGTGGAAACCCACGCAAGATTGAATGGTCTTCACTTGATTTCTGGATAACAATTGCTAAAGATGTACCGATTCTGATTGTCATGGATCAGACCTCATCACGATCTACGGAGTGGGCATGTCATGATCGTATATATGCTACCCACGACTATCGCACTGCTTGCCAATACGCAATCCTATCTCAGGCACAGGAGCGTGTGAATCACTACGATAGCAAGTATCCTGGTGGATTTCAGCCCATTATCATTTATGGCCACAAAAAGACATTTGAGCTTTCGGCAGGTCGCATTACTTATGAGCAATACTTTGCCTGTGATTGGAGTATGCGGAAGGTTGATGTTCGGCGGGCGGGGCGAGATAATCTGGGTGAGGTATATGAGATAAAGAATGAGGCAGGTGTTCTTCATCCGGTATATAATTTGCCGATGCAGAACGCAATGGCTGAGGAAGTACTAAGGGATCTGGGCTGTTTTGGTGATCTTTCACTATCTAGTCGTGTTCAGGGGAATGTACGATTATTGCCTGTGTATGATACATGTTGGTTCCCGTCTAGTGAGGCCACGTGGAATACATCAATTGCTACAATTAAGAGGAATGTGGCTGATGGCAAGTTTCGCACAAATACCTTTGCTAACCCTTTCTCAAATGCTCGAACACATGGTCACGCACCTGGCCCTGATGGTAAGGAGTTTGGCTATCTGCGTGGCTGGAATGTCCTTGATTATAATACGGATGTAAAACCCCAACCTGGTTGGGGTGTGGGCCCTGACTCTCCTCGTATTACTGTCTGCTACAATAATGATATGTTGGGTGCTGCGATCCGCTGGCACACGGGTGAATTTTATCAGAGTAATCGATTAAATGCATACCGCTCAATGTATCCATCAAAACTGTAATTACTAAGCAGACACTTTTAGAAGGGACATATGAAATTCCATCTAAACACTTCATCCTTTAACTAAACTATATGGACATTGTCAATGACATTAACGCCAAAGCAGCGGCTGAGATAGTTACCGATGTGAAGCCCTATAACCAGACTGCTGGTTCGCACCACGTGTTAAAGGATGTCTATTCCTTTTTTGGCAACAAAATCATGAATTCCGTCGCCATATATGTCGGTTGTCTTAATTGGAAGCTAGATCTCCAGCTTCTAGAGTCGTATGCAGTGCCGACAGTTGTCTGTGACCCCTTCGGCGATGACCCCGCATGGTCCGCCGCAGTTCTAGAGAAACGTGCAAAACTCATGGACTGGATGAAGTATCTCAAGGAGTCCGATTGTGGAACACACTTTGTGAATCCAAAGTGGATCCAGCCTATGGCCGAGTATCCTGGCAATTTCGACGGAACCATGAACCTCTCAGCTGATACAAGCGTTCCAGTGACTACTTGGGATACGTTAGTGAAAAAGGCTGCAGCCCTAAGAAATAAGCCTTCAACTGAGGAGCCGCATTTTGCCTTATGCAGAATTGAGCTCCATAACGAGGAGATTAATATCCTATCAAGTCTCTTGGCATCGAAATACAGGCCCTCTATCCTCTATGTTCGCTGGTCAGAGTCACCCGATGAGAACCAGCTAACGTCTGAGGCCGCCGGTCATCTTCAGAGCTGCGGATACCGCCTAGTTACCGTAAATGCAAACGGATTCTTCATGTACCATTACACTGGACAGGATATTTATTCTTGCTGCTCATGGACAAACGTTGGAATGAGACACCCATTCCTAGATTTAATGAAAGAGCAGGTTGAGGACTTTGTTTCATCTCTAAGAAAATCGTCAGCTAAACTAGAGGTTGTGAAGGATGAGTCGGCTGTTTCTGAGGGGGCTTCCAATAGTTGAATCTCACCTTTATAGAACCAGATTTATATCATTAAAAAATGCATCGGTGCGTAGAGCATCAACTCTGTCTAGCATTAAACGAAATATATCGCATAATCAGAGTGGTATCAATAAAGATGCCAGACAAACAGTCCCGGTTGAAATCTTTAACAGTTCGATTATCACGCACCAAGCGACCAGGAAACGACTTTTACCGATATGTAAATCAATCGTGGACGAAGATGACTCATATTCCCCAATATTCTACTAATTATGGTGCAAGTGAAGAAATTGATAGAGAAAATAATAAGAAAATACTTAAACTTGTTGATCAGTTGGGCTCATCAAAACCGTCTCCTGAAGAAGTTCCAAAGAATCCAAGAGACCATCTTCGTTTTTTTTCATATATTTGGAATAATACAACTGCAGAAAGGGAGGAGGAATATATGAAACTCCTCTTTCATGATTTAATAAGTTCCAGTCAGCCTGATAATGTGGTCCGTTTTGTTGGATGGTTAATGAGGACCAATGTAGATACCGTAATAAATATTAGCGTAGATACAGAGAATCATTCACCGTATTTTCTAAGAAGTAAATTAAGCGTAGGAAGTCTAAGTCTCCCTTTAAAGTATTATTCTCATAAATTCAAGAAATCTCCAGTGTGGCTCGCATATGTAAAATATGTCGAAACGTGTTCGATTGAATTAGGACTGCCATATTTACATTATGCTATAGACGCTGAAACGGAACTTGCAGAGATTATAAATATGGATACGAATACAACATCTAGACCCTATACTGGAAACGACTTATTCCATCTTGTACCTGAATTTGCATGGACCCCCTTTATGGATGCAGTTAATATTAAATCATGGAAGGCCCATAAATGGATCATATCAGATCCAATATGTATTAAGCGTATTTTAAAGTGGATAACTAATACACTAGTTTCAAGGCCAGAACACGTGGCCGCTCTATTTACACTTCATTTATTGAATATATCTGGAGATCATCTCAGACCGTCCATTAAATCTGCAGCGTTTAATCTATTTAAAAAGGAGCTATATGGAGTTTTAGAAAGTCCCAATAAAGATTTGAGATATATTGCGGCTCTATCAGACACCTACCCTGATATCTTATGTAATGAATTCTCAGATGCAGACTATGACAGTTCAAAACTTAAGGATGTGTATTCTATGGTCGATAAAATAAAGGAGGCTGCGATAGATGTTATAAATGAATCAACTATGATTTCAAAACATACGAAGCATTTAACGATTGAAAAAATTCACAGAATGAAGGTGGAGATCGGTTCAAACCATTCTAAATATGTTCCTGATGCGCCATATTACCCAGACAGTCTTATTCATACGATCCTATCGGTAAAAGAAACACGGAATAAATTCATTTTATCTCAGGCTGGTGGAAGGCCAAATAAAGATGGTATTATATATCCCTGCTTTATTGTTAATGCGTCGTATTATGAGGACTATAATCTTATGATGATACCATGGGGTATTTTACACGAGCCCTTTTATTCAAACAATAAATCTACACCACTTGGCTGGAATTACGGTGGGATTGGTGCAACACTCGGCCACGAATTGTGCCATGCGTTTGATATAGAGGGGATTAATTATAGTCCTAGAGCCACATATAGAAAATGGTGGACCCGAAAGGAGCGATCCAATTTTAAAGCGAAGACTAGAAAGGTCAAACAGTTCTTTAATAAATTCCAACATTTTGGTCATCATTTAGATGGTAATAAAACCCTGTCTGAGAACTGGGCAGATTTTGGCGGCCTCATAGTATCACTTCGTGCATTGAAGGGTGAGGCTGACAGGATGAAACTGTCTGAAGAAGACAAAGAAGAGGCCATACGGACACTATTTATAAGCTATGCATCGTCGTGGAAAGACTGTATTCGCAGGAAAAAGCTCATTCAACAAATGAAAAAATCTGTGCATTCTTTGCCTGAAGATAGAGTGAATAGGATAGTGCCGCATTTTCAAGACTGGGTAGATGTATTTGATATAAAGAAATCCGATGCGCTATTTATTCCTCCTAGAGAGCGGTTAAAGTTTTTATAATACAATAAATTAGATGACTTCTGAAAATACCGAAAGAAACATTCTTATTCGGTATTCTGAGAATATTAATCCTGACAAATTATTCACGCCATTCATGTATGTGCATAATCAATATGGGTATGATGTGAAATCCATTTATAGAAAGATTGTAACACAGTCTTTACTAGATCTAGGGAATTTTCCAGATACATTTCCACACACGATTTCAGAGTATTATTGGATTCAAGAGGGTGCGCCTATGAAGAATAGTTGGATAGCACTCGGATCTCTAAAAAACGGCATCTATTTCTATTACACTGCATTCACTGATAATGCAGGCGGGAATTTTGCCCTGAATGGCCATATGAATTTATGGGTATCTACACGATACAGCGACTTAATTCAATTCGCTATGGATTCTGAGACATATAAAAAGTATATGAATGAGACTAAAGAATAAGCAGGTCTGAGAGTCGCCACATCTCAAATGTGCCATCAGGCATTGGGCGCTTAATGATAAAGGGAAGACGCCGAGCCTCGAGTTCAAGTCGTGAGATCTCTTTTAAATCAGATATATGGTCTGGAACAGCAATGTAGGGTCTCGCTCCTAGACTTAATTGATTCGTTCTAAATCCGAGCACCTTCGTTTTTTCATACTGTGTTAAGAATGGAATGCTGCGATGCTTAGAATCGATTTGTCCATCTGGATTCGTAAATGAGGGCGGGACATTTGTAAGAATAAGGTCCATCGAGACACTCTCAATAGTATCGATACGAGCCTCTGGATGAAATTTCAGGAGCTCATTTCCTAGATCACGCTTCTGTGTATCCTCTATAATCATATCATCCTCGATTTCCTGATCCTCATTATATTCGTCGTAGTCGTACTGTTCTTCTTCTGCCATACTATATACTAATAGTCAGTAGAATTCATTTTTAGGCCCAAATTAGGCCTAAATTAGGCTTAAATTAGGCCTAAAGTTGAAAATGATATATTTATAATATAGGGTATGGCCACCGATACTGAGACCGCTTCAACGTACGAATTAAAAGAATATAAATCTTTTGATGATATGGGACTTCCAGACAATTTGCTAAGAGGCATATACAGTTATGGATTTGAAACCCCATCGAAAATTCAGATGAAAGGCATTAAGCCAATCTTCGACGGACAGGATTTAATTGCACAGGCCCAGTCTGGTACTGGAAAGACGGGCACCTTTACGATTGGCAGTATTGCTCGCATTGACCCTGACCTCAAGCAGGTTCAGGTTCTCTGTATGGCGCCAACTCGTGAGCTTGCCCAGCAGATTCATGCGGTTGCATCGGCAATCGGTAGTTCAATGAAGCTGAGTGTCTATGCTGCTATGGGTAAGACGCCGGTGCGTGATGACATTCGTGCTCTTAATCGCGGTGTTCATTTCCTCGTTGGAACACCGGGACGTATTTATGATCTATTGAAGAACCATAGGGCATTTAGCACGAACCATGTCAAGGTCATTATTGTTGATGAGGCGGACCAGATGTTAGAGGATAGATTTCGCGACCAGCTTCAGTGCATTTTGCAGCTAGGATTTCCTTCTACCTCTCGCTGTGCGCTCTTTAGTGCGACAATGAATCCTGACGTTGTTGAGTTCGCTGAGAAGATTCTAATGAACCCAGTGCGCATTCTTGTCCCTGCTGAGGAGGTGAATTTGAAGGGTATTACACAGTATTGTGTGAATCTAGAGCGCGAGGATTGGAAGTTTGATGTCTTGCTTGATTTATATAGAAATCTTAATATTGTTCAGGCACTCATTTATTGCAACAAGCGCCAGAAGGCCGAGTGGCTTGCTGAGAAGATGAGTACTGCAGGGTTCCCAATTACCTGTATTCATGGTGATATGGAGGTAAAGGATCGCATGGATAGAATGATCGCCTTTAGAAAGGGTGAGACACGTGTATTAATTAGCACAGACTTACTTGCGCGTGGTATTGATGTGCAGCAGGTGAGTCTAGTCATCAATTATGAGCTACCAGTGCAGATTGAGAATTACATTCACCGCATTGGCAGATCGGGTCGCTACGGTCGTAAGGGAACTGCGATTAATCTCATCTCGAATGATGAGAGCCGATTGATGAGTGAGATTGAGTCGTTTTACAAGATTCAGGTGAATCAGTTACCTGAGGATTTAAGTCAGGTGAGTTTTAATTAGATTATTTGAACCGCTATAAAATTGAAATGTCATTTTTACTAATTTTAATTAGCAAAGATGTCACTTACACCATTCTCTCGTGAGACTATGCGTGGACTCAAGGAACAGAAGGATGAAGAGGCTCACATTATGAAAATAAACTCAGTCGTTAAA
>Ga0114978_10005523_pt1 | contig 10091 bp, 6 predicted proteins | sample S_140212_EF_Meta_FD_87027 | JGI IMG/M metagenome (GOLD analysis project Ga0114978, IMG submission 87027) | Freshwater microbial communities from Lake Simoncouche, Canada to study carbon cycling - S_140212_EF_MetaG | ecosystem: Environmental > Aquatic > Freshwater > Lake | place: Lake...
AATATCTGACAAAGGTACATGTATGTTGCTACGTTCTTTACATTGTATTATGCCTGTAATAACAGTAGTTATAATGTTAATCGGGTCAAAAACGTGGTTTCATATAATAATATTTTTTAATATACTGGTATTTATGCTATTTTTATTATTTCATGGCTGTATTCTATCTAAAATAGAACACCGCTTTACAGATGATGAATTTACAATCATTGATCCTTTTTTAGAAATGTTAGGTGTAGAATTAACGAATGACAATCGACATAGATATTCATTCTATTCATCTATAAATGGATTTATGGTAACCTTTGGATTATATTATTATCGTTTTGGAATGCCGACATAGCACAATTCAATGGCATAGAATAAAAAGTAGATTAAGTTTAACCTTTTTTACACCAGGTTGTTTTTATCACATATATAAACTCTTTCACCGCTTTATACTCTGTGGTGCGTTTATAGTTACTTATACCCTTTAAACGATTATATGTTTTATGGTCTAGCGGAATTTTTTCTACATGCTGACTGTGTTTAGCCAGCAGTTCATCCAAAATAGGTATTGGAATAATGCCACCATCATTATAGGACAATATAATGTATTTGGCTTTGGTATTACCGATTAAATCATCCATAGCATCTTTGGCGTTTGACATGCTATTATAAAGTGATTTGGTACGGTCATCGGGCTGACCGCGATTGGTATCAGGTATCGTTTGTGTTTTATCCCAATTATTAATAATATCCAGTAGAAAATAATAAATGTTATAGGGATGCTTATTATACGGCGGGTCATAGTAAACAATATCCAATTCAGTTTCTGCCCCCACTTTTTTCGCCCATACATTTGTATCCATTTGAGAAATAACGACGTCGCAAGGATGCGTATCGAAAATAGGATAAGGTACGGTAATCGGTTGTGTAATACGCTTTATATCAATACCTTTTTTACCGCCATATTCACCTTTCGTGGCTGTTTCATCTTTATAAAATGCCGAAAATTGGCCACTGGTGTTATTATGGATTGAGCATTCGACGAGTAGAGGTGCTAAAACAAACGACCGGTATGCCAAAGGGATGGTGTCAATATAATTGCGTATAGAGTCTATACGTTTACCGTTTTCATAGGTGAAATACACACGATCATCAGCGGTGATAATGGGGGATGAAGGTGACCATTGACCGGCAACCCAAGGGGGCGGTGCCCCCTCTTGCACCCCCACAGTTAAATCAACTAGTTGCGCTTTTGTCACTATAGTATTACCAGTATCAATATACCTCTTTATCTTCTCTACCATTTGTTCATCTGGTGTGGCTAAATAACATTCATTCAATGTTTTACTATACCCCGCTAAATCATTCGTATATAATTTGGCGGCCTTTGTTTTAAACAGTCGACTGACACACCCTGACCCCGAGAATCCGTCACCCATTATCAACTGTTCTTTGCCCAATTCTTTTTGTATTTTATCTACAATTGACCCAATAATAGGTAACAACTTTCGTTTATTACCCATATAAGTAATAATTTGCCCTGATAAATACTGCTCATTTAATTTCGCCATTCTATCTATATTATTATATAGTAATACCTTTAACAACATTTAAAAACAACCTTTGAGTCAAAACCATATCTGAAACGTTTAGATCAAACAAATCCAACCTTTTTGAACTGGAGGTTAAAACCATCTTTTCAATTCCAACTGTTTATCATTGGTATAAGACAAAATAGGATGTGCAATGGGCACGACTAATGTGCTGACATCTTTCTTATAAGTCATATAACCTTGCGCTTCACCATAGACCTGATTCACCGAGTAATCAAACACGATATTATTTAAATCACGTATTTGATCAGGTATATTGGTGGGTAGATTTTTGGAATATTGAAGAAAAATACTGCGCATTACAATCTTTAGCTCATCGCCGTTTTGTTCGCCAATGACATATTGTCCATTGGATTTTTTATACACACCAGCACGTATTCCATTTTGAACAATTTTCATATTGGCCGAACTAAAAAAAGCACTAGATAAAGCTGTATCATACCAATTGCCGGTCATGGCATCTCTAAATGTACTCGTTTGATTAACTGGAATTTGGTCACTCATTGCAAATCGTAAATCCATATTTGGCCCCATTATATTGACTCGACCATTTGTTCTATCAGAATTCATTTATAATAACAAAGTAGAAAAAAATATGGTATTTTTGCCCACCAGCTTTTTTTAAAAAGTATATATATAATATAATTAAATCATGGCCGATTTCCAAAGCATCGTCATGTCTATTGCCGTCATTGTATTAATCATCGTTTTAATTTTTATAGGCATTTCTCTGTATAGAAATAAACAAACGTTTCAATATCCGCCGGTAGCTGCCAACTGTCCAGATTATTGGCTAGATGAATCCAATGGCGATGGTGTAATATGTGTTAACCCAAAGAATTTAGGAAAGAAAGAATGTCCCAAGAAATTAGATTTTTCAGCATCTTTTTGGTCTAGTGACAAGGGGCTATGTATGAAAAAAAATATGGCCAATCGGTGTGATCTCACGTGGGATGGCGTGACGAATAATAATACTATGGTTTGTTAGGGGGGCTCTGCCGTAATGAGATGCTCTGTCCGTAATGAGGGATAAAAGGCAAGAAGGTAAATTTACTTTTACATATGATACTTTTATATTTATATATAAAAACATCATACTACGAATACATAAATGGACCAATTAAATTTCAATAATATTTTAGGTAGAGAACAATTGGCAAATTCTATTAAAAATGTTCTAACCCATTTTAACCAGCACAAGAATGATTTGTCTTTCAAAAGAGGCATATATGTCTATGGTGCCCCTGGCGCTGGCAAAACAGAATTTGTGATACAGATTTTAAAGCAGATGAACTATGACATTGTTAAATATGACGCCGGTGACATAAGAAATAAATCTATTATTGATGCGATTACTAAACATAACATGGCGGACAAAAGTGTCATTAGTTTATTGCATAAAAAAGCCAAACCTATTGCGATAGTGATGGACGAAATTGACGGTATGAACAACGGTGATAAAGGCGGTATTAATTCCCTGATACGTCTTATTCGTCCCAAAAAAACGAAAAAACAAAAGAATGAAGAAGTCACTTTTAATCCAATTATATGTATCAGCAGTTATCATGTAGACAAAAAAATAAAAGAACTGATGAAAGTGTGTAATTCCTTTGAACTTAAAAGTCCAACCAATCCACAACTTCAGTTTATAATTAAAAGTTTAATGCCGGAATTAGATGTCAACTTGGTCAATAATACTATCAATTATCTACAAGGGGACTTGCGTAAACTGGCATCTATTTATACGATTTATCAAAACAACACTAGTCTACTCAAAAACGAAATTATTCAGGATATTTTCAAGCCGAAATCATATAATGAGGATACAAAGGAAATAACTAAAAAACTAATGAATCAACGGTTTTCTCTATCAGAACATAACACAATGATGAATGAAACGGACCGAACTATAGTAGGCTTGTTATGGCATGAAAATATAATCGATACCTTTGGCAAGCTGTCAAAACAACAGTCGATACCCTTTTATACAAAAGTATTGGGTAATATCTGCTTCGCCGATTATATGGATAGAATAACCTTTCAAAAGCAAATATGGCAGTTCAATGAGATGAGTTCATTAATTAAAACATTTCATTGTAATAAGATATACCATGATACCTTTAAAAAGAAACCAAAGTTTAACCCGACAGAAGTAAGGTTTACCAAAGTGTTGACAAAATATAGTACGGAATATAATAATTCTTTATTTATTCAGAATTTATGTCAACAATTAGGCTTGGATAAAAAGGATACATTTTCATTTTTTTTAGATTTGAGAAATAACCACTCGGAAGAAGATATTTATACGATGTTTGAATCCTATGAAATTGGAAAGTTAGATATAAATCGTATTTATAGGTATTTGGATAAATATACAGATAAAGATTGTAAAGCCGGTGATATTCATTATGGCGGTAGCAGCAGTGGAGACATTGTACATGAAGAAGATATGTTGTGTGATGAATAAATATTCAACATCAAAAAGTATTTCACAATAATATTTATAGATTATAATTATTATTATTGTAAAATTAATAAAATATTAATGAAATATGAAATATTATGGTGAGAAATTATTAGTTACATATTTCAAAAATGTTTCCAACCCTTTATGTAAATGGTCAGGCCAAGCTTTTTCTAAACAAATCTGAAACAAATCCATGTCATCACATGGTTCAAATACATTTCGTTCATTCCACGAATCAATATAGTGTTTAAATGTAGAATTTATACATTGTTCAGTTCTATATTCTTGATAAAATCTAAATATTTCTTTTTCATTAAAAATAACTTTTTGATCTCCAACTGGACCATAATGTGATAATACTAGAGGTGTTGTAGGCAAAGACATTTCATAATTTAAGCCTAATAATTGGGGACCAGTAACAACCCAAGGACTTTTGCCATAGTATTTTTTACTCACATTATATACTATATTTATAAGAGACGTCAACATTATTTCATTATTTTTTTTACAAAAGATAAATCCAGTCGTAATAGATTGATGTTGTTTGCCATCATCCCATTCAAACGTTCCATCATTGCAAAAATATTCCTTGTTGGTTAAAGTACTTAATTTAAAATTGTTTTCACATTTTACTTTAATATCAAGATAAATGCCACCATACATGTATAAAATACAAAATCTAAACAAGTCCGCTTTATAGGATTGCGGTATCAATGAGTTAAATGCTATCAAAACTTCTTTTGGAAAAAACTCTTTTAAAAATAGTTGTGTTGTAGCTTCATTATATACAGTAAATGTAAATTCGGGATTTTGCAGACGCAATGTATTTATATTTTCTTGCATTTGTGTTGGTAGTTCACTCTTATCCCAGTATAACCAAACAGATAAAGGAATAATAGATGTGGATGATAATTTATGGACTGAAAAACTAGTTTCGTTAATGTAAAATCCTCTATCAAGCGGTTCATTTGGTAAATCCATTTTTCTTTTTTGAAGATGACAATAGGTAGTTTCATAACTTTCGCCGTCATCGTACACAGTAATTAATTTTTCTTGAATTTTATCAAAAAACAAATGGTTTAAATTTGTACCTGGACGTGAATTATTGAAAAAGTTTTTATTGTTGACTTTCCATTCTGGTCTGAATAAGAAATAAAAACATTCCGGTACGATATCACAGAATTTAGCATTAATATAACACATTTTAAGATTATTTTCGGCCAGGTACGCTTTAAGTGGTTCTCTATACGCAATCTCGTCAGTTAAATAATTTCTACTATTATCGGTAACGAGATCAAAATAATCGGGTATTTTCTTAAATAAATTTTTAAAAGAATCATTATTTTTAATAGCCGTAAAATGACCATGCCATCCACCAATAATGTCGTATTTTTCTTTAAAATCAATAAAGTTGGATAATTTACCGTATATAACATCACAATCGCCCCAACCAATAAAATCATTTTCTGTAACGTTATGCTGGACTAGTATATCATTAAAGAGCAATGAATATACTATCTTAAAATCAACGAGTTTATAATTAGCTTGAACCAATGATTCTGGCTCCAATTGTTTTTGGTAGGTGTCAACTAAAAGACCGGATATTCTTTTACGAACTTCATGTATAGTCATATGAATATGAATTAAATTTGAAGGAAGGGAATAAGAATTAACATTGGAAATATCTGTGACGAGAAAAACTGTTAATATATCTTTATTTATCGATAATGAATCCAAATACAACTGGAAGTAGTTGGGAAAACTTCCAAAATATACAATAAACAAGTATATTCTTTGTTTTTGTTCAGGCACAGTTACAGGCACAGTTACAGGCACAGTTATAGCATTTGTAATAGGCATATTTGCATGACTCTTTTGTGCGTACCATCCGTTTACACCTGGCGTATGAACGTCTAATATAGTTTTAAGTATATATTCATAATTATGTGCCAGTTTATACATGTCAAATAATCTAACTGCTCTTTCTCTGATATATGTTCTATCAAATTTATTATCAACCGCCATTTGTACTCCTTTACAATAATCAGCTAGGGTATGACAACGCAATCCTGTTCGAAAATTTTCGACATTTTCAGGCAAAGCTCCATGGTCGCAGCATATAACGGGTGTGCCGCATATTTGAGCTTCCGCCGATACACCACAAAAAGGTTCTGCGTATTGACTAGGACATAATATGGCACAACAACTACCTAAAAATTCTGATCGTTCAGCTCCATGTATCGGCGGTTTATAGACAATATTGGGTTGAGTTAAAAAAGGTTTAGGATCGCCTTGACCGCATAAAACAAATTGTACATCTGGTAATCTTTTCGCTATTTCTACTATAACGTTGACCCCCTTTACGCCTTCTATTCTACCAAAAAAACCTACTTTTTTTACAGTAGGTGTAAGTGACAAGGCAAAATCATCTATATTATAAAAATTTGGAACAACAAACCAATAATTCGGCGGTTGAATCTGCTGATGACCAAGTGTACTAGAAAGCCATGAATAGGATTCAAAAATCCTATAATCTTTATAGGACCCCGAATAACCAATACCCGTTTCTACTGCGACATAATTTAATCCACTTAAAGCATCCTCGTAGGATCGACCTAACGCAATACACACAATATCTGTTGCTGTACTGCGATAATGTTCTTGTAATTTAATTCTTAATCGTCTATTAAATTCTATACATAATGGAGAACTCCAATTGGATAAACCATTCACAAGATAGGTCGGGTCATCATTTTTTTTAGTTGCTTCTTCTAATGTTAATTTGGTATCCACAAACATAAACGTTTTAATTCTCAATTCATTCCATTCTGCTTTTGTAAATAATTCTATATTTTTATCAGCATCTACATCAGATGTTTCAACGCCATAATGGTACACCTCAAATCCTCTACTTCTCATCATTGGAGCAAAACGTTGTACTTTCCCGGTGAAAGCATCATGACTATAAAATTCATTCGTAATGGTATAGGGTATTGCCGGTAAATGTAGGCGTATATTATTTTTAGGTTGACTCGTATTCTTAATAGAATTAGAATGTATTTCTTTCATTGTAACAACTGGTTTTGCTTTTTCTTTTTCCAATGCCTTTTCCTTTTTATTATTCATGTATTCTTCATAAAAAACCATATTTCTTTTTGTAACTTCTATTATATCTGGTGTAATTTTATTGTTCGATATTATTTGTTTACAACATTCATATCCACTTTCTTTATCGTCTGTATAAAAAGCGCAAACGGAATTAATAAATTCAATATAATCATTATATTTATGTGTGGTTACAAACAATTTATTTTCATTCATAAATTCAGACGGTTGGCGATACTTTTTATATTTATGATATAACATATTTACCATCATATTCTCACCTTTTAATCGTAAAATTTCCATGGCATCAACTATGCCTTCTATACGATCATTATCATATTCTGAACTTTTTAGAAGATATTTCAATGCATTATCCATATCGTTACAATGAATATATAATTCTCCCAATTTCAAGCAAGAATAATATTTTTCTTGTGTCCAATTATTTAACTCCAACACTTTTTTATACCAATGTATTGATTCCGGGTAATGTTCCTTTCCAGCGTCTTTATAACTTTGCGCACAATAAAAAGCATATCTATTTACGAGCGAAGCATCGCCATTTGGATTACTCTGTTCTGTTTCAAATGCATTTTTCAAAACAATCGCATCATCGTAATATTTATTCGGATTTTTACTTCTACAACCAAATGTACCCGGCTCTATATAATAATCGCCTTGCAAAACAGCACGACTAATAGTTGCCAGATTCGGAGCCCATAAAAATTCATGAGTAACACCTTTAAAATACCATTTTTGTTTATTTGACAACAATAATGGTCTTACCCATTCAAATCCTTTTCCCAATTTTAAATCATATAACTCTTTATTAAATGGTACAGGCAATTTAAAATCGCCGACAATTCTATCATCAGCGTCAAAAATAAGTACATAATCTGTTTTATTAAACGCGCATGCCATTGATTTACTTCGATTATGTGCGAAATCTTTCCATTCGTGTTCAACCAATTCGCCTGGAATAAATCGTTCTTCAAAAAAATTACGTATTAATTCTTTGGTGTTATCAGTCGAACCGGTATCAGCAATAACCCAATACGCAAAATTTATATGTTGACATAGATTTTTTAATGTATCTACAATAATAGCTGCTTCATTTTTTACAATCATGTTTAAACAAATTGTTGGATTTGAAATTGAATTAGTATTTTCTTTTATTATTAACTCCATAATAATAGATATATCTTATTGATTAAGTATGTATTTAAGTTAATTATAAATAATTTGTATAATTATAATTAAATGTTAATTAATTAATTTCATTTAGCAAAATTGTGCCATGCGATTCTTAAAATTTTCAATCAACTGGGGTGTTAACGTTGTGCGATGATGTTTCATAAATTGATCGGGGCTATCGTAATAAATATGATTTGGATTACGGTTTGGATATGATTCAGTATGACGGTCTATCATAAATCCATTTATATCGCATACACCAGTAGTATCCACCATCTTAAAAAGACGTCGAGAATCATATGATCCAACACGCCAAGGATACGCTACACCAGTTTCAGCATTTACAATAAAACTATTTTGCTTATTAGATGGAAAATAACGACGGTGCCCCGTACGTTTCAATGGTTTAAGAGTTACTACCACATTATCAAACCCATCACCATCATATCTACTTAAATCCATTATTTGTTCAGTCATTATTATTATTTGTAATTTATAATTAATCTTTAAATTAGTTATAAATATATCTAATTGTTGCTATTGATGCTATTGTTGCTATTGTTGCTACTGTTGCTATTGATGCTACTGTTGCTATTGTGTCTTTAATTGTTCCCGCAATCTATTCATCTCGGTATTTAACACTTGAATCATTTCGTCTCGTTGTTGTAGTTGCGCTTGTTGTTGACGCAACATATTAGCAACTTGTTCCATTGTTAAAGCTACCTGTTTACCATCAGCTGATTGTATTATAATAGATGAGGGATTCTGTCCTTGTTGTTGCTGTTTTCGTTCTTGATCTATCGCCGCAAGTTGTTTCAATACATCCGGTTTCATAGAAGGTAATCCGGGTTCGTATTTTTTCAAAAGACCGACAATTCGGTTAGTGTAAAAATCACGCATATCTCCGTCTCGAATAAACAAATCAACTGTTTTGTCCGATTCCTTAACAAATTGTGGATTCGGATTTTCCAAGAGTTTACGTTTGTCAAACGTATTCTGTTCATGTGAAAAGACCAGGATGGTTTTCAATGGATCCAACTGAACAAACGGGACCGTATAATCTTTTAAAAAGGCTTTTTCTTCTGCCAAAGAAGCATGATTGTTATAGCGGCAATCCTTTAATAATTCTCTGCGAAATGCAAATGTGGCGGCCGTTGCGTGATTGGGTCCATAGGGACCAAATTGATACATTTTGCGAATGTGTTTAAAATAAATATACATTTCACTAGTACCAGCGCAAAGCGCGTTAGGATTAGCTTTTAAAGTATGAATGGCATGGGACACACGTTCCGGTGGGTAATAATCATCATCATCCATATACACAATAAATTCGCCTCGGGTTTTCTCGTGCATTATATTACGTTTTTCACCTAGACACATTTTAGTATCATACGAAAAATATTTAACTTGCGGAATGTCTTGTACGAGGTCACCAATTTTATCTGTTCCGTCGTCAATAATAATCCATTCCATTCTGTCTTTGGGATAATCTTGATTCATAAAACATTTAATCATATACTTGATAAAGGGACGGCGGTTAAATGTCGGTGTACATATACTTACAAAAGGTGTGGATTGAATATCTTTTATTTTGCGTTTAACAGTGTTTGTGTTTGTACCTTTACTATCGTTTGTACCTTTACTATCGTTTGTACCTTTACTATCGTTTGTACCTTTACTATCGTTTGTACCTTTACTATCGTTTGTACTCATTATAATAATAA
>Ga0114978_10005524_pt1 | contig 10089 bp, 10 predicted proteins | sample S_140212_EF_Meta_FD_87027 | JGI IMG/M metagenome (GOLD analysis project Ga0114978, IMG submission 87027) | Freshwater microbial communities from Lake Simoncouche, Canada to study carbon cycling - S_140212_EF_MetaG | ecosystem: Environmental > Aquatic > Freshwater > Lake | place: Lake...
ACTGTGTAAGAGGTAGCTGTTCCATCACCAATGTTAGTTGCGTACTTAGTTACGACTACAGCACGGTTAATTACTACGCTATCAGCGTTTACAGTAATTCCGTCTCCGCCAATTACATCAAGTGTATTAGCAGTCTTTGTAAGACCAGCGCCAGCTGTGATTTGGCCAAGGCCAGTAAACTGTGTAAAAGATAAGGCTGTTGTTCCTACTGTTACAGCGCCGTTGTTTGTAAGGGTCCAGCCAGAGTCAGTGTTTACTGTTCCTTCTTCTACAAATACCGCAAAAGAAGCTGTAATTTCTGCTGCTGTATCTGCATCAGATGAGCGAGCAGGTGCACCAGATGCGGCTACTACATAGAGGCCGTTCTCTGTTGCATCTGTCTGGTTCTTAACAAGTACTCGGTCGCCTGTAGCAAGGGTTACTCCATCAAGAGTATCTCCATTTTCAAGGCCTGTTGCTAATGTAATAGCAGCAGTAGTTGCTACACGTACTGAAGGCTTCCAGTCAATACCAACAACCGCTGAATCTACATAGCGCTTGTTAGCGGCATCTTGTGGGTTAGTTGGGTCTGTAAGGTTTGTAATCTTCTGGTTGTTAAGGTCAACAGAAGATGTTGCAAGAGCAAAGTTATGGAGCTTGTCTTCAAGGCGAGCTAGAGTACCGCTTGCGTTTGGTACATAAATTGTTTGGTCAGCAGTTGGGTCTACGAAAGAAAGAGTTGTCTCAAACCCGTCAGTAGTTGAACCTTCAACTACAATGCTAAGGTCAGAAAGGTAGAGGCCAGATACTGTTGGAGAAGTGATGGTCTTATTTGTAAGCGTATCGACTGTGTCGCGGCCTACAAGAGTTGTTGTTAAGTCTGGAAGGGTGACTGTTCGGTCAGCAGTTGGGTCGCCTGCGGTGAGGGTGAGCTCAAATGCGTTGGCAGTTGCGCCTTCAAATACAAGATTGACACCAGTATCAAGGGTTACTGTGCCTGTGAAAGTTGGGTTAGCTGACGGAGATTTAGTATCAATCTGGGTCTGGATGGCAGAGGTAACGCCATCTACGTAGTTAAGCTCTGTAGTGGTGAGGGTGGCGCCGTCAAGGATGTTGAGTTCGGCGGCATCTGCAGTAACACCGTTAAGACCAATTGCTTCAAATAACGTACCGTTATAGATACGCATTTCATTAGCAACGGTGTTGTAGTAGACCTGACCAGCGACTGGGCTTGATGGGTCTGCTGCTAGATTTTGTATACGAGCATTTTGAAGCTCGTTCTTCGCCAAATCAATTGACGTTAAAAACTTACGTGCCATTTACATTTCTCCTTAGGAAAGGTAGGCGTCTCCGCTAAATGCTCCACTAAAAGTCACCGTAAGAGCGTTCGAACTTGTGTAGGAAATTTCACCTTCCACAATCGAACCGCCCGAGTCCTGAACAGTTACGTTCGGGTACCAGCCGAGGTAGTGTGAAATGTTCCACACGGCCGCAGATGTTCCCTGAGTATGATGATACGCCACAGTAGGCTGGTTTATGCCCCCAACTGTAATTTGGTTTAAAGTTACAACAGGCCCTGCAGGTGGGGTTACCTGCACAACTACTTGGCCGGCTACTGGGATAACGTCAGGCATATTAATCCACCGTTACTTGTTGGGTTACAAATACTTGCCCTCGAATATAGGTCTGTTCGAAGGTTGCATCTGTTGCACTTGTAGCTTGAAGGTCCCAGAAAGCTCTTGCTGGTAAATATCTAGTAGCCGATGGGTCCAACGTCAAACGAATACGGCCGTTAGCCGCGTCAAACTTGGTAACTGTAAATGTTGCATAAAGTGCAGGGGCATTTGGATATGTTCTAATTTGAGCCTTAAATGTAAGAGCAGTAACATCAAATGGAAAGTCAAACTCGCCTGACCATGAGTCGCCCTGATAAAGAGCGATGTCATAGACACCTGCGTAAGTAGGCATTGGCTTGCGACCCTTAAGGTCATTTTGAATATATACGCGCTCTGGTTTACGTGAGTCATCAATTTCTTGAGCTAGGTACATAGGGACAAGCTTATTGGTAAGGCGAGAAACACGGCGAAGTGTTCCCATTTCAATACGCCAGATTCCAATGTTAAGTGCAGAAGAAAGCTGCTTGTATTGGTCTGTTCTAGCCTGAATCATCTGAGTGAGCTGACGGTATCTGTCAGAACGCGGAATCATAACTCCGTCTGGTGAAGAGATATTAATATCAAAGGCAGAGTCTGTAGCAAGAGCCCATAGGGCTTCAATTGTTGACAGGATTGCTAGTGGGTATTCTTCAACGGGTGGAAGTAGAAGAATGGTCATTTGGCTTCCGTAGCCATCTGTTCTTTCAAAGGTGTGTTGCTCTACTGCCGTGTTAACAAAACGTTCTATATCGCTGTCACTAAAGTAGCGGTAGGCAGTTCCAGTAACTTTTACCGATAAAGCGTTGGCTGGAGCGGTTACAAAATGAATAATACCTAGGTCTTTTTCAAGAGTGTAATCTGTAGGAGTTGTCTTTACAACGTTGTTTACAGTGACCAGAAGAGTTGTAGGCTCAACAGGTTTGTACTTTAAATCAAAATCTTTATTGGTTCCGTCGCCTGTTGCTGTGTAGGTAAACTGAGTTGGCATATCGCCCAGCTCAAGCCTTACTCTAGACACTAGGTCTATTAATGCAGCCACTAACCACTCCTAACGTAACTATTCTAATGGTAGCGGTTACAACCAAAAAATCTTGATAAACGAAACAGCGGAGGGGAAGCCCGCTGCTTCGTTAACCAATTAAATTAAATATTGGCTGCTAAATAGCCTTTTTCTTTTAAGTGCTCAGCTACTGAACGTGTAACTTCGTACTTCTGACCTGGCTTAAAGCTAAAGTTGTTTCCAGCTCCAAGGGTCATGTTTTCAATGAGTTCTACAACACGAATAACTACTGTGTCGTCTTGCTTTCCTACCCGGTCAATTGTGTCAACAATAACTGTCTGACGGTCGGGCTTGGTAGCGTCAATAACTTCTGTCTCTGCTTTAATAACAGCAGTTGCTGTTGCTAGTGACATTTCTTCAGCTCTCTTAGCTGTTTCATCTGAGAACTGGTCTGCTAGCTCATCACGGCTACGGCCTGTGACGTCTGTTGGTGATTTCTTTGTTGCCATTTGTATCCTCCGGTTTAGTGAATGAGTTTGTGTTGAGGCGGGGAGTTTCAAGGCTCCCCGCCCAACATTTAAGCTATTAAATTGTGATTAGTTGGTTTCTGCAATAATTACAGCCTGGTCAGTGATTAGACCAAGTCCGAAGATTGAGTACCAAGCAAGTGCGTGCTCACGACCGAAGTCTAGAATACCGCCATCGCGGAGTTCTACTGGGAGTGAGATTGCGTGACCGAATGCGTTATCTCCGATGAAGATAGATGCATAGCGGTCTGAACCACCGTTACCTGTCTTTGTAGCAGGTGTGATGTATCCACCACCAGCAGTAACTGTTGGGTTAGCAACTGTTGTATCTGCTGAGTATGAAGCACCAGCACCGCCAGCGACCTTTAGGACCTGTGTTGTTTCGATGAATACGCAGTCGTATAGACGACCGATTTCACCTAGCATGAAGTTTCCTGGTGCAGCGTACTTTGTTACTTCAATGAACTCTGGATTGTCACGTAGCTTACGTGACTGGTGAGGGTGAACGAATGCAACGTAAGTTTCGCCCAAACGAGGGATATTCTTTGTTGCTAGGCTCTCTACTGCATCCTTCACAGTGTGAGGTGTCATGTAGTAAGTGCCTGTCATAGCAGCACGGTTTGCTGCGGTTGTTCCGTCAGCGTACCAAGCATTAACTGCTGTCTGGCCTGAACGGTCTTCACCGTAGATTGTTGATGTTGCTGCATAAAGTGTGTCGCGTGACAACTGGTCAAGATAGATTGCCATGTTACGACCAAGAAGACGTGAGGCTGAAGCCATTACGTCATCGAATGAAGCGTTAAGTAGTAGCTCAGATACAGCAAGAGCATAACCATGCTCAGTTACTGTGATTGAGAACTGTTGCGCTGTAAGAGCGTTTGTCTGCATACGTACACCTTCGACAAGTGCTGAAGCAAAGCCGAGGTTGTTGTAACGCATGAAGTTGATTTGAAGACCAGGTGCAACACCTAGTTCAGTCTTCTTTACTGCAAACTGCTCGAAGCGAAGAATAGGCATTGCCTGGAACAAGATTTCCTTGGACCAAATTGTCTGAATCGCTTGAGTTAGCTGTGTATTTGTACCTGAGTACGCTGTAGGTGCTGCGGCAAGATTGCCGGTACCCGTAATGCTTGATGCCATTTAAATTGACTCCTTGTCAACGGTATTGGATTTTTGGGTCATCCGAACAGTCCCTTTGTTTTCCCCTGAGCACTAGGGCTCAAGAGTCGGCCACGATATTTAGCGTATTCATCCATTGACATTGACGCAATATCTTGCGCCGTTAAGTTTTTTTGCTCCGAATTGATATCCAAGGGTCCAGCTCCAGGAGGCAAGGTTGCCCTTGTTCCTGTCATTTCTCGACGTGCATTCTGCATTGCAGATTGCGCCGACTCGAGAATTCTAGTTGAGCGCTCTTTCAAGCTCTCTATGCTTGCATCAACTTCTTCGACAGTGTTTCCACTAATCAAGTCAACAAGCTCTGGCATGATGTTATCACGCTCAGCTTCGAGCTTCTGTGCTCGGTAGTTCTGAAGTTCTGCGTATGTGCGTTCACGTTCTAGAAGTGCAAAAGCAGTTTCGCGTTCTTGACGCTCATGCTGCAGTTGTTCCTGCCATTCTTTTTCTTTCTTAGCAAGTAGGTCACGAACTTCTAGTTCAGACTCTTCCTTAGCCTTTAGCTCCTGAGTAATACGAGCTTGACGCTCTGACTCTTCAGTGGCAACTCGACTGGCTTCTTCTTCTCGACTGCGCTTCAATACATCAACTTCTTCCTTTAGCTTTTCAATCTGAGGATAAAGTTTTTCTTTTTCCTGAGAGCGAACCTTAGCAAGGTCATCTTCTGTATAAAATTTTGTGTTTTGCGTGTAAGTAGTGTTTGATGCATCAGCATCAGACGTATTAATAACTGGTACTACTCCTGCTTCGGCTGCGAAAGCTTCTGCGTTTACTTCTGCTGTATCCATTTTTACTTCCTTTTATCCTAGGGGTCGTTTTCCGATTTAATAACACATATGACCAAACGTTGTCTTTCAGTAAACAATTTTTGCTTGTTTAGGCAGACTTGTCAGCCTAAACTACTTACTTTTCATACTCTTCCGGCACTCTTCGTTGTGGAATTTTTGTACCGTAAGCTTCTGTTACAAGGCGCTGTCGCAATCCTTGCTCACTCATCTTTGCAAACATTTGTGCCTCGTCAAGGATAGGGCTAGGCGCTCCAGGATTTCCTGGCATAGGTTGACCTTCTGGTCCCTGCATTGGTTGAGGTGGGGCTCCGTCTGGGCCTGGAAGCATTCCAGTTAACTGAGCAATTTCTTGCTGAATCTGGCCCTTAATAAGGTTGAGGGCTCCGTCGGCCTTAGCATCATCAATAAGTTCTTGACGAATTTCCATAAGTTTTTCATCAGGGAACTCTTCGCCTAGTGAACGAAGTGCGCCTTCCTTAGACTCTAGGCCAAGGGAAAGCATTGACTGAACTTCGTTAAGCGCAATTAGTTTGTCAAGCGGTAGCGGAGGTGGGAAATGTACATATGAGCGGAAACTGATTGGGTCGTTTAAATCTAGGACTTCAACTTGTCCTTCTTTAAGAGGAGCAAAACGTGTACCTGGGTTAGCCGCCATACTTTCAGGTTCTTTAACCGCAAGGCTAATAAGGATAAGTTCGTTGACACGCTCTAGCCCGTGTGCGTATTGGATGATTTTTTGGTGGTAGCGGTTCATCAAAGGCTGGAACATAATTGCTAGTGCTACACCTGATGTATTAGAAACAGGCATTGCTTGACCAAGAGCAGTTTCAGGAACGCCAACCATTTCGTGCATTGACTTCTTCATCATTGCAAGGAAGTCCATTGCACCCTTAAGGCCCTGTGCTCCACCTTCAAGGTTTTCTACACGAGCATCCTTAGGTAGTCCGCCCCAAACTTTATTAGCGCCTTTTTCTAATTGCGACGCTTTAGCACCGATAATAACCGTAACTGGCGCTGCGTGGTAGTTAACGATGTCGGCAATATCCGTAGCTGTTTCATTGTACGTACGGTTAATTGGAATAATGTCATTGCAATCAGATAGGCCCCAAGGGCTACCGCTAATACGAACATTTGGAATATGAATAATGGGAATAACACCAAGCGGGTTAGGGCGAGAGTCAATGAGTTCATCGTTAATGTACTCCTCAATAGAGTCATCAGTTAGGATTTCTGTGTAAGTAAATACTTGACGTGTTCCTTCAAGCGATGTACCCCAAAAACGATACTTAAGCTTAAAACGAATTAAACGTTCACGGTCGTGAGGGTGAAACTCTGGAAATGCAAATGATGAGTTAAGAGGCAAGATACGAACACGGCCTGGGTGAACACGGCCAGCTGGGTCTTGGTAAGCCTCTTCGTAAGCAACTTTAATAAAACAATCGCCTGAGACTCCGCCTTGCTGTCCCATTTCCCAAAGTACTGTTGCTTTGTTGTTATCTACTTCCCAAACTCTTTCTAACAAGTCTGGAACAATAGCTTCTGTCTGCTTAGGGCTACGGAATTGAACGCCCTTACCAAATGTAAAGTTAAGAATAAAATCTGTAAAAGCACGATAGTAGTTAAGAACCATCTGTGATTCGCCTACTTGACGTCGGTATGAATAGTGATGACCTAGGTACATTGCCCAGTTAAGGGAATAACGATTTAGGCGAGGACCGTGTACTTCAAACTCTTCATCCGCTAGTTCTACAAGACCTAGTGGAGAGATAGAGATTGTTAAGTCAGAGGACGCGGCTCTATACGATGGAGGTGAGAAATCTAGACCGCTACCACTCACCGATAAATCCTTTCGTTAAACTTACAACTAAATACTAGCACCAATATCGACATATCGCTTTAGTGGTTACTTCTTAACGGCTTCGCCCTTAATAGAGCCTTGACCAACTTTTTTTGTAACTTTTGCCTTTTGGTCTTTTTCTTCTTTGTCTCTTTTTTCCTGCGCGTAATCTCTGTTACGTGGGTCAATATCTTTTTTAGAATCTACAAATCTTCCGCCCATTTGCACATACTTAGTGTGCACCCAGTGGGCAGCGGCTGGTGAAGGATACTTAGGAAAACGTGACTTAGCCTGAACAGTAACTGTATTCCAGAGGCGTGGATTAGCAGGTAACTGCTTTGGAGCATTAGTTACGGAACGACCAGAAATGAGTGCCATAGTTAATCCTTAGAAAAGCCCCACCAGTCCCGAAGGACGGTGGGGAGCTATTTCTTCTATTAGTCCTGCACTACTGCAGGGTTAAGGCGCTGTTGGTGTGAGCCATTGCGGAATACTTCCTCAATAACATTTGAACCGTAGTCGCTAAAACCGGCAGAAGCAAACTCCTGAAGAGTGTTTGGTCCTTCTACCCATGCTGCTGAACCTACGTGAGCACGCTCACGCATTGTTTCTTCAGCTGACTTAGTGTGAACTGGTGCATTGCGATTTGGACGACCTGCTGCAGGAATGTATCCCTGTGCAGCTCCGTTTGAAAATTCTTGCGGAACATCTGTATCAGTTGCGATTCCCTCTTCAAAGCGAAGTGGTCCGCGCTGTCCTGGCATAGCGCCAGCCATCTTGCGGTCGTAAACTGTTCCTGGACGTTCTGGGAAGCTTGGTGCTGGTGAGATTGTCATAGTTATAACTCCTTGTAAAGGTTGAGGCCTCAGGTAAAAGTGTGCTACTTATTTAACGTAAATACTGCCTAAAGTAAGAATTATCTATAAAAAGGTGAAGAGGATACTTCTACCGAAGGCATCGTTAAATCCATAGTCAAGCAGACAGCAATGGCCAAACTATCCGCATAGTCGTCGTGGGCGTGAGCCTCAGCTGGGGCGTGGGCTAAGAAGTTTGGGCCTTGAAATTTTGTCTCTAGGTCTGTCATCTGTTGGTAAAAGCGCTTCCAAGTTCTAAGGCGTCTAGTCTTAGCGTGTGCAGGCCAGCCAACCATACGTCGGTCAATCAAAGCCTTAAGGTGCTTCCAACGTTTAGATTGTTCTTGTTGGCTACTGCCTATCGAGTGAACCTCTGCTCCTGGAAGTAAAAGCTTAAGTCGTTGGGCTACTGCGTCACCAACACCGTTAGCATCTACACCTACGGCTAAAACATCGTAAGAGCCAAGAAAGTTTACGATTTGAAAATACTGGTCTTCCCAGTCATCGCCCTGAATTTCTAACCAGTTAAGTACTCGGTGGTCGTAATAACCAAACTCATCTGGCCTATCCCAGTCAACCCACACAACAGTTACAACAGTTGAGTCCATCTTACGTGCAGGGTCGATTCCAACAACAACTGGAGTTCTGTGCCAAGCCCTAACAGTTTCCTGAGATGTATCTCCAAGCTCATCCATAATCGTGGAGGTAACAAACATTCCGCGTTCTAGTAGCCACTTGCAGTTGTACGACATCTGGAACTCATCGGAGTCTTCACCGATACGTAACATCTCTTTCTTAATGAACTTGCCGTAGTTAAGGTTTACTTTAGACACGTCTTTGTAATCCCATTGGAAGTGGTTCTGCCTAGAGGCTCTTCCTGTCTGTCTACGCTTGTTTAATTGAATAGAGCGGTAAAAGTTATTCTTGTGTGTAGTAGGTGTGCCTGTCTTTACCATTGTGCCTGAGTAGTACGCAAGCATTGGAGAGATTGATTTAGATACAACAAAGTCGTCTGCCTCCTGGCACTCGTCAATAACAATGAGATGGAAAGACTTAGATTCAATCTTTGCACGAGGGTTAGCCGTCATCATCATTAGGCTACTGCCTGAGTTCTTAAGCTTAATTTGGCGTGTTACTCCTGGGACCTTACCAAGAGAGTCATCAATCTCTGGGTCTCCTAAAATCTCTAATGCACGCTCAGAAGTTAATCGATTTACAGTTCTACCAAAGAGTGTTTCTACCTGGCCTTCAACTGGAGCAAACATACCAATCCAGATGCCATCTTTAAACTGGCCTAATAAATCTGGGTACATCTTTGCAAGCCTGGGTAGCAACACCATTAACGTGGCTACTGTATTAGCAATTGTTTCTGACTTACCTGACTGACGTGCGGCAAGTGCTGTAACTTCTTCACCGTCGTTAATGATTACAGACTCAATAATGCGACGAGCAAGCGGTAGTTGATACGGGTGTAACTCATGCCCAACTAGCGCGTTCATAAATTGAATTGTTTTGTCTACTGTCTTGCGAACAAACTCTTTGGATAGTTCGTCTAACTCTTCTTCCTCTTCTTCGAGGAGTTCGTCGTCATCCTCTAAGAGTTCCTCTTCTTCGTCTAAAAATTCTAACTCGCTCATATGTTCCTTAGTCTAGTAAAAAACATGAAACCCTGGTAGGTATACCAGGGTTCACGTTGCCACACACGGGAGAGAAGGAAGAGAGGCAAGATAATTGTAGCGGAAATGTCGACATGTCGTTTTACACGGTTGTTTTGTTAGTTCTGGCATAAAGCTCGTTTACAACTGCATGTAGCGCTTCTGCCCCAGTTAGGGCCTCTTCTAGGGCCGCAACGTCATGGTTTCTAGAATAGATACTCATACAACGACCCAACTCGTAAGTAGCCTGTTCAATCCACATCTCAAGCTCTGTTGTATGTATCTTTCTTACTCGTTTTGCAATCTTTTCTGAAAAGGGCTTGTCCCAAATGCTTTTCTTTTTAAACACGCCAATCCCCTATCTCTTCCGTATTAAGTTCCATATCTCTAAGTCCTAATGCTTTAGCAATCATATCATCGGCGTCTTCATCGAATACAAGACCCTCAGAGCGTTTCCACAACCCCAACACAAACCCAGGCTTAGTAAACGGAACGCGAAATACTAAACATACTTTGCTCTGTCTAAAGGGATGTTCTGTCTCTTGAGTCCAACCTTTTTCTACCACAGGCAGTAGATTGCGGTGGTAGTACTGGATTACATCTCCGTATAGTGGTCCG
>Ga0114978_10005525_pt1 | contig 10089 bp, 12 predicted proteins | sample S_140212_EF_Meta_FD_87027 | JGI IMG/M metagenome (GOLD analysis project Ga0114978, IMG submission 87027) | Freshwater microbial communities from Lake Simoncouche, Canada to study carbon cycling - S_140212_EF_MetaG | ecosystem: Environmental > Aquatic > Freshwater > Lake | place: Lake...
GGAGTTCAGCGTAGTCCTTGAATGGGGCATGCTTTAGGATTTTCGGAGCAGTCTTTTCGGAAAGATACTTAACGCAACCTAAGCCCATACGAATTCCGTCACCCTCAATAGTGAAGTTCGTGTCCGAGGCATTAACATGAGGCAGAAGAATCTTAATGCCCAACCGCTTGGTCTCGATGAACAGTAGCGTTCTAGCATCCTTATCGCCTTCATTGCGAAGTGCGGAACACATGAACTCTAACGGGTAGTAGTGCTTGAGCCACGCTGTCCAATAAGATAGCATTGAATAAGCAACCGCGTGGGAACGGTTGAACGAGTAATCAGAGTGTGCCTCAAAGTCCTTCCACAACTCCTCTGCCTTGTCAGATGTAATGTGTTTAGATGCACCCGACACAAACCGCTCTCTATATTGTTCAAATTCAGCCACATCCTTCTTCTTACCAATAATTTTACGGATTTTATCTGCTTCTGCCCACGACATGCCTGCTAGTTGTACACAGGCCTGCATGACTTGCTCTTGATAAATAATAACGCCGTACGTCTGCTCAGTAAATCCCTTTACGATATCGTGGACATACTCGGTTTGAGATAGCCCCTTCTTTCTAGAGATATAAACAGACCCAACAGTATTTGCAGCACCTGGACGAACCAAAGCATTAGATGCGGCCAAGTCCTCAAAGTTATCAACACCCATCTTAATAAGCATATTAGTATATGGTGTTGCGTCCGCCTGGAATACCGCTCGGGTAAACCCATTGGATAAATCCTTGTAAATCTTTGGATCAGCTAAGTCTAATTCTAGCAGGTTTAAGTCCTTACCCGTACGCTCCTTGATTGAACTTAACGTATCTGAAATAATAGATAATGCATTCAGTCCAAGTACGTCAAGCTTGATCAGGCCAAGGTCTGCGGCCTCATTCATATCTAGTGCTACCACAGGGATTCTCTCATCTACCACCGCGCTTGGATCTTTTCTGGTTTCAATGGGCGCAAACTTAGAGATTGGCTCTCGGGCCACAACAATACCTCCGGCGTGCATACCTGTACTCCGGATATGCCCACGCAATTTATCTGCCAGCCTAGTAACCTCTGGGTATTTATTTCTAAAGTCCAGGGTATTAGGGGAGGATTCATATTCTTTAAAAGTCTCTACCGTCTTCAGGGCCTGATTAACCTCTGATAGGGGAACCCCATGAACACGAGCCGCATCCCGAACGACTCCCTTGTCAGCAAACTTATTGAACGTGGAGATGGAGGCTACATGCTTAAACTTCTTTACAAGATAATCCTTGATCTCCTTGCGTCTACGGTCTTCAAAGTCGGTATCAATGTCGGGGAAGTCATTTCGTTCCTCGTTAATGAATCGACCAAACAGGAGGCCGTACTTGATAGGGTCTACTTCTGTGATTCCCAGAACGTAACAGACTAGCGATCCCGCGGCCGAACCTCGTCCGGGACCAACTAAAATGCCCTCGTTCTTAGCGTAGTTAACCATATCGGCAACGACTAGAAAGTAAGGAATAAAGTTCTTTGAGGAGATAATGCCGATCTCTTCCGCAAGTCTTTCCTCGTACTCCTGAACCCCACTAATACCCCGAGACTTCATACCCTGATCCGTCAACGATTGAAGTCGCTTCAATGGGTCTGACTTAGGAGTAGGAAGCAGATCAAGTCCTCGGTTAAACTCGTATTCCTCAACGCTATCCGCAATATCTACGGTATTTTCATAGATATCCGTTCTCTCAATACCCTGAGCGTGCATCAGCTTTTGGATATCTGACTTGCCATTGATATACACATCAATTTCTGCGAAAGAGATTGGACGTTCCGGCCAGAGGTAGTTGAATCTTTCAACTAGGTCAGGAATCTTCTTGGCCTCTTCAAAATTAGAGTCCTTGTTAAACTTCGGCTGTGTAGATAGGATGAGCAATGCTTCCTCTGTTGCCCGATCCTCTTTAACTGCGTAATGACAGTCAGATGTAACTACTGGCTTAACACCAAACTCATCAGCATAACGAAGCAGTTCAGTATTAAGTTCTACTGGATTGTGTGGCTGAATTTCAATATAGAAGTTTTCGCCAAGGGTGTTGGTAAACCACTCCATCCATGCCCTTGCGGAAACATCATCTTTACGCTCAATAGCCTTAGAGATAACGCCACTCATACAGCCAGATAGGACAATCAGACCCTCCTTGTATTCCGCAAGTAGTTCCTTGTCAATACGGGGCTTGTAGTAATACCCTTCTGTCCATGCAATCTCGGAAAGTTTATTTAGATTTCTAAGACCAGTCTGGTTTTTAGCGAGGATGATTAGGTGATTGTATAGACTAGTGTTGTCATCTCGTGACTTTACGTCCCGTCGGTCAAATCTATCTGTTGGTGAGATATAAGCCTCAAGGCCGAGGATGGGCTTCATATCTAATACCTTCGAGGCACTTTGCATTTCTCTATGACCAGAAAGTGTTCCGTGGTCCGTTAGGGATAGTGCTGTGTGGCCGAGGTCCTTCGCGGCCTGTAAAAGTTCTTCGGGTGAGTTTAATCCGTCCATAAGACTATTATGTCCATGAACGTGCAAGTGTACAAAATCCGTCATAAGCCTTTTTCTCCTTAAGATTACTAATAACAGTTAACGGTTATAGGCTTTTCCGAAAACTGTTAAGCGGGGGCAATGATGCCCCCGCCAACAATTTATTTACCAGGAATAGTCAGTGCTTGAAGCTGAACTATCTGGCTTATCTGTATCAGACAGGCCATTGAAGAATGCTTCCTGCTCGTCATAACTAACGACGCGAACAGCGGCCTTCTCCAAATCAAACAGCTCGTACTTCTCAACATCAAACGGCTTCTCATCGGGGGCACCTGGGAATAGCGTGTACGAAGTATCCGTACCACTTCCCATACGAGTAATACTGTAAGTACGGTCGCTCACGCTACCATAGTTTTCAGCGGCCTGGAGAAGCATTGGGGTAATGGACTTACCACTAAATCCCTGAGAAAGAATGGCGACGTAAGGAGCTTCCTTACCATCATCCACCAAAACATTAGCGTACAATCGCGTACGAGCATTCCAGCCCTTACGAGGTTCAATGATGTTTTGTTCACAGCCATAGCACTTGTTCTCATCAGCCATAGTGCAAACGCACTTAACTCGATAATCTGCTGGCTTTGTGTGTTCAGAAGCTGCGAGGACAAGTCCATTGGCTTCTGAATATCTTTCAGAATCTGCATCTACTTCTTGAAGGAATCTTACCTTCACAGTTTGTCCAGCATTGATCTTGAACCAACGGGACTTTTCACGATCTTGACTATTATTTGAAACGCGATCCATGATATCGCCTAGTGCCTTAGCACCCTTTAGAAATGACATATATTTTCTCCTATGTTTTATTGGGCTGTAAATGCCCTGTTATATACATTATAGCATATTAATAAGGATTCCACATCACATATTCGAAATGTGGCATAGCATTATCAATACATTGTTTAACTTGTGCGTCAGTCATATCTGTAGCATCCTTGGCGCCATCAGCATATACTGAAATGTTTGGTTCATAAGTAGCCCAAAGAATTTCCTTGTTTCCAAGTTTATCCGCAATGGACTGTCCTAGGTCTCTTCCTGGATTATGTCCAGTACACGGAGACGGATTACACTTTCTACAGAATCCCTTGTTGATATGATCTTCTTTGTTATCAAAGTCTGTGAATATAATGATCTTAGAGAAGTATCTATTAAGCAAGTAGTGTTGATCCTTGGACAGTGTACCGCCCATGATTGCAACTCCAACATCGCCAAACCCTGACTGATAAATCTTCGCGACATCAAAGGATGCTTCGGTAACAATAGCGGTACCACCGGACTTCTTGGCGCGGTGGATATTGAATAAAGTCTTACTCTTCTGGAGCTTGTAACTATTCTTAAAAGTCTTGTCCTTTACTCCACGACCAATTAACCCAATTGGCAAGCCATCTGGAGAGTGGACCGGAACGGTAACCATATCCTCTTTGGCAGAATAACCAATTCTAAAGTGCTCAATTGTTTCATCTGTAAAGCCACGGCGATTTAAATAATCTCTACCGGCAGGAAGCTGACACATTTGATCATAGAGTCTATCTAAAACTTCCTCGCTGAAACCATTGAAGGTTTGTTTCTCTTCCATAATAGACTCTAGTTCGTTGATAAACTTTTCCCCGCCAACAATCGCTCGCTTTGCAATAAGTCGTGCGGCCTCGAATTCATTACGACTAGTAATCTTCATAATAAGATCGGGAAGTGTCCCACGAACACCACACTCAGGAGAGAAACAAATATACTCCCCGCTCTTCTTTGAAATAGAAAACGCCGGGGAGAATCTATTGCTATGGAATGGGCAGAGTGCTGTGAAATCATTTCCAGTTTCTGAAACTAAACTAATCCCAATGTCTTGAATAACATTAAGAATCTGAGTTTCAGTATACATATCCGTCAACATACTACTCCATCGGTATCTTATCTTGCCCCAAAACGCCGTAAACTTTACGCGCTTCTGATTTACCACAGTATACACCATGTATTGTTAAAAGGAATTCATAATGTCCATCAATGTACGACACAGACCACGCTGGATTCACATCCAATACTGGAACGTAGCCGTTGTCACGCATCACATTAATTATTTCATTAGAGATATTCTGCTTAACCCTAATAAGGTCCTTGTCAGTAGCAATTATGCCTTCCTGCTGGAACCTTTTAATTTTACTATGAGTCACTACCGAAGGTCTCCTTGACTACACCGGAATCAATGTCCCAGTCAAGGTAGAATCCGAAGTTGCTACCGTGTCGATTCTTTCGACTGATCACCTCAATGATATTAGTTTCTGGGTGCTGATGAACAGCGAAGGCCATATCTGCATCATACTCAATAGCCTTTGACCAAGCTACCTGACGAAGGGTGGGAGGATCATCCTGTGAGTGAGCGTCATCCTGTGTTGCGGCGACGATATCAATAACTGGAATATTATTATTCACAGCAAGTAGTTTGAGTTCACGACTAAGGTTCATGGCGCGAGTTGTCATAGCCTCAGACCTACGGTTATCCATAAACAATTGGTGGTAGTCACAGATAACTAGATCGGGCTTATGTTGGTCAATCTTACCCTGAATAAGGTTAGGGGTGACATCAGACATACCTTCGGAAGAAACAATGACGAAGCCATTCTTATCCTCAAAACTCTTCTTTGACCACGATCTAAAATCATCAACATTGACATTTCCTCGGGCAAGATCAGAGTTTCTAAAGGTGCCCTCACCCATAATAGTATACAGTCGGTCACGCATAGTTTCAGGAGTCATCTCCAGTGATACAATCATCGGCTTAAAGCCCTGCTTCCACGCGTTAACGGCAAGCTTTCCGGTCATCCAAGTCTTACCCCTACCGGGCCAACCAATGGCGACAATAAGGTGTCCAGGAGCCATACCAGTGACGTAAGAAGTATCAAGAGCCTTAAACCCTGTTGGAATACCCGGGCTACCACCCATCAATGCGGAACGCATGCGAACTGAATCATAGTGACTCTCAGCATCCGCTGAGTCGGTTACGTCCAAATCTCGGACATTGCTAGTGAGCCTATTTAAAGATAGAAGCTCCTTCTGGATTTCCTGTAATACTCGTGCGCCAGAATCAGATTCCAGCCCACGGCCTGCACGCATGATTGCCTGACGAATTGATGAGCGAAGAAACTCGTCCTTAAGATCATTCACATAGAAAGCAGTTTCGCCTTTGGTGTCAACGCCTTCGAAGTCTTTGAACCTATCCTCTAAGATAGTAATATCTGGAACTGCATTGAACTGGTGATAATAAGCTTTGAGCCCAAGCCATACGTCTGCGTGACTTGTAAAAAGGGTATCAACGTTTTCTGTGAATAGAGTAGAGATATCCTTATTCTTACATACCGCACTAATTACTTTAGCCTCTAGACTCATTTTCCAGCCTCTCCATACGTTCGCGGGTTTGTTGCATTATACGCTTTCTCTTTTCTCGGTCAAGGGTTCTAGCCTCTAAGCCTCTATACAGTGCATCAAAATTATTAAATAAATACCTTGTGGTGTGCGATGATTGTATCTCAAAGTAGTATTGGATAATAGCCATAGCAGACTTCTCACCAACTGATTCAATCATATCCTGGAACCCCCAGCGCTCGCGGTAGCGATTCACTAGGGGTTCATTTCCATACTTAGTAGCATAACACTTAGAATAAAAATTCATTAGAGCGTATGACTGCCCTTTAGCGTTTTGTGTCCCTGAGCTCATTATCAATCTCCTCTAACTTTTCACCTAGTTTAGCATCTACTAGGTTGTAGACGCGATCAATTGCCGCCGAAGCATTTTTATCTTCCGGCCGTACCCAGTCCTGGACTTCAACAGCAAGGGTAATGTTCTCAAAATTACCGATGTTCTTCTTGAACTCCAGCCTAATATTTACTTTCGTTGTATCACTCACCAGTTCGGCGCCTTCCATACAGGGAGAAATTCTCCATCTTCATTCTTATAATAAAGAACTTCTGTTTTATTAAGTTTTGATACCAGCTCCGCTTTAGTCGGAAACTTAGGTAATCTCCACCCGGGGTTTCCCTTGTGGTAATCAATTATAGCGGCGTGGATATCAAGTACGTCATCTGGAGAATACCACCTCCATTTAACAGCACCGCTGTAACTATCAATGACCATTGTATCACTTATGCCACGAGCTAACAAGGGTTTCTTAATTAAACCCATCTCCTGATACCGCCAAAGACTTACTTTATTTATTCCAAGCAGATCTACAACCGTTCCAGCAGACATAGCCTGCTTAGCATCCTTCTGTAGGTCAGACCATTGGTACACAACGCGCTCCTGTGCGCTGTAATCCCACGCGGTAGCTAGGTTAGTATACACCTGCACCTTCAATAATTTATAAAGTTTTTTGTCTAGAAAGAAGTAGCGTAGTTCTGATGGTATCTTTTTTCGCTTTTGAGTAGCCATGATACAAACGAATTCCCTTCGTTACTCTTGATAAACCAACGCTTTCCACACATAGTGCAGAATAGCTCTATCATATTATAAATTGTATTGGATCGGTCTATGAACACACGACCTTTACATTTTCTACAAAACATTTCTACGCCTTAAATACCTTTCCATCTACCACACAAGTATAGTCTGGAGAAATCTCAATAAACTGTAGATGTGGGTAATATCCATCTGGAGTAAAGTTTACACCAGATTCAATATGTGCAATGGCAAAGCCCTTCTGCCAGTTGTGCATATTAGTATATCCCATGCCTTCACAGGTTTGATCGGCCATGTGGCCAATCTCCATGCCGCGCAAGGTTTCATTTCTCAACTCATAAGTCTTATAGAATGTACCAGCGCGGTGGCTGTGGCCACGGATAATAGATACACCAAAGTTTTCTACATCCTTACGAGCTGACTCCCCAGCATTCTGAGAAATGGCAACTCCATGATGTACATGGATATCTCCAAAACGGCGCTTAGGAAGGTCGCCATAATAGATATATTCGTAACCTAAATCATCTAACCCCCACAGACTATTCGGAGTTACCTCTGAAACATAATCAACTAGTTTCTTATCAAAGTAATCAAATACGCGGATATCGTGGTTACCGAGTGCGGAAAACAGTTGGGCGTTTGGAAGCATTTGTCTAGTTTGTTCATAGAACTCCCGCGCCCCACGGGCCTCTTCAATCGCCAGGGGGATAATTGTCTCGCCGGTACCGTCCTTGTGAGCTTGAAGAAACTCAGCCGAACGACCTTCAGTGAATCTAGAGTAGCAGGCTTGATCATCTGTGTCCCCCAGGTAGTCCACTACATCTGGCTGGAACCACTCCAGCACCTTAAACCATAGTTCTAGTGCGCGAGGATCGTGATATGGAATTTGTTGGTCGGACGATATGGCCCAACGTAGGTCGTTAGTCAATTTGTTACTCCGTTTTCTAGGGACTACAATGATACCACATATATATAATATGTATATATTATTTATTCAGAATCTACTACAAGCGCCATCCAGAAGACTGTGACGCCCTGCTCCTTTTGGCCCCGATTGTGTGCGTTAATAGTAAATCCACCTAGCCCTACCGCGGAAGAAGATAACTCAATCCATCCATTATTACATGTAACATGTACACTTGGTGGCGCAAGGCCGTCGGTAAATGTGATGGCCTTAGCTTTAGTTGTTGACTTTGCAATATTTTCAATTCTAACCCAACCACATCTAATTCTCATCTGGCTATTTTCTGCGGTCCTCCATGAGTTTAAAGTATAATCATAAAAGGAATGTTGTAAAATTTTACGATTAAGTATCTTGTCATTTTGATACAATTTTGCCAGCACATTAAAATCTGAAAACGTTCCATCACTAACAGACCCAACCGTAGAAATATCTTCTGATTTATCGCTAGTTCCAACTAAAGTAATTGCAATCCACGCTATGGTAACGGTTCTACTGTCTTTATAACGATTGAAAGCACTAATTGTAAACCCCGTTGTACTTACATTAGCGGTCGTTGCATACACCCAAGTGCTTCCATAAACTGTCAGTTGAACATTTGGTGGAACCAGGGAAGAGATACTGACAGTCTTAGTCTCACTACTTTTTTTACCAACCACCCAATTTTCAATTCTTCCAGATATAACCTTAATCCCATCATTTTCATTATAGATTACATTTTTTCCAGTAGTTTTATCACGCAGGCCAACATGTGTTATTTTTTTATTTATAATTCTATCATTACCTGCCAAGTCTTGTATCACGGAATAGTCTACAAAGGATCCAGAATTTGGCGATGCAATTTGAGATACGTTATCCATTATTACTCGATATTGGCAGTACGTGAAATGCTAACCAGTGAACTGTTACGGTCCTGGGCAACGAATAAGTATTGTATACTCTTATCTTAAAACTGCTAGCGTTTGGCGTTCCAGCAACATATGCACTAACATGGCCTGAGCCTTCGACGGTTAATTGCACATGAACTGGTATAAAACTACCAAGTGATATACTTGATGAAATGTTAGATCCTAGGGTGGCACCACTATTAGTCGATGCTGGAACCGTGAACTTAACCTTACCACAAGAAATTTGTATATCTTGGCTTTCATCATAAACATATGTAGTTGTAGCATCTGGGCTATAAGCTAGTGAAAATGCAGTTATTTTATCCTCTAGATACTTGTCATTATTGGATAGGGTAACAAAGTCTGAGTAGTTGGCGTACATCCCGTCTACCGGCGTCTTGCTAAGAGATGATAGTGGCATCTAGAACTTCTCCCTTGGTATGTATATCTATCTCCTCCGGGCTGACTTCAATTATTCTATCCCGCCCCAAAATATCTAGTATCGTGGGTTCAGTAATAAGTCTAACCTTAGAAGATGAAACTAGATATATTTTACCAGAAACTATGTCTTTAATCAAGCTTCCATCTCTGAATCCAAGTATCCCGCCTGGCTTAATAGCATTAATTGCAGCTGGAGTTAACAATATTGGCTCAAGGCCCCAAGACTCGAAGGACCGGGGGGAGAAACATTTCATCCTTTTTCCGCCCCGAATAAACCAGTATTTCTCACCATCAGTAATCATCAAACCGTCTATAGGTTTGATTTTATTTATAGGCTCAACTATATCTATTTTTTTTGTTTTTTTTCTTATAATTTTCATATAATACATGAACCTTTATTTATTGAATATTCTTAAATAACTGTTTTATTTTGAATTTCGTTACCACACTGACCACACATTAAGTAGGCGTCTACGGGTATATCTACTGTAATAGGTTTATTATACTGCGTGCAGTCAATCACCAAGCAAACAGCAGTTTGCTTAATGTTAATAATTTCATCTGACATTTTTTACTCCAATCATAGAAGTATTATACCATAAATTCATTATTCTACGGCTATCCAAGAAGTCGCCGCAGAGCTCTGAGTTGTAATACCCGATGAGTTAGTAAATGTAGTATATAAGCTAAACGTTGTGGAAGTAAAATTACCAGTATATACATGCGAATGACTTGCCCCTGTACTATTTGATCTTACTGAGGCAACAACTGAAGA
>Ga0114978_10005527_pt1 | contig 10088 bp, 11 predicted proteins | sample S_140212_EF_Meta_FD_87027 | JGI IMG/M metagenome (GOLD analysis project Ga0114978, IMG submission 87027) | Freshwater microbial communities from Lake Simoncouche, Canada to study carbon cycling - S_140212_EF_MetaG | ecosystem: Environmental > Aquatic > Freshwater > Lake | place: Lake...
CATAGGGGCAGTGGCGGCAGATGAACACGACCAGCAGGGCCTTGACGGGAGGCAGGGCGGAGAGCGTGATGAGGTTTCCTGTCACAACATCGGGCAGGGAAAAACCGGGCGCGGTCGAACCCAGCCGCGTTGTATTGAGTGCTGCCGTGGCCATGCGGGTATGCTGACGGGATGCTGGCGGCTTGGCGACCCGCCAGCGCGAGGTTGACCGCACGGAGTGCTTTGGGCACCCTGCGCGGCAGATGAGCAGAATTCACATCGCACGCAACCGCCAGTCCATCGGAAAATTTAGTCCCGAAGAAGTCGCCGAGGGGTTGCAAACGGGGGAATTTCTTCCCTCCGATCTGGCCTGGTGTGAGCCGATGGAATCGTGGAAACCTCTGGGCGAATTCACAGATTTGCCGGAGGTGGAACCTTCGCCGGTCCCCCTGGTTCTGGCGGAGCCTGTGGCGGCTCCAGCTGTGCAGCCGGAACCGGCTTGGGAACGGCGGGCCGGACTCGGCCTGGGGCCCGCGATTTTTCAGACTGTGCAGCAGATTTTTTCCACGCCAGCGGCCACGTTCAAGAAAATGAAGGTGGCGGGCGGGTTGGGTTCGCCGCTCTTGCTCTATGTGATTTTGCTCACAGTGACCACTTGGGTGGCGACGATTTATCAGATCATCGCGATCACGGTAAATCCCGCTGTGATGTTGGGCTCGCTTTCCCCGGAAGTCACGCCGGCGTTGATGACTGCGAGTTTGATTTTCACGATGCTGGCGGCTCCGTTTTTCGTGGCGGCGGGAGCGTTTATTTCCTCCGGCATCTTTCATGGGATTTTGATGGCGTTGGGGGGGGCGAGCAAACCCTTCGAGGCCACTTTTCGGGCGGTGTGTTATGCCATGGCGCCGGCTTCGTTGCTCCAACTGATTCCCCTGTGTGGCGGGATGCTTTATCTTTTGAGTGGGCTGACGTTGCTCATCATTGCCATCCGGGAAGTTCACCAGATGGAAACCTGGAAGGCCACGGTCGGGGTGATTTTGCCGTCTTTGGTCTGCTGCGGAATGTTCGTCGGATTCTATAGCGCGATGGCCACCTTCGCGGCGGCGCAGGTTCTGGCTAAATAATCCGGAAGACCGGGCTGGGTTCGTCCTGCCCTGCGCAATGAATTTTGGCGGCTTGTCCGCGTCCGGCCGCCGCGAGGCTGCGGGCGATGTGGTCCATGGCGAGCCGGGGGGAATTGCAGTCGCGGCTCAGGTGACAGAGAATGATGTGTTCAAGCGGGGCATCCAACTCCGCCAGCACCCGTGCGGCGGAGGCATTGGAGAGATGGCCGTGCCGGGAGAGAATGCGCTGTTTCACCGACCACGGACGCTTGGTATCCTTCTGCAACAACTCCTCGTCGTGATTGGTCTCGATGAGCAAGGCCCGAATGCCGCGCAGGCTGTCAAAGACCAGCCGGGTGGCATGGCCGAGATCGGTCAGCACTCCGAAACAAACGCCTTGCGCCGAGATGCGGAATCCCACCGGATCGGCGGCATCGTGTGGAACCGAGAAAGGCCGGATGGAAAAATCCCCGAGATCAAAAGCGGCGCCATTCTGAAAAAGTCTCCAGCCCTGATGGGTGAGCCCGCCATCCCGCAGCGCGCGCGCGGTGAGGGCGTTGCAATAAACCGGCACCCCGTGCCGGGCCAGCAGCACCTTCAATCCGCGGGAGTGATCCCCGTGTTCGTGGGTGAGAAGAATGCCGGAAAGTTGCGCGACGGATGATCCGCATCCCAGGAGGCGGGAGGTCAGTTGTTTTGCGCTCAGGCCGGCATCCACCAGAAACGCGGACGTTTCGCTGCGGACCAGTGTGGCATTGCCCGCGCTGCCGCTGCCGAGCGTGATGACTTCAAACATGCCGGCACTTTATGCCAGGCCGGCTTGTCCGCGCCCGACAAAAAAGAAAAACCAGACGGAAATTGCCGCCGCCCGTCCGCTCGTGGCAATTTAGGCAAGGAACCATGCAGCAATACCACCGCCTCCTCCGCCATGTGATCGAACACGGTACAGCCAAAGCCGACCGCACCGGCACGGGGACGTATTCGGTTTTCGGTGCGCAGGAACGCTTCGATTTGCGGGAATCTTTTCCGATTGTGACCACGAAGAAATTGCATCTGCGCTCGATCATTTACGAGTTGCTGTGGTTTTTGAAGGGGGACACCAACGTGGGGTATTTGCAGGAAAACAAGGTGAGCATCTGGAACGAATGGGCGGATGCGAACGGCGACCTGGGCCGGGTTTACGGCGCGCAGTGGCGCGACTGGCGCAAGCCCGGCGGCGGACAGGTGGACCAGATTGCCCAAGTCATAGCGGATATCAAAAGCAATCCCGACAGCCGGCGGTTGATTGTCTGCGCGTGGAATCCCGGGGAGATCGAGCAAATGGCCCTCGCGCCCTGTCATGCGCTTTTTCAGTTTTACGTTCAGGATGGCGCATTGAGCTGCCAGCTTTACCAGCGCAGCGCCGATCTCTTTCTCGGGGTGCCCTTCAACATCGCCTCCTACGCCCTTCTCACCCTGATGATCGCCCAGGTCTGCGGGCTGAAACCCGGCGAGTTTGTTCATGCCTTCGGCGATCTGCATCTGTATTCCAACCATCTCGAACAGGCGCGGGAGCAACTGACCCGCGCCTGTCGCCCTTTGCCGACGATGCGCCTGAATCCGTCCGTGAAAAATATCGGGGACTTCCGTTTCGAGGATTTCACCCTCGAAGGCTACGACCCGCATCCGGCGATCAAGGCTCCCATTTCCGTATGAAGGCCATCGCCGCGATGTCGCTCAATCGCGTGATTGGGGCGGACGGAAAAATCCCCTGGCACCTGTCCGAGGATATGAAGTTTTTCAAGCGCACGACGCTCGGGCACATCATCGTGATGGGACGCAAAACCTACGCTTCTTTACGCAAGCCGCTGCCGGGCCGCGAAAATTGGGTTCTCACGCGGGGCGGGGATATTCCCGGTGTGCGCGTGATCCGCGATATCGCTGAAATTTCGGAGCCGGACGACGGACGGGAACTGTTCGTGATTGGAGGGGCGCAGCTTTACGCGGCCTTACTTCCGCAGTGCGCGGAAGTGTTGCTCACGCTGGTCAAACGCGAGGCAGAGGGGGACGTTTTCTTTCCGCCGTTCGAGGAGGATTTTTCCTTTGCGGAAGTCGTCTTTGAGGCCCCGGAGATGGAGGTGCGCCGCTACGTGCGCCGGTCAGCCTGACTAACTGAAGGTCAGGTTTTTCACCCCGGCGGCGGCCGCTGAATTGAGCACGTCAATGATGCGCTCCTGCTTGGTCTTTGGGTCGGGCCGGATGATGACGGGGTCTTTGTCGCCGAATTTTTCAATATTGCCCTTGAGCTTGTCCCGCAGGGAAGGCAGGTCCCTGCTGGTCGGGGTATCGTAAACCTGACCGCTGGAGGAGACGGCGCCCAGCGGCGAAATATCAATAATGAAGGGGGTGGCGGGAGGACCGGGCTTGCCTGCAGTCTGACCGCTGGGAAGGTTGATGGAGAGTTCCTTGGGAATCACCTGCGAACCCGCCGAGGCCATGAAAAAAAGCAGGAGGACGAAAACCACGTCCACCATCGGTGCAATTTGAAAGCCGACGTCGCCGTCTTCGTTTGTGCCGCCGCCTGCCATTTTAGGAGTTGAGAGTCATGGGTTGAAAGATGAAAAGATCAGGAGCGTTTTTTCGCGGGGTCTTCCTTGTCCACCACGGAGAAGGTGACGGTGCCTACGCCCGACTTGCCGATGTTTTCCAAGAGAGTGCGCATGAACTCGTAGCGGATCTCGCGGTCGGCCCGGACCAGAACGCGGATTTGAGGGTTCAATGCGACTTGGGACTGGAGTTTCCTGAGGATTTCCGCAGGGGGAAGCTGCTGCTGGTCAATTTCCACTACGGTGGCATTGTTGAGCTTGTTATAGAGAACGTTGATGATGACCTGGCCGGGGTTGTTGCCCGGTTTGTCCTTGGCCTCTTTGGCGACAGGGAGATCAACGTCCTGGTTGGATTGCAGAACCTCCGTAGAGCTGATGGACATGAAGAACACCAGAAGAACGAGCAGAATATCAATCATCGGAGCAATTTGAAATTCCGGATCGGCCTCGGCCTCGGCCTTGCGGACGTGCTTGCCTTTCTTTCTGTGCACACCTTCAGACATCTTAAAAATTCACGCCCACTCGAGGGTGGCCCCGCAGTGAAGGCAGGGGTTGAGTCCCGGTTGGATGGGCCCGTTGCAAACGGGGCAATTCGTGGTCAGGGCCATGGAGACCTTGCGGGACTGTCCGGCTGCGCGGGAAGGGGCTCCGGCTCCGGCTTCAAAATTTTCGCCGATTTTGATGCCGGAAATTTCCTCAAAGGGGATGTCCTCAACCATGCGGTTGAGTTTGTCGTCGGCGGTGACGATGACGATGGTGGCCTTGTTGCGGAAGTAGTAGTAAAAAATAAAGGCTGGGATAGCGATGAACAGACCGCTTGCCGTGGCCATGAGCACTTCACCGATTCGCAAAGCCAGGCCGCGGGGGTCGGTCACACCCGATGATCCCAGCACGGCGAAGGCCCCCATCATGCCGATGACGGTTCCGAGCAGACCGATCATCGGGGCGATGACTCCGATGACCGAGAGGTAACTGTTTTTCGTTTTCAGTTCCTGAGCTTCCCGGATGCCGTGCTCGATCAGGGCGTTCTCGACGGCGTCCTTGCCGCGGCCGAGGCGTTCCAAAGCGCCGCGAAGCACCTTGGCGATGTACGCTTTGTTGGCCCTGCAGATCTCCCAGGCTTCCTGGTAGTTTCCGGCAGCGATGGTGGCGCTGAGGGATTCTTCCAGAGCCTTGGGCGCGAGTTGCTCGTCGCGCATGGTCAGAAAAAGCTGGATGATGAAAGTGACCATGACGACAGACGTGCCGAGAATGGCCAGCCAGATCATAATGATGAGCGGTCCGCCGCCGATGATGGTCTGGAGAATACTGTGGGACTCCTCTTTGGCGGCGGGGGCTCCGGCCTCCTGGGCAAAGACGGCTGAGGCTGTGAGGAACAGCGGCAGGCAGATTACGAGACGGGAGAGGAGGGGGTGGTGGGATTTCTTCATGGTTTGCGGTGGGAAAGAATGATCAGGGGACGATGATTTGTTTTTCGGTGATGAGAAAATCGGCGCGTTCCTGGGCTTTAGCTACGACCGTTTTATCTTCATAGAAAAGTGTGACAGTGCTGAGGTAATCCTGCAAGGCTTCGGGATAGGCTCCTTCGGATTCACGGACCACGCCCATCAAATAAAAGGCCTGTCCATAGGTCGAGCTTTTGCCGGCTTCGGCCATCTTGACCTTGGCCGCCTCGCTGACGATCGGCTCCAGTCTGGCCTTCGCGGCGGGAAAATCTTTTTTGGCGACGGCGAGACGGGCGAGGCCGATTTCGGAAAGTGATGCGGCACCCGGATAGGATTTCTGGAAGGCGGCAAATGCCGCTTCCGCGTCGGGAAGCTGATTGAGGGACAGGTAAATTTCTCCGAGCAGGGCCGCAGCGCGTTCCGCCCATGGGGTGGGCAGGCCCCGGAAACTTTCCACCACCGGCTTGAGCGTGGTGAGGGTTTTGGCGGCATCGCCTTTCTGCCATTCCGCCAGCGCGGCCTCGTAGGCGGCGGGGGCAGCTTTGGTCACGGAAGCCACCTGATCCATCGCAATGCTTGTTTCGGCGGGGCCGATTTTGATTTTTAATTTTCCATCGGCCAGACCAAGAATTTGTCCCTCGCGGCTCTGATTATCCTTCTGTATGACCACGTCCTGGGCGGACAATTGGAGGATGGTCCCGGTCATGGCCGTGAGGGCAATTATCAGGATGCAGGGGGACACGCTTGCTTTCATCTTTTATCTGCTTTAATCACATCAGCCTCGTAAATCAACAGTTTCGCAGCCCCTTTTTTTCATGATCCATATCTTCCGTAAAAATCAGCGCGTAATGATGCTGGTCGTCGCCATCCTCACCATCATCGCTTTCATCTGGCTCTACAACCCCGACACCAAGACGAGAAATGTCGGCCCGAATTCCGTGGCGGAGATCTACGGGCACAAGCTGACCCAAGCCGACGTTGACCGGGAAATCAAAAACTACCAGCTCGCCCTGGCCCTGCAACAGTTCGACCTCATCAGTAATCTGGGCGGGATGGCGGAGAATGAAAATGCGGCCCTGAGCGAGTTCATCTTCAATCTGCTGGTGCTGAAGCATCAGGCAAAGGAACTCGGGGTCGAGCCGACCGATCTGCAGATTGCCGACCGCATCAAGACGCTCCCGGTTTTTCAAGCCGGAGGTCAGTTTGATCCCCGCAAATACGCGGAGTTTACCGAACGCCAACTCGGGCCGCGCGGGCTGACCGAGCGGCAGTTGGAAGGCGTGATCAGCGATTCTTTGCGTCTGGACCGGATCAAGAACATCGTCGGTGCGCCGATGGCCGTAAGCGACGGGGACCTGCGTGAGGCCGCCCGTGCTTTTCAGAAAGTGAACGTCCAGGTTATTCGTTTCCCGCTGAGCGCGGCCACTTCGGCGATCCCTGTCACGGAGGAGGAAATACAGGGATTCTACGCGCGCTACCAACCCAGTCTCATCGCGCCGGAAACCCGCTCGGTCGAATTCGTCGAATTCGCGCCGCCAGCCGGCCAGCCACCGGCCGTGGGCAAGGCGAAGATTGATGCGCTCCAGCAACTGGCCGACGTCGCGACCGCTTTTGCGGAACAGGCCGGGGGATCGTCGTTTGAGAAAGCCGCCGCCGCCGGCGGATTGACGGTGCAAACCACTCCCGATTTTGACCGTGCCGGCACCGCTCTGACCGCCGACAAAAAGCCGCCGGCCAAAGAGAATTCGGAAGCTCTCAAGAACCTCGCCGCCGCCGCCTTCCTGCTCAGCGAGGAGAACCCCCTGAGCGACGCCCTGCAGTCCGGCGACAAGTTTTTTGTGGTCAATCTGACCAAGGTGAGTCCGCAGCGTCCGCTTACGATAGAGGAAGTGCGCCCCGAGGCGGAAAACCGCATCAGATCCATGAAGGCGGCGCGCCTCCTTCAGGAAAATTCCGCCGCCTCGCTGGCGAAAATCCGGACAGCTTTGGGCGGAGGAAAATCCTTCGCCGATGCCGCCACCGCGGCAGGTTTCAAGGCGGAGTCGCTTAAAAATCTCGCCCTGTCCGGCGACACCGTTTCACCGGAACACCAGGCGATCGCGCAGGCCACCTTTCTGATGGAACCCGGACAGGTTTCGGGCTTCCGGCCCTCGGCTGATGGCGGATTTGCGGTTTACCTCGATTCCCGCATCCCGCTCGATCCGGCCGAACTGGCCCGTCAGAAAACAGAAATCGAGCCCGGCATCATCGAAGGCAAAAAACGCATGCTCTTTCTCTCCTGGCTGGCCTCGGCCCGTGAGGCCGCGAAAATCACGATCGCCCGGCAAGGGCGATAGCATGTCTTCCTCCGATCATGCGGTGGAACGGTTCGAGGATGCCACTGGGGACATTGCGCTCGGCGACTTGGCAGCCGCCATCGGCAAATACCGCGAATGCGTCGCGCTCGATCCGGACTATTTCGATGCGTGGCACGCACTGGGCATGGCTCTGATGAAGGCCGGCTATTTTCCTGAAGCCATCGAAGCCGGATTGAAAGCGGTGGCTCTCAATCCGAATGATCAACTCGCCTGGTCGAGCCTCTCGATGTTTTATGTGCGCAACAACCAGATCCCCGAAGCCGAAGCCGCCGGGGCCAAGGCGAAGGTGATTTCCTGGGGAGGGAAGATCAAAAAAGACTCATGAGTAACAAGCCATTCTTCATCACGACGGCCATTGACTACACCAATGGCGCACCGCACATCGGGCATGCTTATGAAAAGGTGCTGGCGGATGTCCTTGCGCGCTACCACCGGTTGAAGGGCGAGGCGGTCTTCTTCCTTACGGGGGTTGATCAACACGGACAAAAAGTGCAGCAGTCCGCCGAGAGACAGGGCGTGGCGCCTCAACAATTCGTGGACGGGGTCACGGCGCAGTTCATCGTCCTGTGGCAGAAGCTCGACATTGCGTATTCGGAATGGGCGGCCACCACCGCCCCACGCCACAAGGATTGTGTGCAGAAAATTCTCAGCCGCCTCAACGCCGAGGGGCAAATCTACAAGGACAAGCGCGGCGGATATTACAGCATCCGGCAGGAGCAATTTCTCACCGACAAGGAACGGAATGAATCCGGCGAATTTGGTCCGGAGTGGGGCGAGGTCGAGTTTCGGGAAGAGGAGAATTATTACTTCAAACTTGCCGAGCACAAGCCGTGGTTGCTTGAGCTGATTGACAAACGCAGCGCGGATGGCGCCCCGCTCGTCCGGCCCGACTTCCGCATGTCCGAACTCCGCAACGCGGTGGATAAACTCGAGGGTGACCTTTGCATTTCCCGTCCCAAGGCCCGGCTGGCTTGGGGGATCGAGTTTCCCTTTGATCCCGATTTTGTCACCTACGTCTGGTTCGACGCCTTGGTGAACTATATCAGCTTCGCGCCCGGCTATGATCCCGCACCGGGCGCGGATTTGACCGAATTCAAACGCTGGTGGCCTGCCCTTCATGTCCTTGGCAAGGACATCCTGATTCCTGCGCATGGCGTCTATTGGCCGATCATGCTCAAGGCCCTGGGATTTTCCGGCGAAGAGATTCCTGGGTTGCTCGTGCACGGCTGGTGGAACATCGGCGGGGCGAAGATGAGCAAAAGCCTTGGCAATAGTATTGATCCGGCTGCTCTGACCGAAAAATATGGCGCGGAGACGCTGCGCTATTATTTGCTGAGCGACATCGTCACCGGACGTGATTCGGATTTTTCCGAGGAACGGCTTATGCAGTGCTACAATACGGATTTGGCGAACAACCTGGGCAACTTGCTCAATCGCGCTTTAAATATGGCGTTGAAGTATCGCGCTGCGGTGCTGGTCCCGGGTGAGGCCGGGACACGCCAGCGCGGAGAAGCCGCCGTCGGCAAGTATGTCACCGCTTACATTCTCGCGATGGACCGCCTTGCTCCCGACGCGGCGCTGGCAGCAGCTGGCGCGCTGGCAACCTGGTGCAATGGGCTGGTTGAGGAAACGGCCCCCTGGAAGCTCGCGAAGGATCCCGCCCAGGCCGGAAAACTTGACGCGGTGCTCTACACACTCGCCGAATCCCTACGGATCATCGCGATTCTGATTTCGCCCGTGCTTCCCAAAGCCGCCGCCGGCATTTTTGCCCAGTTGAATTGGGACAAAGTCTTCCGGCTGGAAGACGCTGCCTGGGGCCTTCTGCCCGACGGCCACCAGCTGGGGAAGCCCACGCCGCTCTTCCCGCGTATCGAAACCAAAGCCACGGAAGGCTAGGGACAGCCGCCTTTACCATTTTTTTCCCGAATGGCGGTGCCTGACTTCCTTCCCACTCTGCGTCAGCGGCTGGAATATATTGGCCTTTCCACGCTCATCCGGCTGGTTTGCCTGCTGCCGTTTTCCGCGCTTCGGCCTACTGCGAATTTTATCGGTGCCACCGTTTGCTTCTTCGATCGGCGCGGGCGGGAGGTGGCCCGGGCCAATCTCGATTCGGCCTTTGGCGACACCTTTACGCCTGAGCGAAAAAAGCAGATTGCCCGCGCCAGCTATCAGAATTTTGCCCGCACTATGATCGAGCTTTTCTGGTCGCCCAATCTCACGCGCGAGTTTGCCGAATCCATTTTGGACCCCGTCGGGCTCGATAATCATCCGTGCCACCAGGACCCCAACCAGTCCGCCATCTATCTGTGCCTGCACTATGCCAATTTTGAGTGGCTCAGCCAGTTCGCCGCGTATTACATCAACACCGGGCCGGTGGTGACCCAGCGGTTCAAAAACCCCCTCATCAGCGACATCTTTAATCGTCTGCGCAGCAGCACAGGCCATTCCATCCTGCCGCAGGAGCGCGCGATGATCCGCATGCTCAAGCACCTCAAGGGCGGGGGAAAATTCCACATGCTGGTGGATCTCAACCTGGACCCCAGCGAGCCCAGCGTGGTCATTGAGGAATTCGGAGGGTTGAAAACCTGTGTCACCCAAATGCACACCGCACTGGCGGAA
>Ga0114978_10005528_pt1 | contig 10087 bp, 8 predicted proteins | sample S_140212_EF_Meta_FD_87027 | JGI IMG/M metagenome (GOLD analysis project Ga0114978, IMG submission 87027) | Freshwater microbial communities from Lake Simoncouche, Canada to study carbon cycling - S_140212_EF_MetaG | ecosystem: Environmental > Aquatic > Freshwater > Lake | place: Lake...
ATTCAGAGGCGCAGACTTACCTGTTTATATCGTTGAAAAATTAGATGCAATCCCTACTCGAGGCTCTATCCACCTAACTACAACATCGCTCACACATGGCTTTGCAATGAGCAGTGAAGATCTTTTCATAATGACTGAGCGAGATCTAACTGGCAGCAAAGGCAGCATCAAAGATGGAGAGAGACTTCCATCTAAGCGAAAGCAAAGTATTGATCCACTAGAACTCAAAGCAGGTGATTTTATTGTTCATGAACAACATGGAATTGGTAGATACATAGAGTTATTAGAGAGAACCGTTGCAGGAATTACCCGAGAATATTTAGTAATTGAATATGCATCTGCAAAGCGTGGGCAACCCGGGGATCGAATATTTGTTCCTACGGACTCACTTGAGCAAGTAAGTAAATATGTGGGCGGAGAATCACCAACTGTGCACCGCATCGGTAGCGGTGAATGGCAGAAAGCAAAGGGGCGTGCTCGCAAAGCTGTACGACAAATTGCAGGTGAACTCATCAGACTTTATGCAGCGCGCACAAGTTCACCTGGTTTCGCCTTCTCACCTGATACACCGTGGCAGCGCGAACTTGAAGATTCATTTTCCTATATTGAAACACCAGATCAACTCTCATCCATCAATGAAGTCAAGGCAGATATGGAGCGACCATATCCAATGGATCGAATCATTTGTGGCGATGTTGGCTATGGAAAAACTGAGATAGCCATTCGCGCAGCTTTCAAAGCGGTGCAAGATGGCAAACAAGTAGCCGTGCTCGTTCCAACAACTCTTCTTGTTCAGCAACATTCAAAGACTTTTGCAGAGCGCTATGCAGGCTTTCCTATAAGAGTTGGCGGACTATCTCGTTTCAATTCAGCAAAAGAGAGTAAAGAGATATTGAGCGAATTAGAGAAAGGTGGAATCGATGTTGTCGTTGGTACTCACCGAATTCTTTCGGCCGATGTTCGCTTCAAAGATTTAGGACTTGTTATTGTCGATGAAGAACAGCGCTTTGGAGTTGAACAGAAAGAATCTCTAAAGAAGTTGCGCACCAGTGTCGACGTTTTAGCTATGTCGGCAACGCCTATTCCTCGAACACTTGAAATGGCGATTACAGGAATTCGTGAGATGTCCACAATTACAACACCACCGGAAGAGCGCCATCCAATCCTTACCTACGTTGGTCCAGCCGATGATGCCCAAATAACTGCCGCAATTCACCGCGAACTTTTGCGTGATGGTCAAATATTTTATATTCATAACAGAGTTGAATCTATTGATCGAGCAGCATCACATATACAAGAGTTAGTACCAGAGGCTCGAATCAGAGTTGCACATGGTCAGATGAGTGAAGGTGCACTCGAAGATGTAATCCTTGCATTCTGGAATCGAGACTTTGATGTATTGGTCTGTACAACAATTGTCGAGAGCGGACTAGATATCGCTAACGCGAATACTCTCATAGTCGAGCGCGCAGATAACTTTGGTCTCTCTCAACTACATCAATTACGTGGTCGAGTCGGCCGTGGCCGCGAACGTGCTTATGCATATTTCTTATACCCAGCCGATCAACCACTGTCAGAAGTTGCACATGACAGGCTTACAACAATCGCTGCTAATACAGATTTAGGTTCTGGAATGCGAGTTGCTCTCAAAGACTTAGAGATACGTGGTGCGGGTAATTTGTTGGGTGGAGAACAATCAGGACATATTGCAGATGTTGGCTTTGACCTTTATATGCGCATGGTTGGTGAAGCAGTTCAAGATTACAAAACTGGAATTATTGAAACCGAGGAAGTTCATCATGAATGCAAAGTTGAACTTCCAATCAATGCTCATCTCTCAAGTGACTATGTTCCTGGAGAACGCCTGCGACTTGATCTTTATCGCCGTTTAGCTGATGTTCGCAATAGTGAAGATGTTGAAGCGATTCGTGCCGAATTAGTTGATCGTTTTGGTGATTTACCAACTGAGGCGCAAGCACTTCTTGGAGTTGCATCTCTTCGGGCACTTGCTAAATCAGTTGGATTGCGCGAAGTAGTTGCTGCTGGAAAATTCTTACGTTTATCACCCATCACCCTTGCAGAATCTCGTCAGTTGAGAATGTCACGGATGTATCCAGGTTCACTCTACAAATCAGCCCTGAATACAGCGATGATTGCCTTTCCTGTGAGTAAATCTTGGAGCCCGTCACAAAGCGGTCTAGAGATAGTGGATACTTCTCTTCTGGCCTGGGTTATTGAGGCCGTCGACCAACTGACCGTCACTTCGAAAGCGAGCACCACGTGAAAAAGTTCCTTGCCATTAGCGCAATTGCAGCAGCACTCCTACTAACAGGATGCTCACAAGTTGGTGCAGCAGCAACAGTTGGTGACACAAAGATCACTCAAGCAGTTGTCCAGGGAAGCATTGATTCAATTCTTGCAGAGCGAGGAAAGATTGATATTTCCCAGATGGAACTTCAAACAGGCGCAGATCTCAATCTTTCACAATTGCGTTTCCAGGTTCTAACAGTTCTTATCCGCGAAGTTGGAAAAGACTTCAAGGTAGAGGCATCAAAGGCTGAAATCGATACACGTCGCGCAGCGATTGTTGAACAAGTTGGCGGAGAAGCTGAACTACCAAAAGCACTAGTTGGAGCAGGCATTGCTCCACAAAATTTTGACCTCTACCTTGAAGCTGTAATTGTGTCTGGAAAAATCAGTGATGCAATTGTTGCAACTGGGGTAACTCAAGAAGCACTTGGCGGCGAAATCACAAAAATTGTTGCAGCAAAGGCAGCCCAACTCAAAGTGGATGTAAATCCACGTTACGGTAAATGGGATCCAGTCAATGCCGATGTAGTTGCTGTTGATTCTGCCGGCGATGCCGTCAAGTCAACTACTCCATAAGAAATAAAGTATGAGCACTTCCTATCTTCAGCGTCTCGTTGAAGTGATGGATACTTTGCGCTCTCCTGGCGGGTGCCCGTGGGATGGTGAACAAACACATGAGTCTCTAGTGAAATACTTACTTGAAGAGTCCTACGAATTTGTTGATTCACTTGAAAGTGGTGACCGCGCAGGAATGCGTGAAGAACTTGGCGATATCTTGCTTCAAGTCTATTTCCACGCCCGCATCGCACAAGACAATACTGAAGATCCATTTACTATCGAAGATGTTGCGCAATCAATAACTGAAAAACTCATTCGTCGCCACCCGCATGTATTTGGCGATGCAAAAGTTTCAGGTTCTGGAGAAGTTCTAGAGAATTGGGAAAAGATAAAAGCCGCCGAAAAGGGACGAACATCTGCACTCGATGGAATTGCAATGGCTCAACCAGCACTGCCACTTGTTGAAAAATTGCTCTATCGTGCAGAAAAGAATGACCTCGAATTATCACTTCCTGCAGCGCCACACCTTGAAGGAAGCGCCACAGAAGATTCCGTAGGAAAAGCACTTCTAGAAGTTATTGCCTGGGCTAATCGCAATGGAATTGATGCAGAACGCGCACTTCGAAGCCAAGCCCATCAAATAATTGCACGCATAAATAAGGCTGAAGGCAAGGCCACATAAGCACGGTAGACTTGCCTCACTCAGCCGTTTCAACGCAGACACGATTGCAGAGACAAATTAGCTAAAGTTTTTTAGGAGATATCTCAGTGGCAATAATTGAAGCAATCGCAGCTCGCGAAATTCTTGACTCCCGTGGAAATCCAACGGTTGAAGTCGAAATCGAATTAGAAGATGGCACACAAGCACGCGCTGCAGTTCCAAGTGGAGCATCAACTGGCGCTTTTGAAGCTTCAGAACTACGCGATGGTGGAAAGCGTTACGCCGGTAAAGGCGTAGAAAAAGCCGTTGCATTCGTCAATGAAGAAATTGCACAAGCCATTGTTGGTTATGACTCACAAGATCAACGCCTCATTGATACAGAGATGATTGAACTTGATGGAACAAAGAATAAGTCACGCCTTGGCGCAAACTCAATTCTTGGTGTTTCACTCGCTGTTGCAAAGGCGTCAGCCGAATCTGCAGATCTCTCACTCTTCCGTTATCTCGGTGGACCAAATGCGCACATCTTGCCTGTACCAATGATGAATATTCTCAATGGTGGTGCACATGCTGATACCAATGTTGATATTCAAGAATTTATGATCGCGCCAATTGGTGCACCAACTTTCCGCGAATCATTGCGATGGGGCGCTGAGATTTATCACGCACTCAAATCAGTTCTCAAAAAGCGTGAACTTGCAACAAGTGTTGGCGACGAAGGTGGCTTTGCTCCAAATCTTGAAAGCAATCGCGCAGCACTTGACCTTATTATCGAAGCTATTTTACTAGCGGGTTTCAAGCCAGGAACAGATATTGCACTTGCAATGGATGTTGCTGCAACTGAATTCCATGACGCTGGAAAGTACACATTTGAAGGCTCTTCAAAGAGTTCGGATCAGATGATTGCTTATTACAAAGAACTCGTTGATTCATATCCATTGGTTTCAATTGAAGATCCACTCAATGAAGAAGATTGGGCTGGCTGGACTGAGATGACGAAGGTATTGGGTTCACGTGTTCAAATAGTTGGAGATGACCTATTTGTAACTAATCCTGAGCGCCTTGCTCGCGGCATCGCATCAGATACTGCAAATGCACTTCTTGTAAAAGTAAATCAAATTGGAACTCTTACAGAAACTCTCGATGCTGTAGATATGGCACACCGTGCAAATTATCGAAGCATGCTTAGCCACCGTTCAGGTGAAACAGAAGATACGACTATTGCCGATCTCGCTGTTGCAACTAATTGTGGTCAAATAAAGACTGGTGCACCCGCACGAAGTGAACGCGTCGCTAAATACAACCAACTTCTTCGCATTGAAGAAGAGTTGGCTGATGGCGCTGTCTACGCCGGTCGCGACGCTTTCCCACGCTTCAAAGGATAATTACACAATGGCCAGACGCCGCGGCAAACTAAATTTCACACCACGTCGCCGCGGTTCTGGTCGCACCCTTGCACTCTCTGCAATCTTCTTTGTTTTAGCACTCACTATTGCGCCGCCAATTCAGCATTACTTTACACAACGCGCACAAATCAACTCACTGCGCGCACAAGTAAGTTCAGATACGAAGGCACTACAAGAGGCACAAAAAGAATTGCAACTCTGGCGCGATCCTGAATATATAAAGTCACAAGCACGCGAACGCCTGCATTTTGTATTGCCAGGGGAGCGCCAATACATCGTTACTGATTCGAACTCTCAAGTTGCTCAAAACCAAAGCACTCTTATTGCCGATAACGTGCCTGAAAATCAGCCTTGGTACACACGCCTTATTGCATCCATTACTGAAACCGGTAACAAGTGAACCCAGTTCCACAAGAAGATTTAGATTGCATTGAAAGACAATTAGGTCGCACACCTCGCGATGTTCACGGCATTGCATACCGTTGTCCTTGCGGAAAACCTGCAGTTGTTGAAACAAACCCACGTTTAGCAGATGGCACACCTTTCCCAACTTTCTACTACGCCACATGCCCAAAACTCACTGGCGCTATTTCAACGTTAGAGACAACAGGAATGATGGGTGAAATGAATGCTCGTCTTGCAACAGATGCAGAGTTATCTGGTGCATATAGCGCTGCCCATGAAGATTACTTAGCTGCTCGCGCCGCACTCAAAGTTGATGTTCCAGAAATTGAAGGCATTACTGCAGGCGGCATGCCAGATCGTGTGAAATGTTTACATTCACTCGTTGCGCATTCACTCTCTGCTGGCCCCGATGTAAATCCTTTAGGTGATGAAGCACTTGCTGCGCTGCCACAATGGTGGAAGAACGAGTCATGCGAGTAGCAGCAATTGATTGTGGGACTAATTCAATTCGTTTACTAATTGCAGATATCGAAGGAAATAGTTTTAGAGAAGTTCTTCGCACAATGGAAATCGTGCGACTTGGCCAAGGCGTAGATAAAACTGGCGAATTTCATCCTGATGCAATCGCACGAACACTTGCAGCCGTTGATTTGTTTGCAGCAGAGATTGCTCGCAAGGGTGTTCAAAAGATTCGCTTCTGCGCAACGAGTGCCACGCGCGATGCAACTAATCGCCACCTCTTTATTGATGGAGTCAAAGAGCGTCTTGGAATAGAGCCAGAAGTTATTTCAGGTGAAGAGGAAGCTGCTCTTTCATTTGCTGGCGCTATTCAAGATCTGCCACAAGAAGATGGACCCTTTCTTGTAATAGATATCGGCGGGGGATCTACTGAGTTTGTTTATGGACAATCAAGTGTTGAGTTCGCAAAGAGCGTCAATATTGGTTGCGTACGAATGTCTGAGCGCCATTTCACCCAGGATCCTGCAGGTGCGCAAGAGATAGAAGATGCACGCAACGATATCCAAGAAGCAATCAAGGTTGCAGCATCCATTGTTCCAATTACGAAAGCAAAAACACTTATTGCTGTTGCAGGGACAGCCACAACAGTTGCAGCCGCAGCACTAGAACTGCCTGAATACGACCGATATTCGATTCATTTATCGCGAATCAGTGCGGAAAAGACGCACCTTGCCTCACAACGTTTTCTTTCAATGAACCGTGAAGAACGCTTAGCCCTTGGTTATATGCATCCAGGCCGAGTCGATGTAATTTCTGCAGGCTCTCTTGTACTTTCAGAAATTATGACAGCGACTGGAGCTAGAGAATTTATTGCTTGCGAGTCTGACATCCTCGATGGAATGGCTTGGTCTATTTAGTTCTTATCCCAAAACTTTACAAGTACATCAGTAAGCAATTCAGGAGTATCTTCATTTGGACAATGTCCAGCTCCAGGGATTACATCTAATTGCGCTTCTAAATCTTTAGCCATTTGATCTTGTAGTGGTAATGGCCACGCATCATCATTTTCGCCATATACAACATGAGAAGGAATTCCTGTTGCATGAACTTCTTTCACAATTGAAGGTTCATCAATTAGATGCCTACGATGAGTTGCGACCGACCGAGCGTCACTCATTACCCAACGCTTCTTCTTCATTTCATACGTTGGTTTTCCAAAGTCCATTGCAGCCATGTGGTCATCCCATATCTTTTCCATAGGAACACTCATCAGTGTTTCATGGCTAAGGAAATCTTCTCTAAAACCAATTGCAGCAGGACCACTACACATCAGTGTTAGTGACTTCCAATAATTTGGAGCCATCAATACTGCACGCTGTGAAACTAATCCACCGAATGAGTGACCGAGTAAATGAGGATTCTTCATTCCAAGTAATTGAGCAAGATCAATGGCATCGCGAGCAAGTGATTTGATTGTGTATGCATCTTCGCGCTTGCTATGTGGAGACTCATGTTGTCCGCGGTTATCAAGCGTCAATACTCGATAACCATGTTCTGCAATCATCGGACCACATTCAGAGAAGTCTTCTTTGCTCCCAGTAAAACCGTGTACCAATACAACATCACCACGATGAACCTTAGGTTCAAATACAACAGTTGCAATTGGTTCGCCTTGGACATCAATGAGTTTGGTCATGAGGTGACCTTATTAGTAATTGCCTTTTTCTCCGCAATTTGAGTTGGTAAATAGAGCATTTAGCGCCTAGTAGACTCTGTTTTTCACGTGGCCCCGATAGCCCAATGGCAGAGGCAGAGGACTTAAAATCCTCCCAGTGTGGGTTCGACCCCCACTCGGGGCACATATATTTTCAAAGTAGACTAAATCAACAATGAGTGAAAAATATGATGTAGTAATTATTGGTGGCGGCCATAACGGCCTAGTCGCTGCATGTTATTTAGCGATGGCTAAGAAGAAAGTAATTATTCTTGAAGCCAACACCGAACTTGGAGGCGCAACTGCAAGCATTCAAGCCTTTGATGGCATGGATGTGCGCATCTCTCGATATTCATATTTAGTCTCACTTCTACCTGATCAGATTCTTGAAGATCTCTCAATAGATTTCGAAACAATTAGCCGCAAGGTTTCATCTTTTACGCCCGCTCAACGCAATGGCGTTGATGTTGGGCTTATGGTCAATCGCCAACCAGATCAAGAGACTAAAGATTCGTTTGCGGCCCTTACGGGTAGCGATGGCGAGTACAAGGCTTGGGATTCTTTCTATTCAGATCTCTATGAACTTGCACAAGTAATGGCTCCGACAATGCTCAAGCCATTGTTGACTAAAGCAGAAATGAAGAAGATTGCAGTAGATAAGGGTTTATCTCATATTTGGGATGCAATTATTGAAAGACCTTTGAGTGAGGTAATTGAAAGCACTTTTGCTGATGATCTAGTACAAGGTGTTGTGCTCACCGATGGACTCATCGGAACATTTACTCCATCAAATCACATGATGGCCAATGTTTGCTTCTTGTATCACCTCATAGGAAATGGCACAGGTGAGTGGAAAGTTCCTGTTGGTGGAATGGGAGCTTTCGTAAAGAAACTTACTGCGCGCGCTACCGAATTAGGTGTTGAGATTAGAACAGATGCCAAAGTATTAAAGATTGGTGATGATTTGGTAGGAAAAACTATTCAGATTGAAAGCGGAGAGGTTTTCTATTCGGAATTCATTGCCGCAAATTGTGCTCCACAAGTTCTTGCAAAGATTCTTGGAACTATTGCGCCAAAGTATGTAAAAGGATCACAGCTAAAGATAAATATGCTGCTCAAGAAATTGCCAAGACTAAAAAGTGGCGCGGATCCGGTATCTGCATTTGCGGGAACTTTCCATATTGATGAGAGTTACGCGCAATGTGAGGCGGCTTATCAGGAGGCAGCGGCTGGAAAGATTCCAACCATTATTCCGGCAGAGATGTATTGCCACACTCTTACTGATCCGAGCATTCTTGGACAATCCATTAGAGAGCAGGGGTATCAAACGCTGACACTCTTTGCACTCCATACTCCTGCGGATTTATTTGAAAAAGATAACGAAGGCGTTAAGGCAGAGATGCTGCGTCGTATATTCAAACAGCTCAACGAATACTTAGTTGATCCCATTGAGCAATGCTTAGCGTTTGATGAGAATGGCAAACTTTGCGTGGAAGTTAAATCTCCTCAAGACTTAGAGAAAGATGTGGCGCTTCCCGGTGGCAATATTTTCCATACTGACCTGCACTTTCCCTTCAGCGATGATGCGCAAGTCACCTCTACTAACCGTTGGGGAGTCGAGACTGGCGATCCAAAGATCGTTATCTGTGGAGCAGGTGCTCTACGAGGTGGTGGCGTCAGCGGAATAGGTGGGCATAACGCAGCCATGGCCATTCTGGGCCGCTAGGCCAGGCGCGGGAAGAATTCGAGCCTTACTATTGTTCTTACTAATAACGCTAGAAGTGCTAGCGGAGGTATAAAAGGAGAGAAATGCAAAGTTCGAACCCGGTCCTAGGACGCGCTTTCGGAAACGGTAAGCGCGGATATGCCGCTTTTGATCCAAGCTCAACAACTACACAAGTAGATTCTTCGCAGTTAGAAGATCTTTACAACGCCCCAGCAGCTTCATCGCTTCGCACGGGTCGTATGACTATTGATGATGTAGTTACTCGCACAGGAATTTTATTTGCAGTACTTGTTGTAACAGGTGCTGGCGCATGGACACTAAATTTTGGTGGCGGTGCACTGATGGTTGGCTTACTTGGCGGATTTGTTCTTGCCATGGTCAACTCATTTAGCAAAACTGTTCGCCCAGCACTCATCGTCGCTTACGCTGGATTTCAAGGTGTTGCACTCGGCACGCTGAGCCATATTTACAATGATGTATATCCAGGAATTGTTAGCCAAGCAGTAATTGCGACGCTATGTGCATTTGCAGGAATGCTCTTTGCATATCGCAGCGGAAAGATTCGTGTAACACCTAAGTTCACACGAGTGATGCTCGGCTCTCTTATTGGCTACCTAATCCTTTCAGTAGTAACCATCTTTACTGGTTTCCCAGCCGGTGGTTTAGGACTCTTGATTGCTGTTGCAGGTGTTGGACTAGCATCATTTTTCTTGGTTCTAGACTTCGATCAAATCGAAAAAGGAATCGCAGCTGGAGCACCACAACAAGAATCATGGCGAGCAGCATTTGGTCTCATGGTTACCGTTGTTTGGCTCTATCTAGAAGTTCTACGTCTGCTATCAATCTTG
>Ga0114978_10005529_pt1 | contig 10087 bp, 10 predicted proteins | sample S_140212_EF_Meta_FD_87027 | JGI IMG/M metagenome (GOLD analysis project Ga0114978, IMG submission 87027) | Freshwater microbial communities from Lake Simoncouche, Canada to study carbon cycling - S_140212_EF_MetaG | ecosystem: Environmental > Aquatic > Freshwater > Lake | place: Lake...
CAGTCCCCTCCAGAGCAGACAGCCCGTGAGGCAGCAAGCTGCTGCTGGTGTTCCTCACGCAGGGCGCGGTGAGCATGCGATTCCCCCGCGTGCGATGCAGCGGGTGCCGCTTTTCACGGAGAGCAGCGAAGCCGATGATGACGAATTCACGATGAACCTGGGAGACCTGCCGAGGACCCAGCCGGGCCTGCAGGTCGACGGCTTTCAACCTTCGCTCACCACCCGGGTCCTCGACCTCTTCGATCGCTTGCGCAAGCGCTAGCATTCCCTCGCCTCCTTGCGGAGGAATCCAGCCCTTCGCCTGAGGAGGAGGGACACGAATCGACGCATGACGAACAGTTGTCACGGGGATTATCGCCCGGCGCAGTAACGCCTGCGGGTGTCGCACAGATCGTAGGCAATCCAGGTACGACGCATGTGCGCCTCGCCCAGGCCTTGCGGCTGTCGTTGCCTGCATCGATGATCACCACCACGCAAACCGCGAGGCAGGCTGTTGCCTTGTGGCTTGCATTTGCAATCGATACGCACGCGGTGGTGCGTACGAGGCAGGTTGAATTGATCCGGCAGCAGCTTGGCGCCAGGGCGGCGGAGGCTGTGCAGGAATGGTTGCCGCAGCTCGACGGCCTCGATGCGATGCACAGACTGCCTGCATTCCTGCGGCTGTTCCCTGCCATCCACCAGTTTTCGCGGCTTGAGAAGCAGCGCCTCGCAACCTGCCTCACTGCGTTTCTTCGAGACGAAGGCTGCCTTTCGCTGCACGCGTATGTGCTGGCAAAACTGGCCGAACTCCAGCTTCAGGACGAACTCGATCCAGCCAATCGCGCTCGGAGGATGACGCTGGAAGAGGCGAGCGTTTCCATTTGCGTGCCGTTCAGCGTTCTGGCCAGGCACGGTCACGAACACGAGGCCGATGCGCGCCGCGCCACTGCTGGCGGAAGATGCGGTGGCGGTCAGTGCTTGACCGGGACGGCAGGCTTGGGGCTCAGGCGGATCTCGAACAGCTTGGGCCAGAGCTTGCCGGTGACGAAAAGGCGGTCGTTGGCGCTATCGTAGGCGATGCCATTCAGCACAGCTTCAGAATGCGGCAGCGAGTGCTGCGAAATCAGGCCCGTGAGGTCGATCCACCCGAGGACTTCGCCGGTCGCCGGCGAAATGCGGGCAATCCGGTTCGTGTGCCAGACGTTGGCATAGACCTCTCCCTTGATGAACTCGAGTTCATTCAGGTCCTGTACCGCATTGCCGTGGTCGCGCACGACTACGCGCCCGATCTCGCGGAATGAGTCTGGATTCAGGAAGCGCAGGGTCGCGGTGCCATCGCTCAGGATCAGGCGACTGCCATCATGGGTGAGGCCCCATCCCTCGCCGGAATAGTTGAATGTCCCCTTCAGCCGCAGTGTGGTCCGGTCGTAGATGAAGCCGATTCCGGACTGCCAGGTGAGCTGGATCAGCTTGCCCTCCCACTCCGTGAGCCCCTCGGCAAAATACGCGGGGTCGACGGACTGCTTCTGCAGGACTTTGCCGGTCGCAAGGTTGACCCTGCGCACCGATGACTGCCCATTGAGTCCCGTACTCTCGTACAGTGTGCCATCGACGTAGACGAGTCCCTGCGTGAACGCGGCGCCATCGTGCGGGTAAGCTTTGACCACCTGGAAGCCCGAGGTGTCCGGTGCGGTGATGGCGCTGGACGCCTGACCCCAAACGCTGGGTGACAGCGGCAGAAGAATGCAGAAAGCGACGATGTGGCGCATTACGGTGCCCTCCTGCCGTCGGTCTGCGGCGACGTCGCGGGGTCAGCCGCCGAATCCGCCTCGGAAAAGTCGATGCGGCCGGAAAAATCAAAACGAGTGACCAGGACAGCCCCTTCGCCTTGCAGCGAACGAGCTGGCTGGATGCAGAATCCCCTCGCAGTGACCTGGTATAGCCGGTTCCGCAGAGGGATGCCCGCAATGGGATCTTGGTGCACCTCATCCAGCGTGCATTTGTCATCGCCCTGCGTCCCGTAGAACTCTCCGGTGCCCTGACGGATCACCGTGACGTTGACCGGCAGTTCCCGTGCCGAGGCGCCTTCCTTGAGTCCGGCGATACCAAACAACACGACGAGACGCTGCCCATCGGCATAGATCGGACGGCTGAAACCCAAACGGATACCGCCATCGGGGCGAAGCGCGCCAGTGCATTCGGTGCCAGCGTTGCCCCAGTCCAGATCGGCCTTGAGGCTCCCTTGCAGTCTTGCCCGGAAGAATCCCTTGCCATCCGCCAGACAAGCAACAGCGGGAGGGGGCGAGGAGGGCTTCGTCTCAATGCGAGGCGTGCTTTCCGAGGCCTGTACGCCAGCCCAGGCGAGCAGGCTCGCAAAAGCGATTGCCGGGCTGAGCATGCAGCCAATGCTGGTTTGAAATTCAGGAAGCAAGTTCTCGTACCAACGGAATCCACCGCAGCTGCGGCACAAAAAACCTGAACAATCGCGAAGCCCGTGGCAAGTATAGCCAGTTTGCTCAGGTGGTCGTAGCGCCGTGCCGTCCGGCTCCGTCCAGCGTCTTGTTGGGGGTTGCAGGATCTCACTCTCGATCACACGCCGCGCAAGCACGCCGCGAGCACAGGTACACCTCGGTTGAGGTGACCTGTATTGGTGCCGAAAAGTGCCGTGGTCGTGGGGGTGGTGCGCCCAAAGGGTGCGGAAAACCGTCCGGCGCTACGTATCTCGTGCAAGTTCGCGCCGCGCACAATTTCCTTCGGCTAGTATTGGTTCGACGCCGCAAACAACTGCGGCACCACGTGCGGTCCACCTGAGCCACGAGACTTGAACCCAAAGATGAAGCCGAGCAACAAGACGCCGGTGCGGAAGACCGCGACAGGTCGCCGCTACGTCAGTCGACTCACCCAGAACACGTTGGCGGTCATCATGGCCGGGGGGCGAGGAGAGCGCCTCAAGCAGTTGACTGATCACCGCTGCAAGCCTGCTACGCACTTCGGAGGGAAGTTCCGCATCATTGATTTCGTATTGTCGAACTGCCTGAATTCAGGCATCCGGCGCGTCTCGGTCCTCACCCAGTACAAATCGCATTCCCTGGTCCAGCATATCCAGCGTGGTTGGGGTTACCTGCGCGGCGAGTTCGGCGAATTCATCGAGATCATCCCTGCCCAGCAGCAGCTCGGCCAGCTCTGGTACCGGGGTACCGCAGACGCGGTGTACCAGAATCTCGACATCATCCGGTTGCATCGACCTCGACATGTCCTCGTGCTCGCCGGCGACCATATCTACAAGATGGACTACGGCCCGATGATCGCCTACCACGTGGAGAACAAGGCGGACATCACGGTGGGAGTCGTGGAAGTGCCGAAGGAGCAGGCCGCCGGTGCGTTCGGAGTGATGACTGTTGACGCCCGGAATCGAGTGCTGCGCTTCGCCGAGAAGCCGCAGAACCCCGATGGCGTTCCCGGCAGGGAGCATCTCGCGCTCGGGTCCATGGGCATCTACGTGTTCAATGCGCGGCTGCTCGAGAGGATGCTCGACGAGAATGCGAAGAATCCCGAGACCTCTCACGATTTCGGCAAGAACATCATTCCGGCAGCGCTCGACAAGATGAAGGTCTTTGCGTATCCGTTCCGCGATGTGCGCACGCGGGCGCAACAGTACTGGCGCGACGTGGGTACCGTCGATGCTTACTATGAGGCGAACATGGAGCTGGTCCATGTGCATCCTGAACTCAATATCTACGACGAGCAGTGGCCTATCTGGACGTATCAGCGGCAGCATCCACCTGCCAAATTCGTGCTGGACGACGATGGCCGGCGCGGAATGGCGGTGAATTCGATGGTCTCGGGCGGGTGCATCATTTCAGGCGCGCAGGTGAGCGAATCGCTGCTGTTCTCCAACTGCCGAGTCGACGAGCGGAGCGTGATCGACCGCGCCGTTATTCTCCCCGATGTGCGCGTGGGTGCGAATTGCATCGTGAAGCACGCAATCCTCGATACGGGCTGCGTTGTCCCCGATGGCATGCAGATCGGCATGAATCCGCAGGAAGACGCGAGCCGCTTCCATGTCAGCGAAAAGGGCGTGGTGTTGGTTACGCGCGACATGCTGCTGAAACTGCGCCGCGCAGAGGCCTGAGGAACTAAGGTACGATTCGGGCCTTGATCCGCTGCTTGGGGAGAGGCTCGTCATGACCGCGACTCTTAAGGCCGTGTTGGCAATGGCGCACAGCCGTCTGGCTGTCGTTCTCGCCGTTCTGTTGCCGCTGGCCGGGTGCGCCACCATGGCCCGGAAACTTGAGGCGCCCCGCCTGACAGTGGTCAGCATCGGCATGATATCGGCCGACATCTTCAGTCAGCAGTTTCGCGTGCGGCTCCACGTGCAGAATCCCAACAGCCGGTCGATCCCCATCAAGGGCATCGAGTATGAGCTCTTCCTGGAAGGGGACAGTTTTGCGGAAGGGAATGCCGGCGAACCGTTCGTCGTGCCGGCGCGTGGCGAGAGCGAGTTCGACATGACCGTACGAACCAACTTCGTGAGCAGCATCGGCAGGCTACTCTCCCGGATGAATGGCCGAGATAACAGCAAGGTCAACTATGCCATTGCGGGCAAAGTCGCCATCGACCTGCCATTCGTGAAGGCCATTCCATTCCAGGATATGGGCAGCCTCGACCTCGGAACGTTGCGTTAGCTCGCCAAGCCTTCGCGATCAGCCCGGTTCGATCAGCCGTTCGTAGAGGTGTTCGTATTCCCTTCCCTGGATCTTCCAGGAGAAGTCCTGCGTCATGGCATTGCGCATGATCCGTGACCAGGTTTTCCGGTCCCCGTAGAGATCAAGGGCTGTGGAGAGCGCCCACTGCATTGCCGGCCCGTCAAAGTCGTTGAAGACGATGCCCGTGCCCTGGCCGCTCTGCGGATCCCACATCTGCACGGAATCGGCGAGGCCCCCGGTTCGTCTGACGACCGGCACGGTGCCGTACTTGAGGCTGTACATCTGGTTCAGTCCACAAGGCTCGTAGAGCGACGGCATGATGAACATGTCGCTGCCCGCCTCGATCAGGTGAGCGAGCTCTTCGTGATAGCCGGTGTGGAAGGCGACCCTGCCGGGATACCGTCTCACCAGGGAAGTGAAGAAGCTGACATAGCGAGGTTCTCCCGAGCCGAGAATGGCGACCTGCAGCGGCCGCGAATCGAGGATCCCCGGCAGGGTGTCAAACAGCAGGTCAAAGCCCTTCTGTGCGGTCAGGCGGGACACGATGCCCGCGAGTGGTACATCGCTTTCCCGTTGCAACCCAAAGCGTTGCTGCAACTCTGCCTTGAGCTTGCCTTTGCCGCCCGGCTGGTCCGCGCTGTAGTGATGCGGCAGCAGTCTGTCGATTTCCGGATTCCATTCGTCGTAGTCGACGCCATTCAGGATTCCAAGTGCTGGCAGGGCACGCGCTCGCAACGCGTCGTCCAGTCCGTACCCGCCTTCTGGGGTGCAGATTTCTTTCGCGTAGGTGGGGCTCACGGTCGAGACGCCATCTGCAAGCAGGATGCCCTGACGCAACCAGTTGATGCTGCTCCTCGAGAGTTCGCCTGCATCCAGCAGCCCGGGCGTGGCATCGAGGCCCAATTCCGTCGCCGTGGAGGCCGGAAAGACGCCCTGGTAACCGATGTTGTGGATCGTGAGCAGCGTTCGTGTCCGGGCAAACAGCGCATCCCACGCGTAACGAGTGCGCAGCAGCAGCGGCAGCAGACTCGCGTGCCAGTCGTTGCAATGAATGACGTCAGGTTGGAAGCGCATCCGCTGGCAGGACTCGACGACAGCGATCTGGAACAGGAAGAAACGCTGGTGTTCATCTGCGGCGTTGGAATAGAGCGAGTCGCGCGCAAAGAACTGCGGGCAGTCCACCAGATAGACGGGCATGCCAGAGCCAGGAAGCGTCGTCGAGAGCAACGAGAATTCCACCTGTCTCGAGCCCAAATGGACAACCACCTGATGGATCCCGGGTACGGCCACGGGTGTCTGGCCGCGCAGGTCGATTGTCGAGTAGTGCGGCATGAAGAGCCGCACATCGTGTCCCCGGTCGTGCAAGTAACGACCGAGTGCGCCGGCCACGTCAGCAAGCCCGCCGGTCTTTGCGAGTGGTGTGACTTCCGAAGCTACAAAACAGATCTTTCGCGACATGAGCGCGAAGTCTAGCAGAGCGCTGCGCCGCGTCCGCTTCCTAAGCCTGCGCGAGGATCAAGCCTTGGGGTGGCTGTTGTCGCTTTCAGCCGTGCTCTCTTGCTCGTCGCGCGGCGGCTTGAATGCCGAGAATACGCTGCCATGCAGCTTGTTCCAGGCCTCGAGATTCTGCCGAGTCAGTTCGGCCATCGTATTGAGTGGCGCGGCAGTCATGATCTTGCTCATCTGGGACTGCATGACGTCCTGCTGCTGCATGAACGTCTCGATGCTCTTTTCAAGATAGCCGCTCAGGAAGCCCTGCATCGCGTTGCCGTAGTAGCGGATCAGCGACTCGAGCACCTGCGTTGAAAGGATGGGGCGGCCAAACTGCTCCTGATCCGCGATTACCTGCAGCAGGATGTGGCGCGTGATGTCCTCGCCGGTCTTGTCATCGACCACCTTGATCTTCTCGCCGCTGATGATCAGCGTGCGAATGTCGTCCAGGGTGATGTGGCGACTTTGCGAGGCGTCGTACAGGCGACGGTTCGCGTACTTCTTGATCAGGCGTTCTGCGGTCATTGGGCACTCTGTGGTCAAGCGAACTTTTCAGGACTCCGCGGACAACCTCTCGGGTCGGAAGTCCTCCCTCGGCGCCCTAGAATAGGAGAGACTCTGCCGCATCGCAAAAGTGCCATAAGGGAAAGGGGGCAAAAAAAAGGACAGCGACCGTTGGGCCGCCGTCCTTCAGAGGGGGATTCGAACGGAGGACAGCAAGAAGCGGGAAACGAGAGCTTTAAGTTGGGTGGCTTACGCGACCTTCAAGGCGGCCGTTTCATCGACCCACTTCGTGAAGCCCGTCTGGGCGTCAGTGGCGATCTTCGAGAAATCCTGCGAGCGCTTCGTCAGCTTTTCGATGAGGTTAGATGCCAATTCACTCTGCTTCGACACCAATTCGCCGACATCCTTGGTCTGCGAGGCGCTCTGCAGCTGCTCGATGCCGAAAGTCAGGCAGTCACCAGCAAGCGAGTACTGGTAACGAGCAACCTGCTCGAGCGTCTTGACCGCCATCTCGTTGAACTTGATCGCGGGAGCCAGCATGCGCTTGGAAAAATCGACATAATCGGTCACGGCAAATGGGGTGTTCATTCTGAATTCCTCTGCGGTTGGGCTACTGGGCTTGGTAATCCACGCCTCTAGGGAGGAATTACCGGATACGGCTAGACTGTACTCCAGGCTTATACTGCAGTGCAATAACTTTTTGCAGTGCGTTATTCGAGCCTGACCGTTGGCCTGTCCCGGGCACGATGAAATGTTGCTTATTGTATAAATATCATAATCTTATTGGTATGAGTGGCAATGCAATCAGGCGCGTGGGAGAGGTGCGAAATGCAGGGGCTGGACGCCGGGGCGCCCAGAGTTTTGCATTGCGAGAGCGAGGCGCCGGCGCCTAATGAGTAGCACCGGTGGACCGGCTGGCGACTGGGTTCATGCCTGGATTGAAGGGCAGAAGACCGCGTTCGCGAAGTGGAGCGGCGAGCGGCAGCCCGCCGGTGTACCCGGAATCAAATCGATCTCAGAACTCTTCGCGCCCGCACTCGCCGCAGCTCAATCTGCACTGGGCGCAGGTGCGGCAAGGGGGATGCCCGGCTCACTCGGGCTTCTTTGGGGCGGCCAGGGCGCGGCTGCTACCGGTGCCGCTACGGGCACCTGGGGCATCCCCGGGGTCGGCCCCCTGCGCGAGCAACAAGCGGCCGCACAGGCGATGGCAAGTGCCCTTGCCGACGTCGAGCGTCTGTCGCTCGAGATGGCGGGTACCCTCGCCAGGATCCATGCCGACACGCTCGATCTGCTGGCGCGCCGGGCCGCTGAACAGGCGAACCAGGGCAAGCCGGTGGAAGACGTCAAGGCGCTGTACGACCTCTGGATCGACTGCGGCGAGGTGACCTACGCGAAGGTTGCGCATAGCGATGCGTATTGCCGTTTGCAGGCGGATCTTTGCAATTCCGGCGTCCGCTTCCAGGCAGCAGAGCGCCAACAAATGGAACGTTGGCTCAAGCTCCTCGATCTGCCCACGCGAGCGGAGGTCAATACCCTCAACCTGCGTATCCGGGACCTGCAGCGCCGGCTGGAGTCGGCTATGGCACGGACGCCCACTGCACCCAAGGCATCGCTGCAGAAGCCGGCAAAGAAACCCGTGACCGCTCGCGCAGCGCCGGTTCGAGCCAAACGCACGTCGCGTCTGAAGTCCTGACCGCCATGGCTGCGCAACTCGAAGGAAGCAATGGCGTGCCCGGTGGGGAAGCTGGATTCGGTGCGGACATGGCCGCAGGCCTAGAGGCACTGCGCGGGATTGGCGATGTCGAGATCGCTCCCACGCTGAAGGATGCCGTCTACCGTGAAGACAAGCTGGTCCTCTACCGCTATCGGCCACTCGAGGGAGAGGCTTCGCGGACTCTCCAGTCAAAGCGCATTCCACTTCTGATCTGCTATGCGCTCGTCAATCGCCCTTACATGCTGGACCTGCAAGAGGATCGGTCGCTGATCCGCGGCTTGCTGAGACGTGGAATCGATGTCTATCTCATCGACTGGGGCATGCCGGACGGTGCGGATCGCTATCTCGAGCTCGACGACTACATCAATCGCTATCTGCATCACTGTGTCAGCCACGTTGCGGCTGCGCATGGAGCGGAAAAAGTGAACCTGCTGGGCGTGTGCCAGGGCGGCACGTTCAGCCTGTGTTATGCCGCAACGCATCCGGAGCGGGTGCAGAATCTCGTCACCATGGTCACGCCAGTCGACTTCCGGACACCAGACAACCTGCTTTCGAAATGGGTTCAGGGTGTGGACGTCGATGAGCTCGTCAGGGTTTCCGGCAATATTTCGGGTGAGCTGCTCAACTACGTCTTCCTGTCATTGATGCCGTTTCGGCTGCTCGGCCAGAAATACGCGGGAATCGGCGACATCGCCCATGATCCCGTGCAGCTGCGGAACTTCCTGCGGATGGAAAAATGGATTTTCGACAGCCCGGACCAGGCCGGCGAGGCTTTCCGGCAGTTCATCACGTGGTTCTATCGCGAGAACCGGCTGGTAACGGATACGCTGACCCTGGGGCCGTGCCCCGTCCATTTGCGCAACGTCACCATGCCCGTGCTGAACGTGTACGCCACCCAGGATCACCTGGTACCGCCCGCAGCATCCACGGTACTCAAGGACCTGGTCGGCACGCCGGACTACACGCCTTATGCTTTTAATGGCGGCCACATCGGCATCTACGTCAGCGGCCGTGCACAGAAGGACTTGCCAGCCGTCATCAGCGACTGGCTAAGATCGCGCTCCTGAAACCAAGAACATTTCCAGATAATCCCGGAGACAAGACCCATGATCTACGACAGTATTCTCGGCACCATCGGACGGACGCCTGTCGTGCGCATCAACCGACTCGCACCCAAGCACGTCACGCTGTATGCGAAGTGCGAGTTCTTCAATCCCTTGAGTTCGGTCAAGGATCGTCTCGCGATCGCGATCATCGAGGATGCCGAGCGCCGCGGCACGCTGCAGCCTGGCCAGACGGTCGTCGAGGCAACGTCAGGCAATACCGGCATTGCGCTTGCGATGGTGTGCGCCGCGAAGGGGTACTCCTTCGTTGCGGTCATGGTCGAAACCTTTTCCATGGAGCGCCGCAAGATCATGCGGGCACTCGGGGCGAAGGTCATCCTGACCCCGGCCGCCGAACGGGGCTCCGGAATGGTCCGCAAGGCGGCGGAACTGGCCGCCAAGAATGGCTGGTTCCTGGCGCGGCAATTCGAGAATCCGGCCAATCCGGAGTATCACCGCAACACCACGGGGCCCGAGATCCTGAGTGACTTTGCAGGTCGACGCCTCGACTTCTGGGTGACGGGCTGGGGCACAGGGGGCACTCTGAGCGGGGCGGGGGACATGATCAAGAGGGCGCGACCCGGCGTCCG
>Ga0114978_10005532_pt1 | contig 10082 bp, 10 predicted proteins | sample S_140212_EF_Meta_FD_87027 | JGI IMG/M metagenome (GOLD analysis project Ga0114978, IMG submission 87027) | Freshwater microbial communities from Lake Simoncouche, Canada to study carbon cycling - S_140212_EF_MetaG | ecosystem: Environmental > Aquatic > Freshwater > Lake | place: Lake...
AAAGTTGATTTCACTGCGCCAGCTCGAAACACGGAGATTTCGTGGCACGGCGACTTCGTGACCGTTACGGTCTAGTGATTTTACTGTTTAGCGCCAGTGACGTCGCGGTGAGATTCTCTCCGTGATGTCACTGGCGATTGATGTCCCCAACATCGTCATCAACACTCCGGAATGGCTGGCGCTCCTCACAACGGGCGTGGGAGCTGCGGAGGGCGCTGTATTGGCCCGCAATTCGACACGCAACAAGAGCGTCCAAATGGACTTCGTCGGCTGTCTGGTTCTGGCACTGTTCATGGGGCTTGGCGGAGGTTTTGCCCGTGACGCTTTACTGGGCAACACTCCCGTGCTGGCTTTGCGGACGCCCTGGTATGTGGTCGTCGTAATCATTGCTGCCGTTCTGGTGACGTTGTTGGGGAGGTTTATTCCCTCTACGCACAGCAAGGCTTTTCTCCTCTTGGATTCGTTGACTTTGGGGCTCTACGCGGCCATCGGTGTGCAGCTTGCTCTTGATTTCGACGTGTCATTAATCGGTGCCGTTGTGGTGGGCATGTTTGCCAGTCTGTCGGGCGGGATTATCGTGTCGGTCTTGAAGCGTGAAACACCTCAGATACTTTTAACCGGTTCGCCGTACGCTGCGTTAGCTTTCATTGGGATTGTCGTCTATTTGGTCGTGGCCCCTTACTCCGGCGGCTTGGCCTCGGTGGCGTGCGTTTCCATCGTTGTCGTTACGAGATTTGCCGTTTTGCGCTGGAACATCAAGACGAGGGCAACTGTGCCTCTGCAGAGCAGGGACGGGTGATGTGTGGCGCGGCGTTAGTAGGCGGTTGGCACGTTCCACAGGGCACCCAACACAAACTCGAGTTCCTGCGGACTGTGTAATGGGTGTCCGCGAAGCCCGAGTTTCCCCGCGGCGGGATAGTTGGTGAGTTCCCCAAACACAAAACCTCGATCGGCTATCCGCCAGTCAACTCGAACAAAATCGACAGGGGCCGCCAATACAGCTGACATGCGGAGCACTTCGTTCAAAGAATCCGAGGAGAGACCGAGGTGGGCACCCGCGGCTTCACTTTCGTGACGCAAGAATCGCATGGTTGTTCCCGGCGAAAAAATATCGGCCCCGCCATCGACAATCAGCTCTTCGGCTCGCCCGTGAAAGCAGGAAACCAACAATTGGGAGGGAATTGTTGACCCCGAGTGGACGTATTCTTCAACAATCACTCGGCGGGGAATATCGCGGTAGGCCCACTCTCGCAGTGCAACGAGCTTGTGCTGGTTGAAGGACATCCTCAACCAGGTGTTCACAATGCGGGTGAGGGTTGGGTAGTCCAAGGAGTCAGGGTGAACGAGGAATCGATTCCATCCGAGGTTTTTCAGGTCAGTGGGAAGTCTGAGCGAACGGTCCGCTTTTTCTGAGACGACGACGACGCCCCCGGAGCCATGCGTGACCTTGGTGACAAACTCTCGCGGAAGGCTCGCCCAGTCGATGTGATCGGCCTCGGATGCCGCTGCGAGGAGGCTTGTCAAAACATGGTCACCGACATGCTCGGTCACATAGTCACGAACGGCCAGCTTGTCGGCAAAGAGCGTCAGAATCGGTCGGCGATCTCGCGCCATCTTGAAGCGGGTCTTTTCATTGAACGTCGAAGGATTCCTGGTCGTTCGACGTTCTACGGCGTTCGCAAATCTTTCTGGAACGAGTTCAAGAAGGCGACTGACGACGAAACGGGCAGGCGGTCGAAGGGCACGTTGGCAGTGCCGGAGGACTGTCGATGGGCCGCCGTTGGCGGTGCTCACGGTATCTGTTAGGCGGTCACAAGGGACGCTGCACGTGCTGCATCTTGCCGTTGCACAATCTCATCGGCAGCGAGCGATGCCTTCCAACCAACGAGCTTGCGAACGGTCTCGCTCTTGTCGCTGGCCAGCAGTTCCATCACGTCTTCGGGCACGAAGAAGTTCACCGCAACCCAGCTGCGCACATGCTCACTTTTGTCGTTGCCGAGGTGGCGAAGAATGTCGCAGGGGGTGGTTTCATTTCGCGCAACGCAGACGCGAACACCCTCGTTCTTGTCCTTAGCCAGCTCCCACATGACATCCTCGGGCGTGTGGTAGCCCAGGGCCGCACTCTCGCGAATCTTGGGGTTCTTATCCTTGGCCATTGCCCGGATGCGCAGAATCTTTGATTCGGTGACCTCGGGAGAAAGAAATTGAGCGATCGACTGATCTCGCTTGCTCTGATCGCCCCGCAACTCTACGAGCTGGCGGAGTTGAGCGGGAGTGTTAAACCGGATGCACGACATGGGAAAATGTTACCCCCGTGATGTCATTATCGGGGGCTAGAAATGCGGCGACGCATCAGATCAATTCGTGACTGCATTTGGGCGACGGTTGCCGTGGCCACGGCGGGGCCGCCACAGGTCTGGCGCAACTCGTTGTGGACCATGCCGTGGGGTGTCCCCGTTTGCTTTGACCAGAGGGAAACCAGCGAGTTCAGCAGCGTGCGCTGCTCCTTGAGGTTGCGGAAGAGTGCTTGAGGGCGAGCCTCGGCAACATCGTAGGATTTTGCTCCGGGTTTACTCCCCCGGGCCGACTGGCGTCTTTGGCGCTGTTTGAGCAGATCCACAATCTGGTCAGGTTCCAGTAACCCGGGAATGCCAATGAAGTCCAGTTCCTCATCGCTGCCCGTTTCTGCGTAGGCGCCAAATTCGTCTCCTTGGAACAGAGCGCGGTCAAAGTTGGCATCCGACCCCAGAGCGGCAAACTCATACTCGGCTTCGAGGGCCTCACTGGCTTTGTCATCCCGCTCCGCTTGCTCCATGAGGTTCGCCTCGGGGTAGTCGGCGTCCTCCCCCGGTTTTGGGCGCTTCTCAAGAGCGTGATCGCGCTGAATCTCGAGCTCGGTGGCCAGCGCCAGCAGCGAGGGAACATTGGGAACGAAGACGGTGGCGGTTTCACCGCGACGCCGGGCCCGAACGAAACGGCCGATGGCTTGCGCGAAATACAGTGGGGTCGCAGCGCTCGTGGCGTAGACACCGACAGCCAGGCGCGGGACATCGACGCCCTCGGACACCATGCGAACGGCAACCATCCAGCGACGGTTGGAGGCCGAGAAGGTATCGATGCGTTCGGAGGATCCCGGTTCATCCGAGAGGACCAGCGTTACTTCTTCGCCGGAGATTGTCTGAAGGATGGACGCATAGGCGCGCGCGGCGTCTTGATCGGTGGCGATGACGAGGCCCGCCGCATCCGGAATGCTATGACGCACTTCGGTGAGGCGCCGATTGGCAGCCTGTAAGACCTGGGGTATCCAGTCTCCAGAGGGGTCGAGGGCGGTGCGCCATGCCTGCGCCGTGATGTCCTTGGTGTTGTCTTGGCCGAGACGCGCTTCCATCTCGTCGCCGGCACGCGTGCGCCATCGCATGGCCCCCGCGTAGACCATGAAGATGACCGGCCGCACAACACCGTCGCTGAGGGCGCGGGAGTAGCCATAGTCGTAATCGGTTTGTGAGACGAGAACGCCGTCACGGTCGGGCAGGTACGCCACGAAGGGAATGGGAGCGGTATCCGAGCGAAACGGAGTGCCCGTCAGGGACAGGCGGCGGGTAGCGCGGTCGAAGGCCTCCCGAATAGCATCGCCCCAACTCAGGGCATCCCCGCCGTGATGGATTTCATCGAGGATGACGAGCGTGCGGGAGGATTCGGTGAGGTCACGGTGCACGTGCGCCTTGGTGGCAACCTGCGCGTAGGTAACGGCCACGCCGTGATACTGACGCGCATGACGTTTCTGCGAGTTTGTAAAGCCGGGGTCTAAGCGGATGCCCACCCGATGCGCGGCCTCGGCCCACTGGTTCTTAAGGTGCTCTGTGGGGGTGACGACCGTAATGCGGTCGATGACCCGGCGACGCAGGAGTTCGCTGGCCAAGCGGAGGGCGAAGGTGGTCTTACCGGCACCGGGGGTGGCCGCGGCGAGAAAGTCCTTTGGTTCGGTGGCGAAATAGACCTCGAGAGCCTCGACCTGCCAGGCGCGCAACTTCTCGGCCGTACCGCGGGCGGCGCGATCCGGGAAGGATGGCGAAAGGTGCTCGGCGGCTGCTGTTCCAAAGCTTGTCGATTCACCCGTCATGATGCGTCAATTTTACTCGGACTTCACTGAGGTCACGTGCGTGAGGAGAACTCACCCGCGTCAAAAAAGCTCCCCAGCGTGCGTGAGCCGCCAGCCCGGCCCGGGGTCCTCGAGAGAGGCAGAAAGCACGAGGGGAACAGTGAATTTCTCCTCCCCGATCGTGATGTCAAGCGAGCCAACGACCGTTCCTGCGGCGCCGGTCGTCACGCTCGTCAACGCCGGAGTGATTGTGACGGGAGTGTCGGAGAAGACGAGGTGCGTCAGAGATTGCGTCGCCGCGACACGCGAAGACGTTCCCCACGCGGTAAGAGCCTCACCGATGTATTCATCGGCGGTGGTCAGAACAACTTCATGAAAGCTCGCTTGAACCGAACTCAACAGGGCGCGGACGGCAGCGTCCAACTGTGCGTGGGTATCCGCACCGAGAACGACGCCAATCACGTGAACGCTTTGCCCGCCCACCGGCACGACGGCGGAATACAGCAACGTGGCGCCGGCATCAACGGTTGTTCCGGTCTTGATGCCATTGACCCCCAAGTCGCCCAGCAACGCATTGGTGGAATCGATGGAACCAACACCAGGAATCTCCGTGGATTGGGTTCCCACAATCTCTGCCAACGACGCATTGTTCATCACCAGGGAACCAATGGTGAGCATGTCGGCCGGGGTGCTGCGACTCCCGGATGAGATTCCACTGGTGTCATCGACAACGGTGCCGGTGAGTCCCTCCTTGGCGAGCCAGGCGTTGGCCGCCGCGAGATAGGCATCGACGGAGCCATAGGCCCAGGTGGCCAGAGACACTGCGTAGTTGTTGGCCGACGCCATCAGCATCATCGTCAGCGAATCCTTCTCGCTGAGCTGCATGCTGTCGGGGAGTTCACCAAACGAACCGAACTCTGCCTGGGTTTCTCGAAGAATCTGAACGTCGGCTTGAGTGAACGTGAGGGTGGGACCCGGATCGGCGGCATCAGACAGCGGCTTCGCGTCGAGGATCACGAGGGCGGTGATGGTCTTCGTGATGCTGGCGATGGGAACCTGGTCTTGCGGCCCATCCGTCGCCAGCGTGCCAAACCCATCGGCCGCAATCGCGCTCTCTCCAAAACCGGGCATCACTATGGTTGCAGGGCTCTGCGTGAGGACGGGGAGCTCCGACAGTGTGACCGCCGTGGCGGGCAACGGCGCCACCAGCGTGGCCACTCCAAAAACGAAGGCAAGCACCATGACAGATGCACCGCCAAAGACCACCTGCCGGCGACGACGGTATACGGCGGGAGAGGGCATTTAAGAAAGCGTAGTGGGCACTATCCCTGAAGGGCGTACAACGCGACGGCGCTCGCCGAAGCCACATTCAATGAATCGATACCGTGCAACATGGGGATAGTCACGATGGTGTCGGCGGCGGTCAAAGCGGTGTGGCTCAAGCCATCACCCTCTGTGCCCAGCACCAAAGCCACACGCTCGGGGGCGCTCGCCGCGAAGGCTCGCAAACTCACGGCGTTATCGGCTAAAGCGAGAGCGGCAACATGGAAGCCGGCATCCGCCAGCAGCACCCGGGCCTCGGGCCACTCCGGCAGGCGGGTCCAGGGAACCTGCAAGACCGTTCCCATGCTGACACGAACGCTGCGGCGATAAAGCGGATCGGCACAGCGAGGAGTCACGAAGACGGCATCGGCACCGAGGCCGGCAACGGCACGAAAAATGGCCCCCACATTCGTGTGATCCACGATGTCCTCCAAAATGACCACACGTTTGGCGTTTGCCAGGAGAACAGCCGGGTCAGGGAGAGGTGGACGATGCATAGAGGCCAGGGCGCCGCGATGCAAGTTATAGCCGGTGAGGCTTTCCAGTAGGGCACCCTCCCCCACGTAAATCGTGCAGTCGTCAAAACCTTCAACCAAAGGTTCAAGGTCAGGGAGCCACTGTTCCTGCAGCAAAACGGATCGCGGGTGGTGACCGGCAGCCAAGGCCCGCTGGATAACTTTGGTCGACTCGGCTATGTAGAGACCACGGGCCGGTTCGCTCATGCGGCGAAGGACTGCATCCGTGAGGCGATTGTAATCAGCCAATCCGGGGGCAGTGAGATCTGTGATGCGCACGATGTTGGCCATCCCCCCAGTTTGCCAGTGAACTGAAACATGCAGGAAACGCAGGCCCCCTAGGCTCGGCCTATGGCCGTGGTCTTCACCAGCGAAGTGCATGTCGAGGGACTTGATTCTCTCGTCAACATTGTTGCGGGCAAACGGATCGCCGTCCTCACCGGAGCGGGTGTCAGCACGGATTCAGGAATTCCCGATTATCGCGGTGCCGGCCATTCGCGACGGACTCCCATGAACATTTCGAGCTTCTTGGCAGCGGAGACATCGCGGCAGCGCTACTGGGCGGGAGCCCACCTCGGGTGGCGCACCTTCTCAGCAGCAGAGCCCAACGGTGGTCACATTGCGCTCGCCGCAATGGAGCAAGCCGGCATCATCGAGGGCGTCATCAGTCAAAACGTTGATGGACTTCACCGCCGGGCAGGATCCTCGCATGTTGTTGACCTCCACGGCAGCCTCGACCGCGTGCGGTGCCTCGACTGTGGCCAAATTTTCGACCGGTCGGGGGTGGAACGTCAGCTGCAAGCGAGTAACCCTTGGCTGGCCGAGCCTCAAAGTGTGACCTTGGCTCCCGACGGTGACGTCGAGGTCAAAGATTACGAACGGATTGTCGTTCCGGTCTGCACCGTGTGTGCCGGCATGTTGAAACCGGATGTGGTCTTTTTCGGCGAGTTTGTTCCGCCCAAGATTTACACCTCGGCGGCATCACTCGTGAAACGTGCCGATGTGTTGTTGATTGCAGGGTCTTCGCTGGTCGTGAACTCGGGGATTCGGTTACTCGAACAGGCGCGACGCAAGCGGCTCCCCATTGTCATCGTCAACCGCGGCGAGACCAAGGGAGACAACCGGGCCGCCCTCAAGCTATCTGCCGGCACGAGCGACGTTCTGGGCCAACTAGCGCTGGCGCTGGGGGCGAGCGACCTCTACGAGGACATCGAGTAGCTTCTGTGCCGAAACGGCCCAGCTGAATCTCGCAGCCTGAACGAGAGATGCAGCCGAGACCCGCATCCACGTGTCATCATCTTCGAGGGAGCGAATGGCCTGGGCAAAGGCCGGGGCATCACGGGCATCAACGTAGAGCGCAGCCTCTCCCCCAATTTCGTGAAAAATGTCGATATCGCTGACAACCACGGGGGTTCCCAGGGCCATTGCTTCAACGAGGGGAATGCCGAAGCCTTCGTCGAGGGAAGCCGAGACAAGAGCCGTCGCTGCGAGTAGCGCCGACTGATAATCGCTGTCGGTAGTGCCGTTATGAAAAACGACGCGTGCGAGGGGGGCTAGGGCCTGGAGCCGGACGCGGTCGGCTTCACCGATGCGGCTGAGGACGTGCAATTCATATTCCGGCAATTCAGCGACAGCACGCACGAGGGTCTCAACGTTCTTGTAGGGCATGAAAGAACCCATGTAGACCAGCGATTTAGTGCGCGTGGTGGTGGTGCGTGGAGGTAACGCGAGGGGGGCATCCGCTGAATTGTGCACCACAAAGACAGGCTTGCGGGTGAGGCGATGGTCGGCGATGAGGCGGGCCGTTGTGGCGGAAACGGCGACGATGGCGTCGGCCCCGTTGAGCAAGATTCGCTGAGGCCACCAGGCAAGGTGGTACAGGCGCCAGATGAGGCGCACGGGCCAGGCCAGCGTCGTGGGCGGTCTGGGGTGGCGGTAATAGATGAGGTCATGCACTGTGAGCACCAGCGGATACTTTCGCCCGGCGGAGCCCATCGTCTGCATGGGGCTGAAAACAATGTCGGGGTCGAGCTTGTTTACCTGACGGGCGACCCTCAGCTCACGCGCGCTGGTGGGCGCCGAAATGCGCTCCCAGGGGAGGGCAGGGAGAAGATTCAGTTGTGCGGGATCACTAATCAACATTGTGACGGTGTGCTCTCCCGATTCGTTCGCCAAAATGCTGAGTTCTTCGACCAATCGGGCGCTAAACCGAGAGATTCCATCGTGATGGTCGGTGCGGACGTAGCGGCAGTCAAAAAATATCTTCATTAGTCAGTCATTCACTGGGCGAGATTCTGGCAGCGGCGAGAGACCCAGAAAGGAGCGGATGTTGCGAGCAGCAAAATCTGGAGCTTCGTAGTGAACGAGGTGGCCGACGCCCTGAACCACCTCGAGGCGCGCTCCCGGAAGGCGCGAGGCGAGCGCTTTCTGCTCCGGCAGTGCAGTGATGTCGTCACGATCGGCCACGAGGAGGAGAAACTGTGGGGGGCGTGGCCGGGCGTTGATAGTTTCCACGAATTGGCTCACATCGTTGCCCACCGATGTTTCGAAGGCTTCGAGAACGGATGCCCGACTAACGAAGTCGCTGAAGTATTCATCGTGTTGACGATGAATCCAAGCACGCAGCTGGGGGTCGCGCGTCTTGGCCATTGTGATGCTCATGATGCGCACGATGGCACGGTTTTTCAGCAGTGCAAACCCCGCTCTCTCGGGAAGCTTGGCGGCCGCTTGGTAGTAGAGCACGGCAAGGCGCGTCATGAAGCGATTGGGCCCCGTCAGGGCGTTGGCAGCAATCGGGTTGATGAGAATTGCCTGTGTGGCGGGTAGCCCGGCGGCCAGTGCGGCAGCGACCACGATAGAGCCGAAGGAATGCCCCAGAATGACGGGGGCGGGGGTTCCCTTCGCCATAATCTCGTAAAAGTCCTGCAGCCACGATGAATACCCGGCGATATTGCTGATTCCGGGGAGAGCATCCGAGGCTCCAAAGCCGGGCAGATCAGGGATGATGACCCGGATATCTGGGCCCAACTCTGCCACGATGGGCTCCAGCCCGTGGTGGTCCCCGCGAAAACCATGAATCATCACGAGGGTTGTCGGTGCCTGCGGTGAACCATATTCCCAGTAGCTCGTGGTGACGCCGCTGACCGTCGTGGTGCGGGCCCACGTGGGGATGGCAGAAAGTCGGGCGGCAAAGGGCGAAAAGGAACTCATTGTGGCTAAAGTCTACGGCGCACGGTCCCGGTAGGGCGGGATGTCGGAGGCCGGCTCTAGAGTGAAGGGGTGACTGACACTAACCTGCCCGAATGGGCCAATGTCCTAGCCGTCTTCGACACCGAAACAACCGGTATTGAAACAGAAACGACGCGAATTGTGAGCGCCCACGTGAGCGTGCTCACCCCCGACGGGGAAAGCACTGAGGCTCGCGATTGGCTTATCGACTGCGGGATTGAGATTCCTGCGCGCGCAACTGAGGTTCACGGCATCACAACCGAGCGTATGCGGGCCGAGGGCTCTCCGGCCCCCGACAGCATCAATGAGATTCTTACCCTCCTTCGAGGGTTCTTTGACGCAGGAATTCCCGTCGTGGCGTACAACGCCTCCTATGATTTCTCCATTCTCGATCGCGAAGCAAAACGCTATGGCTTCGATCCGATCACGAACGTCAAGCCCGTCATTGACCCGCTCGTCATTGATAAGCAGGTCGATAAGTACCGCAAGGGCAAGCGCACTCTGGAAGCGGCGTCGGCGTATTACGGTGTCTCTCTGGAGGGAGCCCATGATGCCTCGGTGGATGCCATTGCTGCCGGCCGCGTTGCGCAGGCAATCGGCCGCAAATACGCCACGGAGCTTGCAATGAGCGCTCATGAGTTGCACGACGCCCAGGTCACGTGGGCCGCAGCTCAGGCGGCGAGCTATTCAGAATGGCGTCGTAGCCAGGGGCTCCCAACGTATTCCGGCGACGGTGTCTGGCCCGTTCGCTAACCCGAAACGACGACAACAAACAAAAAAGTGGTCAGCCCGAAGGCTGACCACTTTTTTATAAAGGACGAGGGCGAATTACGCGCCGAAGCCCTTGAAGCGCTGGTTGAACTTCTCGACACGACCGGCCGAGTCCATGATGCGCTGCTTGCCCGTGTAGAAGGGGT
>Ga0114978_10005533_pt1 | contig 10080 bp, 7 predicted proteins | sample S_140212_EF_Meta_FD_87027 | JGI IMG/M metagenome (GOLD analysis project Ga0114978, IMG submission 87027) | Freshwater microbial communities from Lake Simoncouche, Canada to study carbon cycling - S_140212_EF_MetaG | ecosystem: Environmental > Aquatic > Freshwater > Lake | place: Lake...
CGAGCCACGCAGCGCCAGCGCCAGCCCCAGATCGTCGAGCCGGACGATCGCCGCGACGAGGCCGTAGACGCCGACGGTCATCATCAGGGCGACGGCCACGAGCACCCCGAGCTGGATTCCCAGCGACTGCCCCGCCACGACGCCGAGGGTGATCACGATGATCTCGGCGGAGAGGATGAAATCGGTGCGCACCGCGCCGGCGATTTTTTCCCGCTCCACCCCCCGTGGCGACGTCGCCGCAGCGGGATCGGCGTGGGGAGCATGATCCGGTGCGTCGCTGCCATGGCGATGCTTCGATCCCGAAAGAATCGTATGAAGAAGTTTTTCGACCCCCTCATAGCAGAGGTAGGCCCCGCCGAGCATGAGGAGCGGGCCGACGGCCCAGGGGGCGAGCCAGGAAAGCGCCAGCGCCGTCGGCACGAGGATCGCCTTGTTGCGCAGCGACCCCAGCGCCACGCGCCACACGACGGCCAGCTCGCGGGCCGGCTCGACGCCGGTGACCTGATGGGCGTTGAGGGCGAGATCGTCGCCGATCACGCCGGCAGTCTTGGCGGTCGCCACCTTCGTCATCACGCCGACGTCATCGAGGACGCTGGCGATGTCGTCGAGGAGAAGGAGGAGGCTCGTGGCCATGGGTGCTCTTGGTTGTCGGGCAACTTCGGGACGCCCCAAGTCTACGGGGCGATCCCTACCGACGCCTGCAACCCTGGCAGATGGCGGCCGGGATCAGGCCCGGCGCTTCTGCCACACGAGCCACAGGAGTGCGATCATCCCGAAGGCGATGACGAAGTCGAGTGGCGCGGCTTCGAACCCTGGCAGCCCCGCGAGCCACCAGCCGAGGAGCCCGAGCGTCGCCACGGCGCCGAGGAGCAGCGCGGCGGGGAAAACGACGTCGAGGGCTCGCCCCTGTGGCGCTTGCGTATCGGCGGGGGAGTCGTCGCCCACGTCGGCCTCGTCGACTGTTGGCCGCACTGCCGCAAGCGCCCCGCGTGCGGCGTCTGCATCGGCTGCCCGCACGACGACACAGACATTGGCTGGCGCCTCGGCCCGGAAGCCGGCAAGCGACCCGCCGGTGACCAGCGCCTCGATGCCGGCATCGGCGAGGAGATTGGTGATCAGCTGCGCTTCGATGTCGTCGCGCGGATGGGCGATGGCGACGAGGCTCGTCGCGGGATCGGCGTGGCGAGTGTCCGAAGGGGCTGCGGTCATGGAACCATCCTCCGCGGAGAGGCGACGGACTTCCCGGGCATCATCGATCGTTGATGATAGCCTCGGCCGCGGCAGACGGCGTTTCGCTAGCGGGCAACGCCGGAGTTTCGGCCGGCTGCGGAGCGGCGTCCCCATCGGCAGGAGTCTCGCCCCCCGCCGGCTGCCATTCCTTGACGACGACCGTTACCGAGCAGGCCTTCTTCGGGATGACGTTCTCGGGCTTGTCAGGATCGATGTCGAAGGAATCGATGTCGATCCGGTGGGGGAGCCAGATGCCGGGGGCGGCCTCGCGGAAGTCTTTGCACAGCGTCCGATTCAGCGTCCGGAACGTTCCGTTCGTCGTGAAGCGGATGCGGCGCTCCCTGGTCGTGACCGCGCCGGTCTTCGGATCGCCGCTGATGGACACCTCCTGCTGAAATCCGTCGCCTTCCTCGAGCCGCATCTGCACGCCGGCTTCGCCCGCGTTGGTCGGCGGCACGGGAAAGCTGCCGGCGCGGATCAGCGCCGCCAGTGAGCGTCCAAGGAAACCGGTCGTGAACTCCTTCTGCCATGTCGTGGCGTCTTCCAGGCTCTGGACGACGTAGGATCGGATGTCGGCGTCGGGGCCCAGGGTGATCGCCTGCTGATCCGGAAGTGCCCCGGGCCGGCGAATGGTGACTTCGGCGACCGCCTCATGAGGGTGCTCCGCGAGCCAGCGTTCGAGGCGATCGAGGGAGTCGGCGAGTTCGGCCGTCGCGTCGCCCGCGGGGTGGCCGTAGCCCATGCCCCCCGGAGGCATCGTGCCTGGAGCCGGCAAGGCCATGTCGATGCCAGGCACCGTCGGGGTATTGGGTCGCGGCACCGCGCCCATGGGGGGCGGCGATGTTGGGAACACAGGCGCCGCCTGCGGCGGCAGGATCGCCCCCGGGGGTGGATCGCCTTGCGGCGAGGGGAACATTTCAGCCGACGGGGCCACCGCCACCGGCGTGGACGACGGCACGGTCGCCGTCAGAACAGGCATCTCGGCCGGGGCGTTGTGGCCAGGCCAGCCGACGACCGGCATCGGATCGGGGCCGGAGGCGACGCGCGGGGTAGCCGGCACGGGGATCGTCATCGGCGCGATCGTCACCGAGGCGTTTGGTTGCCTCGCCATCGCCTCCATCTGGGCTTGCTTGGCAAGATTCTCGGCGCGGATCGCGGCGACGCGCTCGGCGTTGAGGCGCCCTCCGGAGAGAACCGAATCGGAGAGGACCCAAAAAGCCACGACCGCGCCACCGAGGATCGCCGCCGTCCCGGCGAGCTTGAGGACGAGCCGGCCGAGCGAGTCGCGGCGGCCGAGCCAGGCGAAGAGGAGGCTCGTGAGCATGGCGATGACTGCGTAGACGATCGCCGGCTCGGCGCGGCCGAGGGCCAGGATCGGCCAGGGAGGAAGCAGCGCCATCAGAAAGATGACAAGCGCCGCGATCGACAGGAGCCGCTGGTCGGACATGATTCGCCTCAAGGAGTTGAGGAAGGTTCGGGGGGTGGCTTGGTGGTCGGGTGCCGGTGCTACCGGGGAGGGTTTTGATGGAGCCGCGCGGGTGACCTCGGGCGGCAGCGGGATCGCGAGCGGGTCGTTCACGTGCGCGAGACACGCTTCGAGCATCCCTGCCACCTCGGTCGCGGATTGAAACCGGGCGGCGGAATCTTTGGCGAGGAGCCGGCCGACGATCGCCGCCAGCCAGGCTGGCATGTCGGGATTGGCGAGGCGCACGTCGGCCGGCTCGACGTCGGTCACCATCCGCAGCACCGCATGGCTCGACTCGGCCCGGAAGGGGGGCTTTCCGGTCGCAAGCGTGAACAGCACCGCCCCGAGCGCAAACAGATCGCTGCGGGCGTCGAGTGGCTTCCCGAGGGCCTGCTCCGGCGACATGTAATGGGGCGTGCCGGCAAGCAGGCCGGTGACGGTGAGGCTGGCGTCATCGGCGGCTCGCGCCAGGCCGAAGTCGGTGATCCGGACGCGTTCGACGCCATCTTCAAGGAGGATGTTTGCCGGCTTCACGTCGCGGTGGACGAGCCCCTGGGCATGCGCTGCAGCGAGGCCCCGCGCCGTCTGCAGGCCGACGCGGAGGATCTCGCGGAGGTTCATCGGGCCCGCATCGCGGATGCGCTTCTCGAGCGTCGTGCCCCGGCAGTAGGGCATGACGAGGTAGGGGAGGCCGGCGAACTCGTCGACGCCGTGGATGGCAATGACGTTGTCGTGGACGACCGCCGCGGCGGCCTTCGCTTCGCGGAGGAAGCGCTGCCGGGCGGCGCCGCTCGAGGCGAGATGGGGGCTGAGGAGCTTGATGGCCACGAATCGGTCGAGGGCCCGGTCGTGCCCCTTGAGCACGATCCCCATCCCGCCGGAGCCGATGATCCCAGTGATCTCGTAGGGGCCGAGGCGGCCGAGCATTCGTTCGTCGTCGCTCGGCGCGAGGATCTTTTGGATCAGCGACGCCAGTGCCGGGATCGGCGGAACGGCATCATCCCCGTCGGCCTCGGCGCCGGCCGAGAGCTGCTCGCGGACCGTCGACCAGCTCTCGGGAGAGGCCGCGATGGCGTCGAGCCGGCTGCGGCAGGCGGCGCAGCCGCCGAGGTGGGCTTCGAGAACGCGCTCGCGATCGGGGGCGACGGTTCCCGCGACGAGCGCTTCGAGCGCGGCGTCGTCGGCACACGCAGGGGGGAGCGTGGTGTCGTGCGGATTCATGGCGCCTCCCCGTCGAGTTGGCCGGAGGTGAATGGATCGATCGACCACTCCGACTCGAGCGCCCGGATCCGCTCCACGAGCTTCCGCATCGTCCGCGCCTTCGCGGCGTAGACCGCGCCCGCGGTCATGCCGAGGGTCTTCGCCACGCGCTCGGCGGAGTCGCCGTCGATCGCTGTCCGCCAAAAAGCTTCCCAGGCCGTCGGGCTCACCGCGGTCTGAAGGTCGGCGGCCGCCGCCAGGAACAGTCGCCTGCGCACTTCGAAGCGGAGGAGGCGGGAATCGGTGTCGCGCGCCGCGACGGCGTCGAAGGCATGGCCCGACGCAGGCCGGACGCGGGAGCGGCGGAGGGCATCGATCGTCTTGCGGTCGGCGATCGTGGCGAGCCAGGTCGAGAACCGAGCCCGCGGGCCGCTGTTGGCGCCGTCTTCACGATCAGGGTCGAAACGGTGGACGGCGCCTGCGACCGCCGTGAACACTTCCTGGGCGACGTCATCGGCATCCGCAAACGCGAGCCCCCGCTGCCGGGCGACGGCGACGATCGCCGGCCGGTAGATGGCGACGAACCGATCCCAGGCCGAGGTTTCGGCGGGGTCCTTGAGCTGCCGGAGGAGTCCCGGATCGGTGGTGGGGAAAGCCACGGGGCGCCTCGGCCGTGCGGCAGGGGAATTGAAATCCACTGCTGTTTACACGTTCTGGGGCCCCGATTTCGACGCGCCCGACTTCAGATTCGGCGCGGCGGGGGCTGGGGCGAGTCTTTTTCCCCAGGATTGACCGGGGGTGGGAGGATCAGCGGCACCACCAGCCGGCCGCGCGTGCGCATCGCCCGGAGCTCGTCGCGGACGGCAAGCCGGCGGATTTCGCGGAGCAGATTCCGGCGGGCGGCAACCATGGGTGAACCCTCCTCCGGGAGTCATGTCCTTAGGACGGACGGCGCAGACGGGGAGCCCGGCGAGCAGACAGGCTCGCGGGCTGTGGGCTTTTTTGTTTCCCTAGGTAGTACGGTGGTGGGGGTGTATTTGTGCTGGGGGTGAATGGATTTTTGGGGTGCGGGGGCCGCGCGAGGCGATGGCGGTTTTAGGCCCTCTGAGCTTCTCCAGTACTGGCCCGAGCGTGGCTTCGGGGTCGCCCGTGCCCCGCCGCCGGACGTTCGCTCCGGCCATCGTGGCCTCCGCTCTCTCGATGCCGCCTGCGCTCCGCCATCCATGGCTCCGCTGGCCGGCAACGCCGGCTCTCGGAGCACGGGCGACCCCTCGCTGCAGAGCGTTTGAGGGTGGGGGAGATTGCGATCCAGCGATGTGTTCAATGGGTCCGGTGTCTCACAACCGGAGAGGGCTTTACCGTAAGGTTGTGTTTGGCCGCCGCAACGAGGCGGCACCCACAGGCTCGCGCATCGCAGGAGACTCACGATGGATTGGATGGAGTGGTATGAGGGGTTGTGGAAGCCGTCGTGGACGCCTGCACCGGCGACGATCGGGGCGATCTGGGGGATGCTCTATCCGGTGATCGCGGTGACATTCCTGTTCGTGTTTGTCCAGGTAGGGCGGGGGCGGATGCCGTGGCTGGTGGCGGTGCCGTTTGCGATCAATCTGGCGGCGAATCTCTCCTTCACACCGATCCAGTTCGGGCTGCGGAATCTGCCGCTGGCGGCCGTCGACATCCTCGTCATCTGGGGGACGCTTGTGTGGATGATGGTGGCGGTGTGGCGGCATAGCCCATGGGTGGCAGTGGCCCAGGGACCGTATTTCGTCTGGGTGTCGATCGCGACGGTGTTGCAGCTGTCGATGACCTGGATGAACCGGACATCGGGGTGAGCTGGGCGGGGAGATTGGGAGGGCTGGCGGCAACCGCTCTTCCGCATTCCATGCGGGGTTGGTCAGACTCGTGCTCTTGCCCCACGCTCTCCCAGGGATCCGTCTGCGATGTCATCGTTCTTTCATCCGATCAAGCGTGCGTTCCGGAGCCTGTTGGGAACGGAGGCCGTGCTGCGTCAGTTGCGGGAGGCGGAGCGGCAGCGTCGGCGCGATGCGCTCTGTCTCGGAAATGCGATCCAGTATGCGGCGGCCGATCAGGCTGATGTCCGGGCGTTGCCCGAGTATGCGCGGGTGGCGGACGTGGCGCAGCTGTTGCAGACCTGCCGCGTCGAGGGGGAGACGCTGGTCCGCGTCGGCGGGGAGATCGACGGCGGGTATGTGATGCTCGATGCGCTTCGGCCGCCGGCGGTGACGGCGGGGTATAGCTTCGGCGTGGGGCATGACGTGTCGTGGGACGTGGCGGTGGCCGGGCGGGGGATCGATCTTTTCTTGTATGACCACACGGTGAAGCGGCTGCCCGAGCCGGTGCCGCGGGGGAGGTTTGTCCGCACGGGGATCCGCGGGCGGGAACCGGTGGCGGGGCAGAAGACGATTGCAGAGGTGCTTGCCGACAACGGGCATGCCGGCCGCCGTGACCTCGTCCTCAAGATGGACATCGAGGGGGCGGAGTGGCCGGTGCTCGAGGAGGTATCGAGCGCGACGCTTTCCTGTTTTGCCCAGATCGTGGTTGAGCTGCATGGGTTGATCGACGTGCTCACGCCGGAGGGGCATGCGCGGATCGTCGCGGCGCTCGGGAAGCTGGCCCAGACGCACCAGCCGATCCATGTTCATGGCAACTGCTACGAGGTGCCGGTGTGGATCGGGGGGCTCGTCCTGCCGCAGGTGCTCGAAGTGAGCTACGTGCGGCGGGCTGACCACACGGGGAGGTTTGTGCCCCGCGACGAGGTCTTTCCGACCGGACTCGACCGGCCGAATCTGCCCGACATGCCGGATGTGTATCTGGGGCGAACGTTCTCGTCGCCGGCAGCGGGGCTCGTCGCCGGTAGGCAAAAATAAATCTGGCCTTCCGTGGACGACCCGCCTAAACTTTTCTTGGCCGTGGACGACCGACCGGGCAGGTACCGGTTCGGCCGTTTCCGACCGATCGTTCCCCAGTGACGGCTGGGGAGAAAGCCACCCGGCGGCGGCGTGCGTGCAGGCACCGCGACGGCTGGGATTCCTCGTAACCAAAGGAGGTGATTCAGTGACGCATAGCGACTGTACCAGGAGGCTGCGCCGCTGATGGCGGGTCGACGGGTCTGCCGTTGCCGCAGCCCGTCCGCAGGGAGTCAGTTTTGAGATTTCCCTGCTGACGAACTCTCTATGGCTGCCGCCCCCGCGAGGGGGCGGCAGTTTTTTTTGCGCCGAGCCTTTTTTCTGGCGTCCGAGCCTCTCCATCCAGCGCGGCGGAGTGGGCTTCCCGGTGGTATCCTTAGGGAGTCCGCTCCGTCGGTTTTTTGGGTGGGAAGAGAGCGTGGGCGGACCGATCGGGGGCCAGTCCGTTGACACCTGTCCGTTTCCCAACCACGAGTCGATGGGGCGCTTTCGGCACCGCGGCGGTGTCGTTTCTCCTTACGTGGCTTGCCGGGCTGGCGGGGATCGGGCCCTCTGCCGCCGAGGGGCCGGCGGCCGTGCCTGCGAGCGACAGCCCCGATTTTTTCGCCGCCAAGGTTGCCCCGCTTCTGGCCTCGCACTGCGTGGCGTGCCATGGGACGGAGAAGCAGGAGGGGGGCCTACGGCTCGATTCGCTGGCCGGGCTTTCGGCGGGTGGGGAGGCGGGGCCGGTGATCGTGCCGGGGTCGGCGGCTGAAAGTGTCCTCGCCGGCGCGGTGGGGTATGCCGACGAGGCCCTCGCCATGCCTCCCGACGGGAAGCTTCCCGACGAGGCTATTCAAGCGCTCCGCGCCTGGATCGATGGCGGCGCCCATCATCCGGCAGGACGGATCGAAACGCCGTCACTGAAGCCGCCGTTCGATCCGGTCGCGAAGCGGGCCTTCTGGTCGCTCACGGCCCCTGTTCGGGCAACGCTTCCAACCGTCCATGATCCCGCCAACGTCGCCAATCCGATCGACGCCTTCTTGGTCGCCAGGCTCGACGTGGAGGGGATCGAGCCGGCCGCTGTGGCCGATAAGCCAACGCTCCTGCGGCGGGCATCGTTTGTGCTGACGGGACTGCCGCCGACGCCGGACGAGATCGACGCCTTCCTGGCGGACCAGTCGCCGGAGGCCTGGGATCTGGTGATCGAGCGGCTGCTGGCCTCACCGCGCTACGGCGAGCATCAGGCCAGGCATTGGCTCGACGTCGTCCGCTACGCCGATTCCAACGGGCTCGATGAAAACATCGCCCATGGCAATGCCTGGCGCTATCGCGACTGGTGCATCACCGCCTTCAACCGCGACGAACCCTTCGACGCCTTTCTCCGGGCCCATCTGGCCGGCGATCTCCTCGTCGAAGAGGGGATGGCCCCGGCGCGGCGGGCGGAGCTGCTCACCGCCACCGGATTTCTGGCGATGGGGCCCAAAGTCCTGGCCGAGGGGGACCAACAAAAACTCCTCGCCGACATCATCGACGAGCAGATCGACACGACCGGCAAGGCCTTCATGGGGCTGTCGCTCGGCTGCGCCCGCTGCCATGACCACAAGTTCGATCCGGTCTCCCAGGCCGATTACTACGCGCTCGCCGGTGTCTTCAAGAGCACACAGACGATGGAGTCGCTGGCGCGGATCGCGAAGTGGCACGAGAACGACGTCGCCAGCCCCGAGGACCAGGCAGCGCTGGCCGCCGCGCGCGAACGCCTCGCGGAGCAGAAGCAGCAGATCGACGAGCTCGTGGCCGGGACGCGGGCAACGCTCGCCCAAACCGGCACGGCGCCGGCGGGCGCGGCTTCCGAGACCGGGAGCCAGGCGGCGGCCGCGCCAGAGATCCCCGAGGAGCGGTTTCCCGATGAGGTGAAGGGGAAGCTCGCTACGCTTCGCGAGGAAGTCAAAAAGCTCGAAGGTGCGCTCCCGCAGTTACCGACGGCGATGGGCGTCAAGGAAGGGGTGGCGGAGGAGGCGCGGATCGCCGTCCGCGGCAGCCATCTCACCCTCGGCCGACGCGTGAGCCGTGGGGTGCCTGTCGTACTGGAGATCGAGAGGGCGCTGGCGGCCCCGCCGGCGGGGAGTGGGCGGAAGGAATTGGCAGCGTGGCTCACCGATCAGCGTCATCCGCTCACGGCGCGGGTGTTTGTCAATCGGCTGTGGCGCTGGCACTTCGGCCGGGGGATCGTCCCCACGACCGACAACTTCGGATTCCAGGGGGAGAAGCCGACCAACCAGGCGCTGCTCGACTGGCTGGCGGTGGAGTTTGTCGAATCGGGCTGGTCGGTAAAGCAGATGCACCGGCTCATCCTCCGCTCGCGCTCGTGGCGGCTGTCGAGTGACCCGGCAGCGACCGCGACGAGGAATCGGGCCGAGGAGGTCGATGCCACGAACGTGCTCCACTGGCGCGGCGATGTCCGTCGGCTCGAAGCGGAGAGCGTTCGCGATGCCACGCTCGCGGTCTCGGGACTTCTCGACCACTCGATGGGGGGCTCGATGCTCCATGTCGCCAACCGGGCCTTCCTCTTCGACCACACCTCGATCGACGGCACGAAGTACGACTCACCGCGGCGGAGCATCTATCTGCCGGTGATCCGCAACCATCTCTACGACGCCTTCTGGCTCTTCGATTGCACCGATGGTGCGGTCCCCAACGGCAACCGGGGAACGTCGACGGTCGCCTCGCAGGCGCTCTATCTCCTCAACAGTGATTTCGAACTCGGCTGCGCCGAGGCGCTCGCCAAGGGGATCCTGGCCGCGGCACCGGCCGATGCCAGCCTGCGCCCCACGATCCTCTATCGCCGTGTGTGTGGCAGGATGCCGACGGAATCCGAGGTGCGGCTTGTCACCGAGGCGGTGCGCGACCTCGAGGGGGCGCTTGCGGCCGATGGTGTCGCTGCAGGGGAGCGGATGCCGCGAGCCTGGACGGCGGTCGCCCAGGCGCTCCTGGCCGGCAATGAGTTTTTGTTTGTTCGCTGACTCCCCCATCGGCCCCGAGGATCCCGCCGGCGATGCCCCCCATCGACACCCACTCCCGCGACGGCGGCCTGGCGACGAACCGGCGCGGGATGCTCCGCGCGAGTGCTGCTGGGTTTGGTTGGCTTGCCGCGCAGGCGCTCCTCGCCGGCGAATCGGCCGCGGCCCTTCCTCCCGCCGATGCCCCTTATCGGGTGCCAGCGCGTGCCAAGCGGGTGATCTTCATGTTCATGAAGGGGGGGCCGTCGCAGGTCGACAC
>Ga0114978_10005534_pt1 | contig 10079 bp, 12 predicted proteins | sample S_140212_EF_Meta_FD_87027 | JGI IMG/M metagenome (GOLD analysis project Ga0114978, IMG submission 87027) | Freshwater microbial communities from Lake Simoncouche, Canada to study carbon cycling - S_140212_EF_MetaG | ecosystem: Environmental > Aquatic > Freshwater > Lake | place: Lake...
AAAGCTCGGCAACTTTTGACAACTTGGTGGAGCATCCTGGGATCGAACCAGGCATGCCAAAGGCGCCAGATTTACAATCTAGTGCATCACCGTTGATGCTTCTGCTCCATTAAAGAATAGCTGTACCAACTCTACGAGCTGAGCGAATTTTGGAGTCCTCCGCTAAGAGGTCCTTAACCATTGCCTTAGTTATGTCAGGACTGATCGATGGTCCGACCAGCCCGTCTAGTGTACACGTCTGCACACAATACCTACGACAGCTATTTTTTAATGGCGCTCCGTAGCAGAATCGAACTGCTCTTACCTGCGTGAAAGGCGGGTGTCCTAACCGATAGACGAACGGAGCCAAATATTACATATAAATTGTTAAAGAGCGATACAACTAATAATACTATTGTACGCTCAATTTGGTAAAAGGTCAATTATGTTGATGTTGTATTTTTACAACAATTATGCCCAACGCCCAAAATCTGGATGAAAATGTGAATTATCTTCAGAACGTTCTACCCCGTCTCCGAGTGTTCTAAGACTGCGACCTATGCCAGTCATAGGGAATTGTACTCCTAAGTCCATCAAGGTTACGGCGACCATAGTTTCAGTAGCCATTGATAACCCTTGATTTTCTGTATATACACGATCAAAATGATTAACGATGTCTCCATACTTCTGTATAGTGTGTGGTAGTCCAACACCAAACGTATCATCTATTAAATTACCTCTACGATCATCGGGTGTTAAGATAACATTTGGATTGTTTATTAAAAGATGATGGGCTTTTTTTAGATCAATTGCAGTCCTTAACCCTATGTCGGCTCTTGATCGAATTAATAAATCATATTCAATGTTATGTTTCTGTCTTAGTAAATCGCATTGATATACCATCCAATATTGCTGGAATAACATTTCGGGTTCGCATTGTAGTCTTTCTACATACTGTCTCGGCAGTGGAGGAAATTTTTCTTTATCAATGAGTTGTACTTCTACTAGTCTATGGCCGCTTGGTAACCGAGGTTCTATAAAAGCTCGTGCTTCTTCTTCAGTGTTAGCTGTCCAACTTGGACTTATGAGCCAGTCTCTCCAAACACCGTTGCCTCGTTGGATTTTCCAAACTGCAACATACCAATCTATTTCACTATTTTTCAAGTTGTCTAGCTGTGTGTCAAACTCTTTACAGAATCTAGCTTGACCAGAAATTAGTAGAGCTGTTTTCATAAATTTCCTTTTTCTTTACTTATATTCAAATATCTTGACACAGTAACTTATTGATGCTTAAATAAGTGCTACTATAATAAAAACTATGAAAAGACATCTATTAATTGTATTACGCACCTGTACTATTGTAAACTCAGCGAGTGGTAGTGACAGATATATAAAAGTTTCAAAATATCAATTAGTTCAACGCTGTGTCAGTAGTATTATTGACAGTATTAATCAAGTCAAAGACTATGATGTAGAATTAGTTGTGCTAGATGATCATAGTAGTCCTGAAGCGGTTGATGATATTAAACAAATTATTAGTCATTGTCGTTTCCCTGCAGAATTCATTCCAGTAACAGATGGGTCCGGCAATGGATGGACGATGAAACATGTGTATGAACAAGTTGAGAAAAAATGCAAGGATCTTTGGTATCACGTAGAAGATGATTACTTACACGTACCAGAAGCTATAAATGATATGATTGCCACCGTTGATCAGTTTGAAAGCAATACTGGTAAACTAGTAGCTATTAACCCACATGATGATGTATGGCGTTATACCAAACAGATCTATCACAGTATTTTATTACACGGACCATATCGACACTATAGGACTGTACAACACACTACCTATACCTGCTTGGCCAGCCGTGCTTTATATGATCGTTATAAAAATATATTCCAATCACTTGTAGACCTAACTATCCGTAACGAAGGTTGGGTGGAAGATCGATCGATAAATCAAATATGGCAACAAGAAGCAGTCATGCTGTTTTCGCCTATTCCAGGACTTGGATTCCATATCATGGGAGAAGATGGTAAGGATCCTTATTTCAATATTGAAGCACTATGGGACTCTGTCCCGCAACTATGGATAAAATAATGAAAGTATACGACTGTTTTACCTTTTTTAATGAACTAGATCTACTAGAAATACGTTTGGAAGAATTATCTAACGTAGTAGACTACTTTGTTATATCTGAAGCTAACATGAGCCACAGCGGTAATCCTAAAGAATGGGTATTAGAAGATAACTGGGATCGGTTTGCTAAATTCCATGACAAGATACGATATCTTAAAATAGATGATTTTCCTGTTACCACTAACAGCTGGGTCCGTGAAAAATTCCAGCGTGATGCACTGCGCCGCGGGTTGACAGATATAAACAAAGAAGATTTGATTATTGTGAGCGATCTAGATGAGATTCCTCGATCTTTTATCATCGACATGATCAAAGAAGATGAGAATCAGTATGAACGCTATGTACTGCGTGTTCCCCTATTTCGTTATAAGTTTAATTTTTTGAAATGGTATCAGCCAGTGGTTAATCAACAGATGATAGTAACTCGTGGCCATGTGTTTACTGATCCAGAACGTGAGCGAGATTATACTCATGCCTGGTTGCCACAAGCACCTGATGTAGTTTATCTAGACCATGCAGGTTGGCATTTTAGTTATCTAGGTGACAACGATCATGCTGTACATAAATTAAAGAACTTTGCCCACGTAGAACAGAACATACCTGAAATTACTGAGCACTTTAGTATCGAACGTATGATCAAAGAAAAGCGTGGACCAAATCCAGCTGACGTTGAAAAGTTTGAACATGTAGTGCTTGATGATTATTTTCCAAAATACATATTAGAAAATTCTGAGAAGTACAAGGACCTAATCATACAAGATGCTACAGCCAGCATATTTGATTTCTATCCAGTGGAGGTGTGATGACAACTACAACAACAAAATATACCCTAGAAGAGATGATTGCAATGACCAATCTGCGTCAGTCTAGTTTCCAGATTATGATTGACCACTTAAAAACAATAGATGATCCTTTAATTATAGAGACTGGATGTATACGTCCCGGAGACCAAGCATGGAGTACTTTTGAAAATAGTTTCAAAGATGACGGTATGAGTACTATTATCTTTGATCAATACATTAATGACTACAGTGGCGAATTCCATAGTGTTGATCTAACACCAGAACATGTAGAATATGCTCAGTCAATGATCAGTGATAAATCACAGGTTCATTGCGATGACAGTGTACATTTCCTTTGGGAAGCTAACAACAACCTACGTGAAAACGATCAATACGTTGATGTCCTATATCTAGATAGTTATGATTGGGTTAAGGGGCGTGAGTCTGAGTGTATGGCACATCATATAAAAGAATTAGCCTGTATAGTTTCGAGAATTAAATCAGGGGGATTAGTTGCAGTTGATGACAACTATAAAAAAGATGGAGTTAATGTGGGCAAAGGTGTTTATGTAATAGAGTTTATGGAGAGTATCGGCGCCGAGATGGTACATGACGGTGTACAATGTGTTTGGAGAATGCCATGAAAATCTATGATGTATTTTCTTTCTATAATGAATTTGATGTATTAGAAATACGATTACAAGAACTATGGGATACCGTAGACTATTTTATCTTGCTAGAAGCTAGTACAACTTACGTGGGCAATCCAAAACCTTATCTTTTTGATGAAAACAAAGAAAGATTTGCACCATATCTAAAAAAGATACATCATATTAAACTAGATGATTCGTTAGAAGATCAAAAAAAAATATTTACTCATGAGATAGATGATACATGGGTACGTGAAAAATATCAACGTTGGGCCAGCGGTCGTGGATTAGACAATATACAACCAGAAGATATTATTATAGTCAGCGATCTTGATGAAGTGCCACGTGCTGAAATTATTGAGATGATTCGAAAAGATGAAAATGATTATGATCGATACCTCATGTGGATCCCACAACTACAGTACAAAATTAACTACATGAAAACACAATATCCTAGTCGACACGGGGTTATTATGGTTACGAGAGGACGAGTGTTTACTAACCCACAGCAAGAAAGAGAGTATTCTTTCTTTTGGAATCCTAAACCAGCTAATACTGTAGAAGTTGACCACGGTGGATGGCATTTTACTTATTTTGGAAATGAGGATCATTGTGTTAATAAACTAAAGAATTTTGCTCATACAGAACAAGCCACTCCAGAAGTAATTGATCAATTCGATATTAATTGGCAAATCCGCAACAAATATGGCAAAGATGGAGTTGATCCTAAAAGTCATGAGAGATTTGAATATGTAGTTGTTGATGAGTATTTTCCTCGATGCATTACAGAAAACATTGAAAAGTGGAGTCATATGATTATACCAGATGCAGTATTTCATGTAGATGACCTCTATAGACCCTCAGATAAGAATTAAGGAAAAAAAATATGACAACATTTTCGCATTCGGGAACAACTGGAGATACATTATGCGCCCTAGTAATACTAAAAATATTTGGAGAGGGAGAATTGTATCTTAAACTAAACAATCTTGAAAACGTTATTAATAGATTAGGATGGAGCAACAAAGGCAACCGACATGAAGGACGTATGACTTCAGAAGATTACGAATCTATACGTGAATTAGTATTGCATCAAAAATATGTTACTGATTTCAAAATATGGAATGGTGAGCATATTGATCATGAGTTAGAGGATCAGTATGATCATTTAGAAACTGGATTTTTTCCTAGAAACTTTAGTAATCAATTTGCACTTTCGGCAGGGCTAGATCCTCGAAAACATTATAAAGAATTACAGATGCTCCCTTGGTTAGAATGTCGCGAACCTCGTAAGATTCCTGGAAGACCTATAGTCATGCATCGTAGCCCACATTATCAAGAAGGAAATCCTGTTGATAATCCAAAATGGAAAAATTTTATAGACAGGGGGTTAACTGAACAAGCAGTTTTTGTTGGCGGCGAAAGTGACCATGCGTATTTTGAAAATATCTATAAAGTTCGTATACCTCATTATCGTACTGAAGACTGGATGGAGTTAGCTAGAGTAATTTCTGGAAGTGAACTAATGATCACTAGTATGGGAGGACCCAGCGCACTATGTCTTTGTCTAGGCAAGACTATGATGTTAGAATCACGCAAAAATGAAACACATGAACGTTTAGAAATTAATTATCCGTTTAGATTAAATTTACAATACTTTTAAGGAATAATATGGAACACTTTTATCAAGACATCCCAGGATGGTTTAGTTATGAATACGTATATAAAGATATGATAGAGCAAGCTGAAGAAGATAGCCTGTTTGTTGAGATTGGATCTTACAAAGGAAAATCATCTGCATTCATGGCCGTAGAAATTGCCAATAGCGGAAAGAATATTCGATTTGAATGTATTGATCCAATGGAACTAGGCATAGGAGATTGGACATGCAACGAAGAAGAACAAGAAGGATACAGTGAGAATGATTTTAATAAAAGTCTTAAAAAAGTTAAAAAATATTATAAATTACACAAGATGACCAGTGATGATGCTGTAAGCCTGTATGAAGACGGTAGTATTGATTTTTTAATGATCGACGGCGATCATAGCTACGAAGCTGTTAAGAAAGATATTGAGAACTATCTACCAAAGATGCGATCAGGCGGGCTTATTGTAGGTGACGATGCATATGAACCAGGAATAAAACAAGCTCTGTCTGAAGCCGCTGGACACTTAGATCCAACAAACACTGGTGTACATTTTTTTATTAGTATTCCCTAAGGAGGAACTATGTCATACATTAAGACAGAAGAAACAAACAAAGATATTATTATCAAGAAAGACGGTGAATTTAGTTCTTCAATGGGTAAGTTATTGTATCAGGCGTTTGATAATGCAGTAAATGACCAATTTAAGATTACAGAAGAAGTACTGTCTATGCTAGGAATGAGCGGAAGGAAATACCGTAAGTTCATTAATAATCTGGTAGAAACTATGCCGGATACTCGTTATCTAGAAACAGGTAGCCTTAAAGGAAGTACAGTCTGTGCCGCTATGTATGGAAATAAATTAAAGGCTACTTGCATAGAAAGCTGGCATTGGCCCGTGCATCGTCCTGATTTTTTTACTAATACAGACAGTGTAAGAACTAGCGATGTAGATTTTACTCTTATAGAAAGTGATTTTCGTGAGGTTGATTATAATAACATTGGCAAATATAATATCTATCTGTTTGACGGACCTCATTCAGCTAGAGATCAATATGACGGAATATATCTTGCACAGCCTGCATTAGATGACAGCTATATCTTAATTGTAGATGATTGGAATTGGAATGATGTACAGCATGGTACTTGGTCTGCTCTTAAGTATCTTAACTGTAAGGTTACAGATATAATTGAAGTATTTGCTACAGAGCATGGTCCAGAAATTGGTAAAGGTAATGAAACTAGTGAATGGCACAACGGATATTTTTTCGCAGTCGTTGAAAAATGAAAATAGCATTAATTACCGGAGGTCAACCTAGATTTACTCCAGACTTCATTACTTTAATGAATCAGCTAAAAGGTTTTGAATTAGCTGATATTTACATGACCTTATGGACTAGTGATTGGGCTACTGACGAAAATATTGCACGATCTAAAGTAGAAAAAATATTGCCCACTAATTATAGGTTATCTAAAATACAGATTGTAGAAGAGCCAGTACATTAATTGCCCTTTCATCCTGTACATTTAGATCCTCCTACTCCAGAAAATATTCGCTGGTGGTATGATCGCATAGCATCTCAGTTAACTAGTCTTACTATGGCGTTCGATCTCATAGATCAAGAATATGATGCTGTTATTAGATTTAGATTAGATGGTAGTCTTACCAGTGACTTAGATTTAAGAACAGTAGACTTAAAAAATAACGATCTTATTTTTCCACTGACTCCTAGATCCGGACCAAATAATAGCCAGGTCACAGATCAATTTGTGATAGGCACACAGACGGGTCTAGAATTTTATTGTGGAACAGGAAGAGAACTCAGAGAAATTATTCCTCTAGCAGACCCAAAATGGTATCAATTAGGAGGTCATCCTGATTATCCTAATTATAAAGGACCTTGGGGACCTGAGCAACTATTAGACTTACGTATGAAACACCAGGGAATTGTTCCTTTTTGCGGAAACTATCATCATACTTTTAATACACGCGGTCGTTCAAGATTTACTGATAAACATTATCATCATCCTATAGTTCAAGATCCTACTGAAATATAGTTAAAGATGTAGGATAGTGCCGTGCCAATCTAACTACTAGACGGTAATCTATTAAAGATTGATCTAATACTGGTTGGGCTAGAACAGCAGACACAGGTATTTTTCATATTCATATTTATGATTAATTATATACTCAGTTAATAAGTAATTGCAAGAACCGAATAGCATAATGATCAAAATTATAAAAGAATTGCATGGATTTTCAAATAATCGTATTTTTTTGATTAACCAAAATGACCAGCTATTAATTAGGAAAAAAGGAAACATCCTCCGTAATGTAGAAAGGATGTTAGCATTATCTAACGAACACTATCCTGTGCCTAAAATTTATTCACACACTGATACTCAGTTGGATATGGAATACATACACGGACTAGACATAAAATCATATCTAAAGATATATCCTTATGAAAATTTATTAAACTTTATTGTTGACATTTTAGATAATTTCAGTAACAATATAGAACTTAAAGATTATTCAGAAATTTATAAAAGTAAATTATTAAACATAACAATAGATAATAATTTAGGATTTAGTCATGAGGAACTGTTTGATCGGTTGCCTAAGGTATTACCTAGATCTGTTTATCATGGCGATATGACATTAGAAAATATTATATACAATACAAACACAGGAAAGTTTGTATTAATAGATCCTGTAACAACTGAATACGATTCCTATATATTTGACATAGCTAAAATGAGACAAGACTTACAATGTGGATGGTTTATACGTAATAATCATATTATGATAGACGTTAAATTAAAACATATACAGCAACAACTTTTTATTAAGTATCCCGAATCAAACAACGATTATCTACTCATTCTTATGCTATTAAGAGTATATTGTTATGCAAAACCTGGATCACTTGAACACAAATTTCTTACAGAAAGGATACAATCATTATGGAAGTAATAGTACCGGCCGCAGGATTATCTACAAGATTTCCTAACATGCGTCCAAAATATACGTTAACTGATTTTTCAGGGAAACTAATGATTGAACAATCGATAGCGCCTTTCTTAGGAAAACATCATATTACTATAGGCATACTAAAAGAGCATAACGATCAATATAAGACAGCCCAATATCTTGAGGATAACTATCCAAATCAAATCTCTGTAGTCATTTTAGAAAATCGTACCAAAGGTCCTGCAGATACTGTGTATCAGATCATACAACAAATAGGATTTGATGCTGAACCTATATTAGTAAAAGACTGCGATAGTTTTTTTGATTATCCTGCTATTGATGAAAATGCCGTGTGTGTTGCACGAGTAGAAGATTATGAAATAATTAAAAGATTATCTTCAAAAAGTTTTATTGTCAGTAATGATCAGGGTATTATTATAGACATAATAGAAAAACAAGTAGTTTCAAATAAGTTTTGTGTAGGTGGATATAAATTTGAATCAGCTAAAATGTTTACGTCTGCATACAACCAATTACAAGATGCACAAGTTTCTGAAATATTTGTCAGTCACATAATTGAAGAGTGTCTTAATAGAAATGTAATATTCAAAGAACACATTGTATCAAATTATGTAGATGTTGGAACAGCAGAAGATTGGTTTGATTATAATGATAAAAGTGTTATTTTTTGTGATATAGACGGTACTGTTGTTAAAGCACAAGGTAGGCATGAATGGAATGATAAACCAGTACCATTAACGGAAAATATTCTTAGACTCCAAGAGTTAGTAACCCAAGGTAGTAAAATAATTTTTACCACAGCTCGACCTTCGAAAGCTCATCAAAGAACATATGATATGTTAGGAGAATTAGGGTTCAAAGATTTTGATTTAATTAGTAATTTGCCCAACGTTAAAAGAATATTAATTAATGATTATAATAATGCAAATCCATATCCAAGAGCTATAGCTGTAAATCTTAAAAGAGATTCAGATAATCTTAAGGATTTTTTGTAGACGTTAAATAATTATCTTATGTTAAAAAACAAATTAATTAAAAGCTGTGTTTGTGGAAATACTACAGACTTTACCGAATCTATTAAATCCGATCTAGATATTATTACCTGTAATGTCTGCGGAGTTATACATCAAAAATTAGAAAATTGGACCGATGAAAGATATTACGATTTTTACCGAGTAGACTATCATGTTCTGTATCAGAAAAAACGTGGAGTTATTACCTACGAAGAGCGTTATCAACATGACTGTAATGTAGCACAAATTAGATTGGATCAATATAAAGGATGGCTCGATGCTTCTGGAGAAGGCGTAGACATTGGAAGTTCAAACAGTGCCTTTGTACACGAATCTCTTAATGCAGGACTTAAATGTGTAGGATTAGAACCAGGCGAGAGTATAGGCGACGACCTTGTAACTATTAGAGGTACACTCCAATCTGTAAATTTTGAAAATGATAGATTTTCTTGGGCCACTATGCACGACAGCATAGAACACATGATTGATGTTGATAGTTCGTTAAACAAGTTATCTAAAATAATAAAACAGGGTGGTGTATTGTTATTAGATCTGCCAGATTACTTTGACATTGCTGGTCAACATCATTGGAAACGTATAGAGCATTTATGGTTCTTTACTCAAGAACAAATGATTGATATTCTTAAAAAACATGGATTTGTTGTAGAAAAAGTAACTAAACCTATACCTGGAAAATTAGTATTCTATTCTCGTCTACAGTAAATTATATATCCACATAATTCTTATTATGTACGTAGTAAATACTTGAACACATACAAGGAGCGAACCATGGATGTTTTCAAGATTATAGCCGATCTAGGTATGCCGATAGCGGCAGCATTGGCAGGTGGATATTTCATCTTTCTTACGATTA
>Ga0114978_10005535_pt1 | contig 10079 bp, 10 predicted proteins | sample S_140212_EF_Meta_FD_87027 | JGI IMG/M metagenome (GOLD analysis project Ga0114978, IMG submission 87027) | Freshwater microbial communities from Lake Simoncouche, Canada to study carbon cycling - S_140212_EF_MetaG | ecosystem: Environmental > Aquatic > Freshwater > Lake | place: Lake...
GACGATTTTGGTAGCGACCTCCGAGATTTTTGCAGCAGGCGAAAAGTTCGGCCTCGATCCTGAGGTCATGCATCAAGTGATCGATGCCTCAAGTGGTGGCAGTTTCATGACTGCCCACGCGTGGCCGCGTGCCGTGTTGCCCAAGTCCTGGAACTTTGGCTTCGCCATGCAGCTGATGAATAAAGACGTAGGCATTGCGATGTCGCTCATTGAGTCAACGGGTGTGCAAACGGTGCTGTGCCAGGCCAATGCCGCGTTGTGGGCCGCAGCTGTGAAAGCCAATCCAGGTGCAGATATGACGATTATCACCAAGGGGATTCGTGAAGCGGCTGGACTTAAATAAGCCTTGTCCGATTTATCCGCTCTCGTCAGAGAGCGGACTTTCTTGGGAGCCTAGATGAGTTCAGTTCATAAACTATCCGTATCAGAGTTGTCATTGCGGTTTGGTGGAATCGTCGCGCTGAATGGCTTATCGTTTACTGTAGATGAGGGGTCGATCTGTGGGTTGATCGGGCCCAATGGTGCAGGTAAGACGAGTTTGTTTAATTGCATTAGCAGGCTGTATAGCCCCTCTGCAGGCCGTGTGATGTTCGATGGGCGTGATATCACAAACGTCAAGGCCAAAGACGTTGCGAATCTGGGCATCGCTCGAACTTTTCAAAATCTAGCGTTGTTGCCCTCGTTGACCGTGCACGAAAACGTCATGCTTGGCGGTCATCATTATGGCCGCAGCCGTTTGCTGACCGCACCGTTCTCACCGATTTCGCGCCGACCCGAAGAAGCTTCGCTCAGTCGTTTTGCACACGAGTTGCTCGAGCGTTTAAACATGGCAGATTTACATGATCAGCGTATCGATGACTTGCCCTATCCGACGCTAAAAAAAGTAGAGTTGGCGCGTGCGCTTGCGATGCGCCCGACATTTTTGATGTTAGATGAGCCTGCTGGCGGCCTTTCTCATTCAGAAGTGGGTGAACTGTCTGACACGTTAGTGCGTATTCGCAACGAATTTAATTTGACCTTGCTGTTGGTGGAACATCATATGGGCATGGTGATGAAGATTTCAGACAATATTGTTGTGCTCGATTTTGGACACAAAATTGCAGATGGCAAGCCAGCCGAGATTAAAGTCAATCCGCGGGTGGTTGAAGCCTATTTAGGTAAACCGCGATGAAAGTACTCGACATCAAGGATTTTTCGGCAGGCTATGGTCGTTTGCGCGTATTGCATGGCATTTCAATCTCGGTTGATGAGGGCAGCGTTGCAGTGTTGTTGGGCGCGAACGGTGCAGGCAAAACAACCACCTTGCGTGCGATCAGCGGCTTGATCAAAAGCGAAGGCAGTGTCTTGCTTGATGGTCAAGAAACGCGTGGACTGAGTCCTGACCGCATCGCTCGCCTAGGGGTGGCGCATGCTGCCGAAGGGCGTGGCACCTTCACCGATCTGACCGTCGAAGAAAACTTACGTGTGGGTGCCTTTAGACGCACTGATAAAGACGAGATCGCCACCGATATTGAACAAATGTACGGTTTGTTTCCGCGCTTACGTGAGCGTTATCAGCAAAAGGCCGGTAGCCTCAGTGGTGGCGAGCAGCAAATGCTTGCGGTCGGTCGTGCACTGATGTTGCGTCCGCGTGTGCTGTTGCTTGACGAACCCTCGCTTGGCCTGGCACCGGTCATTATTAATGATTTGTACGACACCTTAACGCGCGTGAATCAAGAGCTACGCACGACCATGTTGATTGTTGAGCAAAACGCGAATCTTGCGTTGCAGATTGCCGACTATGCCTATGTGCTCGAATCGGGTGTCATCTCATTGCAGGGGCCGGCACAAGAGATCGCCTCTCATGACGGCGTGCGCGCGGCCTACCTCGGAGAAGCCTGATGATTTATTTTTTACAGCAGCTACTCAATGGCTTTGCGACGGGGGCGATCTATGCCTCCTTAGGTCTGGCCCTCGTGTTGATTTATCGCACCACGAATATTGCGAATTTCGCTCAGGGCGAGATGGCAACTTTTTCGGCGTTTTTAACTTGGCAATTGACCGAGTTTGGTCTGCCGATTGGTTGGGCAATTTTAATTTCGCTAGGTTTGTCTCTGGTGATGGGCGCGGTGACCTATGTGCTAATCGTGCGTCCGGTCCAATATAAAGACGAGATGACCATCATCATCGTCACCCTTGGATTATTTCTTGCATATAACAGCGCCACGGGTGCAATCTGGGGCTTTATGCAAAAAGCTTCGCCGAGCCCGCTGCCCGACCATACTTGGACGCTGGGTACCTTGCGCATCGGGGCTGAGTTAATTGCGTTCGTGGTGGTCCTTGTGGGGATCTCTGCTGGGTTATATCTGTTGTTCCAGCGAACGCGCCTGGGGATGGCGTTGCGTGCAGCGGCTTCAAATGCCCAGTCTGCGCAATTGGTGGGGATCCCCTATACCGCCATGATGACGCTCGGCTGGGGTATGGCCGCGGCGTTGGGTTCGGTCTCGGGGGCTCTGGTGGCCTCTCGTTTGACGCTTGATCCCAATATGATGGGCGATGTCATTATCTATGCCTTTGCGGCGGCGGTCGTTGGCGGGCTGAGCAGTTATCTGGGAGCAGTCGTCGGGGGCGTTGTCGTTGGTGTGTCGCAATCGTTCTCGACCGCATATTTGCCTGCCTTGGGTGCCGACTTACAGATCATTGTGCCCTTGCTCTTGATTGTTGCTGTGCTCATCGTGAAGCCTGAAGGCTTGTTTGGTAAAGCTGTGCAGGTGAGGGTATGAAGATGACAACAAAACATTGGTTACTAGGATTGTTCTTAACGGCTTTACTGCTTGTGACACCCATTATTGCGCCAAGTTATTTGACGTTTCTATTGACAGGTGTGATGGCCTATGCGGTCGCCGCGATCGGGTTGAATTTGATTATTGGCTATGCCGGTCAGATTTCGTTAGGGCATAACGCTTTCTTTGCGTTGGGTGCATACACTGCGGCGTTGAGCGTGGCGCATCTTCAGGTGCACTACGTGGTGTCCGTGCTAATCGCGGCAGTGGTGACGTTCGTCGTGGGGTTCTTGGCGGGTTTCCCAGCACAACGTTTGAAGGGACTCTATTTGGCGCTGATTACGTTGGTGCTTGCCGTATCGGTATCACCCGTGATCAAACACTTTAAGGCCTATACCAATGGCATGTCAGGTTTGTCAGTTGATCGACCCACGCCTCCAGTTTGGTCGGGGCTGACCCAAGACGCGTGGGTGTATTACGTGGTCTTGATGTTTACGGCGGTCTGTTTCTTTTTAGCGCGTAATTTTGTTGCTGGCAGCACTGGGCGGGCCCTGACAGCAGTGCGTCAGGCGCCACTGGCCGCCTCGTCGATGGGTGTCGACGTCAATGGCTATAAGGTGCTGATCTTTGGTCTTGGCTCGATGTTCGCAGGCATTGGTGGTGCGATTTTTAATTTTTCGATCGGGTTTATTGCGCCAGACTCGTTTAATTTATTACTATCGGTCAGTTTTCTGGCGGCCATCGTGGTGGGCGGCTTGGGAACAGTTTGGGGGGCGTTGGTGGCGGGGTTGTTTCTGCAGTTTGTACCCTCGTATGCCTCAGATATCAGCAACGCCCTAGCGGGTGCGGTCTATGGCGGGATCTTAATTGTGTGCATGTTCTTTATGCCGCAGGGTATTGTTGGCTCGGCAATGATTTGGTTGCGAGAGCGTCGAAATTTAAAAACTTAAAAGGGTAGTGATGCGTTTAGCGATTTTGGATGACTACCTGGGTCTTGCGCAGACGATAGTTAATTGGGGTGTGGTGCCTGGGCTGGCAGTCGTCGGATTTCGAGATCATGTGCATGATCAGAATGAATTAATCGAGCGCCTGAGCGAGTTCGATGTTGTGATGCGAATCCGTGAGCGCACTGAGTTTCCGCGCGGCGTGCTGTCGCGTTTACCAAAATTAAAATTAATTCTCGCCACGGGTATGCGTAACGCGCGGTCGATTGATTTGCCTGCAGCAGATGAACTTGGCATCGTTGTATGTACCACTGAAGCACAACACCAGACGACTGTTGAGGTGACCTGGGCCTTAATTCTTGGACTGTTTCGATCGATTCCACAAGAGACGGCCTCGCTGCGCGCAGGTGGCTGGCAAGTGAGCTTAGGACGTGGTCTGGCAGGTAAGACCCTGGGGGTCTTGGGTTTGGGGAACATGGGAATCCCTGTGGCCCAGATTGCTCAACTGTTTGGTATGAACGTGATCGCCTGGAGTCGTAATATGACGCCAGAACGCGCAGGTATTCATCAGGTTCAAAGTGTGAGCAAAGAGGCGTTGTTTAGCCAGTCAGATGTCATCACGATTCATATGCCGCTAAGTGATGCGACGCTTGGTTTGGTGTCGGCGACTGACCTTGCGCGCATGAAAAAAGATGCGTTTTTGGTGAACACTTCGCGCCCGCAAATCGTCGACGAGCACGCCTTGTTCGAAGTGCTTGAAAAGCGCTTAATTGGTGGGGCTGGGCTTGATGTGTTTGAGACTGAACCGTTACCGCTGCAGCATCCGTATCGTTCAATGCCCAACGTCTTGGCCACGCCGCATATCGGGTTTGTGACCAAAGAGAATATGGAAGAATTCTTCCATACTTCCCTTAAAAATCTATTAGCGTTTTTGGCCGGTACGCCCATCAACGTGATCAATGGAGCGCGTCCATTTTTGCCAGACTCGCAAGTTTCAAAACAAATGCATGCGCAAAATACTTAGCTGTTAGTCACTAAAATTTTACGGTTGATGTACTACAAATATAATAAAAATCGTACTAGATTCCGACGAACTTAAATAGTATTAAACGTTTGATATTTAATACTATTTTTTAATTTTAAATGATTCAACGCCGACGGCTGCGCAATCAGGATAGACGTCTGGTTTTGCGGTGGAGACGCGCGCTGCACGCACCAGCGGGTGTGCCAACATCCGTTTCATAATCTCGTCGCAGAGTGTTTCTTGTAATTGAATGTGGCCAGGGGCGATGATGTCCGCGATGGTCTGTCGCATAAAGTCGTAATCCACGACTTCACTTAACTCATCTTGGCTGGGCGTATTGTCCGTGAGTGGCACATAGAGATCAACATTCACGATGACGCGTTGTTCTCCTTTTTTTTCGAATTCATGCACACCTATATTCATGTTGATCTCAAAATCCTTGAGAAACAGACGTCGGCAATCTGCGAGGTCGGCGTGCTGAATGAGGGCAAGAGTCATAGGGGGTGTGTTGAAGGATAAAAAATTAAGAAGTCAGAAACATCACATCTCGTTGCGAGGGGTTCAGATGTTGTCCCCCATCGACGAAGAGCGTTGTGCCAGTTATTGCGTGGGCACTGGTTAAGTAAACCACTGCGTTGGCGATATCTTCAGGCGTTGAGGACTTTTGTAACGGCGTTTGTTTGTGCGCCCGTTCAAAACCTTCTTGGGTTTGATCGCCCGAAACCAGTGTGAGCCCGGGTGCGACGCCTACCACTCTGAGTTCGGGTGCGTAGGCCTGTGCCAGCAGCGTGGTCGCTTGATAAAGCGCCGATTTTGACAGCGTGTATGACAGAAAATCTGGATTAGGATTCGCCAGTTTCTGATCCAGTAAATTAATGATCACGCCCGGCGTATCGAAGGTGCGACCCGATGTTTGCTGTAACTGTTGTCGCGCGTTGTAAAGGTCACGGCTCAGCGCAATGGGCGCGACGGCATTGATCTGCATGTGCTTTTCAAATTGCGCCGGACTAAAGTGGGCTGCATCATCGTAAGCAAAGAGCGAGGCGCTGTTGACCAGACAGTCGGGCAAGCCCAGTGTGGCAACACACCGCGCTATAAGGGAATCAACCTCAGCTTGTTTTTCAAAATCGGCCTGAAGTGCGACCGCACGTCGACCGAGGCCTTGAATGCTTGATACGGTTTCTTGAGCCTCAGTGACAGACTGACCGTAGTGCACAACGATATCCCAGCCTTCCTGGGCCAGACGCAAGGCGATGGTTTGCCCTAATCTTTTGGCAGCGCCAGTAACGAGAGCGATTTTTGTGTGAGCGTTCATCATTGCAGTTTAACGTGTCAAGGCATCGCAACCTTGATAACCCTTTGCAATGCATTGCTTGGCAAGGTCTTGGCCTCGAATAACGGCTTCAGACGACATTGTTTCGGTGAGTTCATTGATTGCCCTGATCGCAGATTGATCGCCCAATCCGCGCGCAATATCGATCCACATATAAGCAAGGATCTTGTTTTGAACCACCCCTAGTCCTTTTGCATAAAACGACCCGAGTTGTCTTTGTGATTTGGGGTCGCCTTGGGCGGCAGCCAGTGCGAACCATTTTCGTGCTTCAGCGGGATTTGGTTTGATCCCAAAACCATTGAGATTCATTAAAGCGAGGCGGTATTGCGCGTTTGGATCGGCGTTCGCTGCGGCTAAACCGTACCAGTGCAGCGCTTGTTTGTCGCTGTGGGGGACGCCCCGGCCTGCTTCGAACATGAAGCCCAGATGGTACTGAGCACTGGCATGACCGCGCGCGGCTGCTTTTTCAAACCAGGCTCGCGCTGATTGATAGTCTTGCGCGACACCTTGCCCATTGTCATACAAGACACCAAGCAGGTTTTGAGCCTCTGGGTCTCCTTGTTGAGCGAGCTTCGTCAGCTGAGCAACAGCCTCTTTGGTTTTTCCATCGTCAAAGAGTGCCATGCTTTCGGTGACGGTTTGCGCATGGCTGTTCAGGCTAAGCAGTATCAGAAGAGACAGCAGGAACGCGCGCGTTGACGATGCTAAACGAAAGCCTTGAAGCGTCATGTGATCTTGATTGATAAATCTGGTAGGCGATCAAGCTTACAAAGGATGACATCGCCTTTTACGACGGGACCGACGTTTTCTGGTGTGCCAGAATAAATAATGTCGCCTGCAAAAAGTTCGTTGGCTTCAGAGAGTTTTGAAATTTGCTCTGCGACCGACCAAATCATTTGGTCGAGCGTGGCGCGTTGTTTAATGACGCCGTTGACCGCGAGCGAAATAGTTTCTTTGGTAAAACCGCTAACTGCACTTACTGGATAGAGTGGTCCGATTGGCGCTGAGCGATCAAACGATTTGCCGATCTCCCAAGGTTTTTTCTGATCACCAAGCATGCGCTGCAAATCGCGCCTGGTCATATCCAGCCCGAGGGCATAGCCAAAGACATGATCCAGTGCGCGTTCGATCGAAATATCTTTGCCACCTGATTTAAGCGCGGCAACAAGTTCGACCTCGTAGTGGTAGTTCTTGGTAAGGCTTGGGTAAGGATGATCTTCGATTTTTCCGGGCGCCACGTATTGAATCGCATCGGTGGGCTTCTGAAAAAAGAAGGGTGGCTCGCGTGTGGGGTCTGAGCCCATTTCGCGCGCATGCGCGGCGTAGTTACGGCCAATGCAATAGATCCGACGCACCGGAAATTGCTGCGTGCTATTGGCAATTGGGATGAAAGTCTGTTGAACGTTGAAAGGTGTTTTAGGGGCTTCGTGCGCGAGGGTGTCCCGACTGGCCGCGGTGACGGCGATGGCGGCTAAACCTGCTTTGAGGCTGCTGCGTCTAGAAAGATTGGTCATGAGTGAGGGCTCTCTTGTTATTGCAGCAACGCGCTGCGAATTTTTGAATAACCGCTTGCCAAGTCGTAGGCGTGTCCAAGTTGTAGCACGCTCATGTCGCTTTGCGTGGGCCCGATGATTTGAAGACCGACGGGTAGCCCATTTGCGCCAAAGCCCGCCGGCGCCGCCAGCGTGGGTAGGCCAGCCATCGTGGCGGGGATCACAGATTGCATCCAGCGATGGTAGGTATCCATCGGCTGCCCAGAAATTTGTGTCGGCCAGTGTTGCTCTGCTTCAAAAGGAAACACCTGAGTCGCCGGCATCACCAGAAAATCGAAGGATTCAAACAGGCGTTGCATTTCTTGATACCAGGCCGAACGGACTTTTGCTGCGGCAAAAACTTCAGGACCCGTTAGGGCAAGGCCACGTTCGATTTCCCAAACGGCCTCGGGCTTGAGCAGGGCCCGTGAACTGGCTAAATGATAGTGCTGCGCATTGCCACCTGAAAATGTAAAGCTGCGCAGTGTGAGCCAAGCGTTCCAAAGCTGCTCAAGGTCAAATTTTGGTTGGGTTGACTCAACGCGACAGCCAACTGTTTTGAAGTGTTCAAGCGCCCGTTCAGTGACGGCTAGCAGCTCGGGCTCCATGGGCAGATGACCCCCAAGACTGCCTAGCCAGCCAATGCGCGTACCGCGCAATTCGCGCTCAAGCGGTTGTTCAAACAGCTTGGCATGATCTTGCCTGCGCGAAAGCGGCAGACGCGCATCAAAGCCGGCCTGTACGGAAAGCAGCAGCGCCAGGTCGGGGATATTGCGTGCCATGGGACCTGTGACGCTAAATTGCTGAAAGAATACTTCTTCGCCCGGGCCGTGTGGCACACAGCCCGGCGAGGTACGAAAACCGAACACATTATTAAAGGCTGCAGGGGTGCGCAACGAACCCATCATGTCAGAGCCATCGGCAACAGGAAGCATGTTTAGCGCCAGCGCAACCCCCGCACCACCACTACTGCCCCCCGCGCAGCGCGATGGGTCAAAGGCGTTTCGTGTGATGCCATAGACGGGGTTGTAGGTGTGCGCGCCCAGGCCAAACTCAGGTGAGTTTGTTCGACCAATAAAAATGGCTCCGGCGGCACGAACCCGTGCATTGGCCACAGAGTCTGTCTGGGTGATTTGACCTTTGAAAATCGGCGAACCGTTTGTGGTGACCATGCCGGCTACAGGTGCGATGTCTTTTGGGGCCTGCGGGAACCCGTGCAAGGGGCCCATGCTTTGCTTGCGCGCTAGCTGAGCATCGCGTTCTTGAGCAAGCGCCAAGACTGATTCGCGTTCAGGCATCGCAACAATCGCGTTCACGGTTGGATTTTGTTGGTCAATTTGAGCGAGATAGGCCTCGAGCACTTCGACGCAAGAAACCTCGCGGCGTTGAATCGTGCGAGAAAGGGTGACTGCGTCAAGCGAAACAATTGAATGATGGCTCGGATGCGGGTTTGGCATGAAAGCGACTCTTGCAAAAAATAGTATTGTGCCACCGCGCAGCCAGGGACGAGTGCACAAACATGAATTTTTACCAAAACTCCCCTCTTATGGGGTATCTTGCTATCTCGAGAACAGAGTAGCCTCAGGTGGTGAAGAAGTCTGACGCCTTGGACGAGTAAGTTTTTTAAAAATTAAATATCAGGATTGAGTGAAACAATGAGTTGGACCTCCGAACTAGAAGAATTGGCCCTGAGAAAGAAACTTTCACTCAACATGGGTGGTGAAGAAAAGGTCAAGCGACAGCATGACAATGGCAAGTTGACGGTGCGTGAACGCATCGACCAACTGGTTGACTCGAATACTTTCCGCGAAGTGGGTGGGTTAGCAGGCTCGGGCACCTACGACAGTGAGGGAAAATTAGTCAGCGTCATGCCTTCGAACGTGATCATTGGCCGGGCTCAAATCAATCAGAGACCGATCGTCTTGGTGGGCGATGACTTCACTGTGCGCGGCGGTGCAAATGACGGTGCTGTTGGTGACAAGATGATTTTCGCCGAACAAATGGCGTGCGATTTGCGTATTCCGTTGGTACGTCTCGTGGATGGTACGGGCGGAGGAGGCTCGGTTAAGAATATTGAAAAAATGGGTCATGCGTTATTACCCAAAATGAAAATCTGGACCTCGATCACTCGCAGCTTGTCTCAGGTGCCGGTGGTATCCCTGGCCTTGGGTTCTGTCGCAGGGCAGGGGTCAGCGCGCGTGTCGGCGAGTCACTATTCAGTCATGGTCAAAGACACTTCGCAGTTGTTTGTCGCGGGCCCGCCCGTGGTGGCGCGAATTGGACAGCATTACTCTAAAAACGAATTGGGCGGCAGTCAGATTCATGCGCGCAACGGCGTGGTAGATGATGAAGTCGCCTCTGAGGCTGACGCATTTTTAGCGGCGCGTAAATTCCTATCGTATCTGCCTGCTTCAGTGCACGAGTTAGCCGCACGCGGACCGGCGCCCACGCAAATGGGCGATCAAGACTGGTTGCGTCAAGCAA
>Ga0114978_10005537_pt1 | contig 10078 bp, 4 predicted proteins | sample S_140212_EF_Meta_FD_87027 | JGI IMG/M metagenome (GOLD analysis project Ga0114978, IMG submission 87027) | Freshwater microbial communities from Lake Simoncouche, Canada to study carbon cycling - S_140212_EF_MetaG | ecosystem: Environmental > Aquatic > Freshwater > Lake | place: Lake...
CAACCTACTAGAAAAGTAAAGCAAATTGCCGAGACCAAGAGATTATGCAGACCAACAATCGAAGCAGGGATCAATACAGGGCGTCAACCCATCTAACCTTAATAGGGCTCGGACGGTTGGGAATTCTTGGGGTATGCGCAGCTCTGCCCCTATAGACGTATTTAATTCCGACGAAGATCTGAAATGGGCTTCCGCATTTGGCGGTAGGGAAGATTACTTCAATACTTATTACGATTATTACTACTCTGGGCAGGATATACAGGTCTACATAGACGGCGCCGAGTCACGTTCCACGGGTGGCGTTATGCCTATAGTTAGTTTTGCTTTTAACATAAAGCAGGAAAAAATGCCTCTTTACGGTTTCTGGAGTTACACCTTTGATGCTATAATGAGGGGTAATAGAATCATAAATGGGGCCTTTACGGTTGCTACGACTTCGCTTAACTATATGAGAGATATGATACAGGAAGCTTCCATGACGCGCCAGAAAGGCAAGGACAGCATGTATCCTATCCGAAATCTAGATGGCGATGAAGAAAACATAGAGAAGTATTGGAGTCTAAATATAGACTCCTCTGTCTCTGCTAATGGTGATTCTAGAAATATATGGAGTTCACATCCAGCTTTTAATTTTGTTGTAGTCTACGGCATGCAGGATGTGAGCGTGGCAGATTACGACACCATGAACCTGAAAAGGTTGACAAATCCGCAAAAACTTCTTACGGATACCAATGATCGCTTAGTTAGCGAAACCTTGTCACCAACAAGGTATGTTATAGAAAATGTTGAATTAACTAGCTTACAAGTAGAGTATACACCTGATGGGCAGCCGATTGGTGAAACTTACAGCTTTATAGCTAGGGATCTTTTTACGTATCAAGAAAAGGATGAATAATGGGAAATACAAAGGTAACAATCGGCGATTCAGCCGAAAATGTAGAGGAAGTTGTAGTAGAGGTCGAAGAAACTGAATCTGAAGACTTGCAGTTTGATAAGGCTTTCGTCGAAGTGATAGACCCAGAAGAAGAACCTGTAGAGATGGGTATAACTGTGGAAGACTTGGACCCAGAAGAAGAACTCTGGCCAGGTGGACCCAGTGCAGGCAAGATCATCGAGTGGAAGAAGCAGCATGGAGATGTCTATGTAACTTCCATCACTATGGAGCAGCATGTTGTATGGAGGACCATGAATAGGTTTGAATACAAGAACCATGTTAAGAACGTAGAAAAACTTGGTCAGTCAAACCAAATCAGCCAAGCAGATATCTCTATGCTTAATGAGGAGCTCATAGCCGAAATGTGTATACTATTCCCCAAATTTGATAGATCACAACTCGGACAGGAATTAGCAGGTGTACCATCAATTATTGCTCAAGAAGTAATGGAGGCTTCAGGCTTTGTTGCTTTAGAGGTTAGACAGCTCTGATGAAACAAGGTCTCGCCGAACTCATAGATAGCAAAAAGAAGTTGTACGGTAAAGTTTTTTCCGTACCACTTGATCATTCTACGGATTGTATTTTTAGACCGTTAACAGTTAGCGAGTATGAAAACATAGAGCAGAATGAATCTCTGAGTTCGGCAGACGCCGAAGATTTAATAGTATCTGCATGTGTTTTTTGGCCAGAAGATTTTAATTTAGATAGTTTTCCGGCCGGTGTCATTAGTTCTTTATCTGAAGAGATATTAGAAAAATCACACCTTTCAGATATATCTATAGCTGAACAAATTTTAATTAAGTATAGAGAAAAATCAAACACAATTACCAATATAATGAAGTCTACAATATTAGCCTTGCACGATGTATTCGAGATGACCGCATCAGAAATAGGTGAGCTGACATTTGAACAGCTATGCGAAAAGGTAACTTTAGCAGAGCAAATAATAAGGATTAAAAAAACGCTTTACGATCCAGGGGTAGATCTTGAGATTTCGTTTGGCACAGGGGGCGAGGCACCACAAGAACAGGTAGCGGCGCAAGATCCTACGGCACTAAAGTTGCAGCAGGCATTATACGGGGGATAGGTGTTAGTCGGTGATCAGAGATCAAGGACCGATTTATAATCTTGGGTATAACGTAACCAGCAGAGACCTGCCTAGATGGCAGGGCGGCGAAGAAGAACGCGGTGCTGACCCTAACGCCGGCGTAATATCAAAACTTTTTAATAAGAATCCAGCAATGAAGTTCGCTGCGGCTAGCGCAATGACCATGGTTGTTGGTGCTGTAGCCACAGCCGGAATGAGGCGTGGTGGAATCAAGCTATTCTCTAAGCTTGAGGGAGTAAATAAGCCTTGGTCAACACAAGTTATCTCAGATATGAAGTCGATCAGAGATCAGCTAGACACTTTTCAGGGCGTAACTAGAACATATTCTCAGGGTGCGCTAAGGGATGAGCAGCTCTTTGGCAAAAAGCTTCTAGATAATGGCTCAACCGAGATAGATACTGGAACAGTCAATAAAACTAGCAGCTTCTTTATAACGAGAGAAGAAAGGCTAGAAGCTTTACGTACCGGCAGGACTCCACCTTCTGCTTGGACTCTTACCGATGAGATCCAGCAAAGACTTGTGTCTTCTGCCAGGAGGATGCCATATGAGCTTCCCGCGTTCTACCTGGCTCAAAAGGCGGTAGTCGACCCATTAATGGGCGATAATCAGGACCCGAAGAAAAAGGTTAATTGGTTTAACCCTGTTGATGTCCTGACAGATTTTGTTAACGAAAGTGCAAAAAATGCTGTAACAATGATGTTGCCATTCGAATCTGGTGCCGCTGCTTCTAAGCAGGGCTGGCGAAGATTTATGACATATGGTGACGATTTGTCTCAAGCAACTAAAAGCCAGAGGCACCTAAAGACCGGCACCCTAACCATGCAGGCTATACTTGGTCAGGTCGGAACCGACTCGGTAGATGTATTTAACAAGGCTTTAAATTTTTCTTCTCGAACAACTGGCGCATTTTCCGCTGGACTAGAAGAAGCACAAAAAAGTCAAATTGGTTTAGTAGACTATCTGCATAAAGTCAGGCACAGTACGCCTGATTGGGGTCAGATGTCCCCTCTGCGTAAAGCTAAGTCTCTAATTGACAGCAAGAACGTACTTGATATTGCTCCGGGTCCATTCCGCGGGCTGGGTAGTGGTATACAGGCAGGTGAGAAAAGGTATCGAGAGATTCTTGCTTCTCAGGAGGCATATAAACAGTTTTTGTCTCTTGGGCCTAAAGGTTTTGATAAGCATGTTAATGGGAACCCCGTAACTGCTGCAAAGAGAAAGTTCCTTGGTCAAAAGCTCCAGGCGCTAGGCGTACTTGGGGTACCAGAACCGGCATTTGGCGGCTCAATGGAGCAAGCTCTTCAGGCGGAGCTCGGCAGGTCTTCTCATGGAATGCAGCAGGTGGTTCGTCAGTGGGGCGCGTTTAGTCATGGGCGCCCAGTGCTTGGCCAGAAAGCCAACAAGGGATTCAAAAATGGTCAGTTCTATCAAGATGCAATTCAGGGAGAATATGACAACATACTGATACACAGCCTTGAATCCTCTGGAGTTGAAAGAAAAGCGGCAGAAACTTTCGCTACTAGCTTTAATGTATCTAGGCCAAGAAGTTCACGAACAGCAGATGGCGGCGTACATTTAACTAATAGAATTAGCATTAACGGTAAAGGCAGCTTAGATGCTAGCAACGATGAAGACTTTTTTGACAATATACTTAAGTACCTGGGTAAAAGAACAGATCTAAACCAGGCAAATGTTATTAGAAAAAACCTTGAATCATCTATTAAAAACGCTGATGATTTATTTTTAGATAAAAGCATCAGAAATGCCCTTGATACAAAAATAGGTCAACAATTTGACGCTATAGAAAAAACATTTTTACCACAACTTGGTAGGTCACAACTAACTCAGCTTCCTATGTCATACGGCAAGTTTGACAAAGTTGGTCTTTCGCCTAGAGAGCTAGAGCACCTACAAAGAAGGACGGCCAGCCTTACCGGTTTAAATATGGCGTCTTCAAACGGCTTGCCTGTATCTAACGATATAGTTATTGACCACTTACGCAGATCAAAACTAGACCCATCTAATACTGCCCTTATGAAGGGAATGCTAATCGATAAGGGCGCCATGACTAAGCCATGGCAGAGGGATGGTAGAAATATATTTGGCCTTAAAAAGCTAACTGTTGACTCGGCTATAAAGAAAGGCGTATTTAGGTCTAGCGATTATGATGAGTCTGACGTTAGATCGGTAATGCAGGGCATTGCGGCTGGTGATCCGGTGGGTTTCGGAGGAGAATACGCCCTAAAGGGTGCATGGGAAACCCAAACGGGTAAAGTTTTAGACTTCACTATACTTAAGAAAAGCTTAACAAAAGCAGTCAATACACTTGCAACAGAATATCAAGTACCACTACTTAAGTTTAACCCGCTTCAGCAAGCCAACTGGGCTGGGTCGCGAGAGCTTAGGGAAAAGGGCGTCTTTCAGTTCATACCAGGCAAGTCAAATCAGGCTTTCTTAAGGGGTAAGGAATCGAGTGATGATTTTTACTTATGGATGAAGTCTGGAGGAAGAGGCTCTAAGGGCAAGGTGTCGGCTATGTCTAGCGCCACTGGCAAGCCTGAGCTGAGACAGCTTCAGGGTACCTATAAGCCGCAATCTTCCGCCAACTCTATGTTCGAAAAGCATGCTCGGTATGCCATCGGAGATAAGGGCTTGGCTTCAGATAAGCCAACACCAACAGGTTTTAGGGCTAAGGTTAAAAACTTTTTTGCCGTATCAGATGACCAACCAGATTCTATACCTGGACTTATTTCTAGGTTTAGGAAAAGAAAGTTTGACTTAAACAATAGGCAGACATTTGCGAGGCTATTGTCGGAAGGTAGCATAGATACCCCTAGTGGCAAGCTCACCCTAGACAAAGCTATGGAGGATGCCACCTCATTCTCAAGGGCAGCTAGGGGATTCTTCAGGGATGTTGGCGGATCGAGCGTAGCCGACGAGGTCTTGGAAGGTGCAGGGAGAACAGAGTTTGGTGGCCCACTAGGTTTCACTGACGGACTTTCATACAGTATGAAGGGGAAGGGTGCAAAAACATTAGCTGACGATGTAGTGTCTGTCACTAGCCTGAAGGCACCTGGTCAACTAGAAGAGTTTGGTCAGATAGTCTCAAGAGACGATGCAGCGCTTCTAAAACGTGGATCTATAACTGGGGAAAACGCACGACAACTACAACAGGCCCGACAAAAGTTTATAGATAAGTATCTCGATACTGCTCATGGCCCTGGGTATTGGGATAAAAGAATTGGCACTGGCACTCGCCTAGACGCTTATAAGCGAGACCTAGTCAAATATTTGACGATTAGGGAAAACGCAATAGGCTTAAACGACTTCAACAAAGAGCTTCCCGACATCTTATCTAGAATAGATAAAATGCGAAGTGCCGGCCTGATTAACCAGGCCCAAGCTACCGAGTCTAGGGCAGCCTTAATGTCTATGCAGTTCGATATATCCAGCATATCGACCGCTAAAGCTAGCAATTCATCATATCAAAACCTAAAAAATTCTATAGAAGATTTTGTGGCCCAAAGTCCATCTACTAATTCTAAGGCTGTATTAGATGAGATAGCTTCAGGCAGATTAGGTCAAGGCACAGGGTTGCTGGGCGGTCTTAAGGCGGCAGCTAAAGGCCAATTTGGTTCAGCTCGTTATGAGTTTGAGGGTGCAGTATTTAATCCCTTTGGTGCGGAGACTATTCTGACCCCAACTTTTGGTTCCACTTTCTTGCCATCTCAGGGCGGCAGTCCTGTTCGGGCAGCGAAAAGTGTGCTTGGCATATCTACATATAAAGACCCAGAGTCATTCTCTGGCATGTCAGTCATGCAGTCGCATCTGGTAAGCAGGCTAGACAAACCGTTTGAATCCTTAGGGATAGGTCTAGATCCAACACGTTTTTCGGGCCCACTAGACCTATATACTAGAGGGTTAGTAGGTAAGCGTGTTCTTCCAATAGTCGCAGCCGGCACAACAGCAGTTGCAATAGATAGGACTATTGGTGGTTATGCCAACGAAAAAGACCAGTACGGTGAACGCGTATATAGCCCATACTTCATAGGTAAGGGTGCAGACTTATTTGTACAAGGCCGTGCGGCGGTAAAGGGTATAACTCCGGGTGGGGAAACTTACTCCAGCGAGATGGAGAGGATGGAGGACGGGGAAGTACCTATCCGGGCCGGAAGGTGGTGGCCGTTAGGTAACACTCCATTTAAGGGTGGGCGCATACAATACTTTAGGCCAAGCTGGTATAGGAGACTAAAGTCAGGCTACACCTACACCGACCAAACTTACGGTACTCCGCTAGAGAGGCTGGCTTACGGCAACGATTTTTCTCCCTTAAGGGCGATAGATCCATACAGGTTTGAGCGTAAGCATTATTATGATAGGCCATATCCTGAAACAGGGGAATATTTTACAGGACCCTGGGGACCATTAACTACAGCGCTTAATATGACTGTCGGTAAAGTTCTTAAGCCGAAGATACAGATGCACAAAGAGGAGCTGCAGCAGGGTCTCGCTCAGTATGCTCCAGTTGGTGACTTTGGTGCGTACGTGCCGCCAACTGCCGAATTCTCCCTATCGTCCATAGGGTCCGGTTCTGGCTTCGCCTATTCTGGCGGCCAATCCCCTCAGTCCTCAGGGGGTGGACGCGGCTCCTCAATTTCGGGTTTCTCCTCTATGGCCTCGACTTCTCCTGCGCCCATAGGTTTCAGGTCATCTGGTCCAGGCGGGCTAGTTAGTTCATCTAACAATAGGCTTGCTGCTGCTAGTAAATACCCGACAGCAACAGCATCTGGTCAAGCTTCTCAGATGATATCAGACATAAACAGCCAGTATGCTTCTGCCGCTTATTCGCCAGCTTATGGGACGGTAAAACAACCTGGACTTATGGACCCCAGAATTATAGCTGCGGCAGCACCGTTGAGTAGTGGGTCTTTGAAATATCAATCTTCTCAAATTGGGTATGAAGCCCAAGAGCTAGCTGGTATATATGGCTTTGCGTTTGGAGGTCTTAGGGGAGAGCTGGGCCTGGGCACCCAGGACATGTCTCCGGATAAGACTGTATTAGCATCGGCCGGAAAAGCTTATGGCTCTGCGCGTGGGTTCTGGGATCTAAACATAGGTGGTTTAGGAGATTTTCCTCTGCCCATAGAGGGTAATCTGTCTAATCTTGAATTCTCTGAAATAGCTAGAAGGTTTATACCTAAGGAAAGAAAAGATATACAATATCTAAATCCCATAAAGAATGACATGGGGACCCTATACCCATGGTTGCCTGGTAGTGATTATTTTATGAACTTCCAACAAGGCGATCCCTACACCCATGTCCCTGAAGGGGAAATGCGTCTACCTGGGCAGGGGTACGAGAGATTCCATAAGCTGAACTCTGATCAGTCTGGTAAGTATGGTTTGGTGGACCAACATAAGATCCTCGGAGATGTTGCTCCATGGTCCCAGCAATATAGGGAATTAAACTCGCTTGTGGATAAGAATGTCATCAACCCAAGACAATCTTCTATAGTGGAAGAGACTAGGCGACAGGTTGAAGCCAAGCAGCAGGCGAATGAATTTACGCCGTACAAGTACACTTATGACGACAATGACCCTAGTGACTCTGTGCTAAAAAACGTCCTTGGTAGAGCTAAGGAAAAGCTTGAGCATTCTGATACTTACCTAAATACAAAGTTTATGCCAAAGAGGACGGCTATAGAAGACTGGGAACGCGACAATGTTTATGGCGCGACATTTCCTGAATGGCAAAATCCGGTAGATGATTTCCTTAAGCCTATGGTTTATAAGTCAACCCAGAGGGGGCCACTCGTTGCCGCTTCCACTATGGGCTTTGTGGGATCCATGTTTGGTAAAACAGCTAAGGCAAAAGCCATTGGTGCATTCGTTGGTGGAACAACTGGTCTAGCGGCAGGTTCATATGGTAAGGCTTACGAGGCGATATCTGGGCACCAGTTTATGCCAGCTCAGAGGAAAAAAGAGGTTGCACTAGAAGAGTATACAGATATACTTACATACGTTAAAAACATGCACTTATCTGCAGCTGCAAGTTCTTCTGGAGATCAAGAACTTGCCTCCCAGTTCACTGAGCAAGCTAAACAAACCATGTATGGCGCCGACATATATCAGGGTAATCTTTCTCAAATAGCTTTAGCTATACCGAAGAGGAAGAGGGAGCACTTCAAAGAAATGCTTTCAGCACCAGTTCAGGAACGCAAGAGAATCCTAGATACATCTGGTAGGTTAGAGCGAAGAATATATCAGGCTGCTTGGGGAATGCCTGTAGAGGAAAGGCCTGAGCTTCAGGAGTATTTCTCCAAGAGGGAGCTGCCGCCTCCAGGGTGGGAAGGCTACAACCCTTCAACTAGTATGGATCAGGCGAAGATTAAGATAGGTCAGAATATGGGTTTGGATATGTCTGAGATGGGTTACTATCCACAGCAGATAAAAGAAGCTAATCTAGTAAATATGTCTTATCCTACTTTTGATATGAAAAGCAATAAAACTGGGACAGCACAAAGGATTCGTGAATTAATGAGAGCACAGAATATCCAAGGTGATGTTATACCAATTATGACTCCTTATTCTGGTGAGAGAATAGATTTTAGGGCTGGTACTTTCTAATGGAACTTTGGAAACAGTTTAGTGAACGTGAACTGGTTAGTAACCTGGAAAGATTAAGGAAAAAATATCCATCGTTTAGATATTCCTTTGGTAGTGATGGTAAACCTATTATTCAAATTGGTCAACAAAAGTTCGACACACCATCTGAAGCTGTAGGTTTTATTAGGAGTTTAAACATAACCAACGTAGACACGTTTGATGGCGCACTCCCAGCCTATAAGCAGCCAATGATTGGCGGCCAAATGTATCTAGGGCTCAACCAGTTAGCTGATGAATTACAAAAAAGTGGAATATCGTTTGATCGTATTGGTATAAAAAATAAAGGTAAACAACAATCAGAGAAAGTATTAGAAGTTTTTGGCGGCGATGATCCAAACGCTCTTATTTGGTCTAGGGATGAAACTACAACTGGTTTAATTTTCTACGAAAAAGGTAAGTCACAAGAACCATTAGCTAGATCTAAAATATTGCAAATATTAAAAGATACAGGTTTCTATTTTGATGATGAAGCTAAAACCATAAAGCGTCTCAGCGCATTGACCAACGAATATCAGTTTGGTGCAAGTGGAGTAAAAGTAGGTATAAATGGACTTTTCTTTGATCCCACCCAAACTGAGCGGGGAAGAAGGTTGATGGCTGAGGGCGGATATGATTCTGTTCGAGGTGTAACGGATTATTCTTACAGGGTAGGGAAAAGTGGTGCTGCTGGCCTCAAAGGTTTTATTGACCGGACGGGCAAGTCTGGCCTAGAGTCTATGAAGGTTTATCAGGACAAAGGAAAATTAGCTTTAGATGAATCTATGGTAAAAAGCATAGAAGAAAATTACCGCAAGCTGTATGGGTCCTCCAAACTATTCGCCGATATAGATCAAGGTGAGCTGCTAGAGGTAGGAAGATTCATTGAGACTCAAAAAGTTGCACAAAAAAGTGTTGATGGTGCAGTTTTCGGTAGTGCTAAATTAGCTAAGAATATTCAAGCCGCAATGGAGAAGCAGGCTAAAGCCTTGCAAAAATCTCTCGACGATGCTGTAAAAAAGGGAATACTTTCTACAACGGATTCTGATTATATAAATGGAATAAAAAATATAGAAAGTCTTAGACTTAACATACAGAAGCTTGGCAGAGCGGCCATACATGGCGATGTTTTTAACGTAAGAATAATGAACTACTTAAATGTAGCGGACGAATTCCTTGGTCAAGATGTCCAGGACTTGATTGGGCAGGTAAAAGGCAATATAACAATAATTGGAGAAAAATCTAAAGGTTTGCAAAATTGGAATAAACAAGTCCTAGATTACATCTCGGGGTATGGCGGGCAGATAAGGGTTGAGGACGGAAAATTAGTTAATGCTGCAGGGAAAATACTTTCTCCTGAAGAAATACAGTTTATAGCACCAATGTCCTCTAG
>Ga0114978_10005539_pt1 | contig 10077 bp, 3 predicted proteins | sample S_140212_EF_Meta_FD_87027 | JGI IMG/M metagenome (GOLD analysis project Ga0114978, IMG submission 87027) | Freshwater microbial communities from Lake Simoncouche, Canada to study carbon cycling - S_140212_EF_MetaG | ecosystem: Environmental > Aquatic > Freshwater > Lake | place: Lake...
GATCGGTTGCTGCTGCAAATACTACTCTAGCCCCATTGAATAATGCATAGTTATTAACTGGATCGGGAACAGCTATCAAAGATGCGGTAGTAGTTCCTGTAAAAAAACTATATGAGATAGTATCCCATACTACTTCTAAAGTCAAAGTAGTTGTCCCTGAAACAGAAGATATTTGTGTTTCAGGTGGTAATAAATTTGTTGAATCTGTTATGTACTGACCTACTTTGAAAGTACCTGTTACGTCAGCACCATCGATAGTTATTACAGTGCTTTGTGGAGTCCAATAAAACTGCATTGTTCCAGTGCCAGTAGAAAGGTCAAATACACCTCCACCTTTAGTTTCTGAAATTGTAAATTTAGTACTGCTAACTACTTCTGAAACATAGTAATATTCACCCGCAACAATATTACCAAACACTGCTCCTGAGCTAATAGTAAATCTTACTAAATCGTTAACTCTAAATCCTGAAGTACTGCCGCATGTAATTTCGTCAGTCGTGCCATTAGTAGCTGTGGCAGTGCGTGAACTTGTATATGTAGTTGTAGCAATTGTAGCGGTATAGTCTGTATATACCTGAACATCAGGGTAATAATTCTCTTCGCCCGATACTAATAGCAAAGGATCGGTAGTACGAAAATCTATAAAATTGAGAGGAGCTTTGCCTTCAGTACCTGAATCAAATAATCTTAAGTTTGGATAAAATTCAATGATAGGTCTTTTAGCTTTATTATATTGAGAAGCATATAATAATATTGTAGGATCATTGTTGTATTCAGCAGTCGCTCTAATAACATCAATATGAAACCATCTATTGCTTCTAGACCAAGCATTTTTGCTTAATGCATTTCTAGCTATAGTAATATAATCAGGATCTGTGGGTATATAAGGTATACCTGACCAACCACCTATGTCCCATGGGGTAGAGTCATATGGCAAATAGACCGATGTTGAAAATGATTCAGGAACTATAAGACTTGATACAGGAATAAGTTCTATTGCTGTACCTACACCTTCAACATAAAAATCTTCAACTGTGTATGCTTCAGGGACGATATTACCTTGGAATTGTACTTTTAATCCATTGGTAAACGTAACACCATTGGAAGAAGTATATGTAGTTTTACCTAATATTTCAGTCACAACATTAATGGTATCAGTCGTATTACTGTCAATAAGTCTAATCATCCCTACTTTATCGCTTGAAGTACCATCTTGATAATAAAGCGTGTCTAACTCAGCACTTAAGTAAGGTATTAATGTAATAATCGTTGCTGTATTTCTAAAAAACTGTCTACCTGAATAATCAGTACCATATTGCGCGGTAATCTTTTGATTAGTTGGAATACTGGTAGCAGGCGTAAGTTGTAATTGTGGATTAGAAGTAGATCCGATATAAGTAATTGTGAAAAATTGTGCGCTTACTAGTTGACCATAAGCCATTTCATTTGGATCACCTGTATTGTAAAACATAACAGTTAATCCATTTAGTGAAGTTACTCCATCAATATCATTTAGAGTGTTTAGATAACTTCCATTTACTTGAGAGAAAGGAAGTATACTTACTACACTAACAGTATTATTACCTGGTAAATTATATTCGTCTTGTGCATTTTTAGCAGGCACAGTAAAAGTCACAACACCTGTAGTAGCACCGTTGTTAACAACTCCTAATACATCTCTGGTTTGTACATTTGGTTGAGTAATACTATAACCTGTAATACCCGGTTGACCCTGAATCCAAAACTGAGTTGGTTGATCTACAGTAAAGGTATAAGTACCGCCGCGTAATAAAGTTAAAGTTGGGTTTCCTAATGAAGTTCCTGCAGGTTCTGTAGCAATTTCATAAGAGTTTGCGCCGTCGATCACATAATATTGTTCTGACGAATATGCAATAGCAGATGTTACTACTACTGGAGGAAGACCTTCAGGCAACCAGTAATACTGATGAAAGTTAACATTTGTGTCTAAATTAGTAAATGAATCCCAAGAATAAAATTCGCTATTAAAAAGTCGGTTATTATTATTTGTTATCCCACCTTCTAATTTAAGAGCATCTAATATTCCAGGATAGCTTATGAAATCTTGTGCAACATCTTGATCGGTTTTCCTAAACACAACACCTGGATCAAGTTGGTAATCTGTTCTAACTTTTGTTGGTTCAGTTACATAATAATCTTTAGCATTAATTCCATATCCAACTCTAGTACCAATATATCCCTGAATTCTTTCAACAGAAGGTTGTGCAACTAGTTGGTCTAATGTTGCTGCTAAGAATTGAGCGTTAGTTGGAGTTTGAAATATCTCTGGGAGAAAATCTAAAGTTCTTATTTTTGTAGCCATAATTATTATCTTGCCTGTAATTGGACTTGTGTCAGGGCTGGTATTACTAGTACATCATTTGATGTTGCTGCATTGACAAAAATTTGATAAGGGGCACATTTTATCTCATACAAATTTCCAAATGTCAACGTAGGGTCATTAGGAACTAAGACGGCTGAACTAATAAGGGCACCTATTTCAGAATGTAAGTAGGCACTTAACTCTGAAAAATAGAAAGTATCGCCGAAATTCCAATTATTTATATTAAAATAATTATTCATTGTGGTTAACACTGCGCTACGAATTTCACTGTCGCTAGCATTAGTATTAGAAGTTTTAATTACTTTAATAGTTGCCCTTAACTGTGCTGGTGCTTTTGGTCCAAACAAGGGTTGAAAAATAACACTGTTTAAAATAACAGAATCACTAATCATTTTATAATCATTTACTTGACCATATGCTTGACTTAACTCATTGATAGTTGGTCTATCAGGCTCAGGTATAGTATTAGTAGTGTCTACTATATAATTAGTATATGCTGTATAGTAAGCTTGAGTTACAACATATAAGTCTATAATATTTGTGGTAGCTGGATCAATTCTAGTTGTATTATTAGAATTGTGTCTATATTGGAATTGTAATCCTTGACGACCCGGCTTCATTGAATACTGAGGTTGTGCTACTAAAGTATAGTACGGGGTAGTTACTGTAGTACTCTGAACAGTAGTATAAAATAGATTATCTGTATAAGCGTAAAATATTTGACCTAATGGATAATCATACTTAATAACTTCAATTGAATTCATCGTAGGATATTGATAAACAACATCTGTTGTAGTAATAAGTTGATATCTAGCTAAATTTATTGGATCTTGAACAAGTTCAAAGAAAGCGTATATACCAAAATTCTGAGCACCTGTTACATAACCTGTTACTGTATTAAAGAAATCAGGATCAGTAATAATAAGTCTGTTATTAACATCAGTTGCAGATACCTGAACTTCATAATCATCTATATATCCATCAGCTAACACTGTTTGACCCACAATATTTACTTGAACATTTGAAGCTAACGGATAATTTGAATTAGGTTGTGTATTAGTAGCTAAAACATTTATAAAATCTTGTAGAATTTTACCAGTAAATGGGTCATAAACTAGTTTATCTCTTTCAAAAGAAAATCTGGTATCATATACACTACCAAAATAATATATTAAAGATTTATAAGATACTGAGTATCTATTATTACCTAAACTTAAAAAATTGATAAAGTAGCTAGGATCATTATAATCAGCAATAGACCATCTGTCTTCAACAATAGTCAACCCATTATTAAACACTAGAGAAAAGCTTTGCTGTAATTCTATTCTGATAATACATTCTTGAATAATTTCATTACTAAATGTATTACTAAAAGCTGGAATCACTTGAGTTAAAATGGCGCCTGTTGGGACATAACCATTTAATGCGACAGGGCCTGTTCCGTTTGAAAAAGATCCATCACCTTGATTAAATCCATCTCCAATTACATTTAAAACACTAGTCCAAAAATAAGTTGCATTAGACGGGCCAGCAATGCCCGATACCAATCTATTATTTGAATCAAAGTAATAACCTGATGGTGCAACAAATTTAACTAGAGCACCGGGTGTTATATACTTTACATTGTATCCTGAAAAAGATCCAACTGGAATAGGTGCATTAGTACCATTAATAATATTATAATAATAACCAGTTAAAGAATTAGCATCAACTGTACTAGTTTGCCAATATACTGTGCCATCGCCAGTAGATGTATTTACATTGTATCTAGTATAATTTTGTAGATAATATTGAGTTGTTTTATTTAATAATAATTCAGATGCCAAAGTGTCCGTTAAAAAAGTAATGATGTTACTAGTATCATTCACAGTAAGAATCAAATTACCATCTGCATCATCTAAATATAATCCACCATCACTAGCGAAAGAATTTAAACTACTGTATTTTCCTGTTGGATCTAATAAATCTAAATTTTTAGAAACACCAATTGAACTTCTATTAATCGCTTTACTTTTAATTATAGAACTGTATAGAGTATAAGGAAAGTTATTATAATCTTCCCCGTTTACCATACGATTCTGTGTATAGTAGCGAGTAGGAGCACGTAGTTTGATTTGTGGTAAAGTCTCTCTAGACTGAGCATTAGAAACAGGAGTTGGTAATTGTAAACCAATGGTTAGAGTTTCAATTCTGTTCAATCTACTTAAATAAGAAAATGCAACAGTTATACCCTGCATTTCTGAAGGATCAATGGTATATGTCAATCCATTAGAAGAACGAACATATGCTCTGAAATTACCAACTGGTATGGCTGAGAATATTCCATCACCAAAATTGTAGTTAACTACGTCATTAAAACCTGATCCTACCGAAAAGATTCTTTTCTCACTAGAAGCTGTTTGTAGGTATGCATTAGCATATACATTTTCAACTTTAACCCATGGACTTAGTCCGCCATTAGCTGCACTTATTTGATATAACCAAGTATCTGTATTATTAACACCTTGAATGTCAATGTTGACTACTTGATTTGAAATTTGTTGCTGTAGTGTAAAATCGTAATTTTGTAAAATACCTTGTTTAAAATAGAAAAAATAACCTGTATTTGGACTACCATATCCCAATTTATCGTTTCTATATAACATGTTGAATCTACCTGTTGGAGCAGGTGGAATTTCATACAAATAATCTTCATCTAAACTTGTTACACTAACAAGTTCAAAATTCATAGTTAAACCATTTACTGTAGAAGAAAATGGTGCTATTGGTAAAGTTCCTTGAGGAATATTTATAGCATATTCGCTAGTAGTAATACCTAATAAGTCTGCGGTATTACCCGGACGGCCAACTTTTTGCGTGTTAATTAGGGTAGAATTGACAATTGTATTGTACTGCTCTAACCAATTTGGGTTAGCTGGGTCATTCCAAAGTATAGTTAAATTACCTAAGTTAACACCATTCAAATCAGTGATATTTTCAGTAGTGTTAATACTTGTTATCTTTAAAAACCCTTGTGCAGCTAAATTTCTTTTAGGTGTATAGCTTACTAAGTTAGCAAGCTTGACTACTGAATCTCTGCGTTCAGCAGTATCAATGAAATTTTCTCTAGTATTTAAATCATTTCGGAAAGCCAGACCTTGGCCCATAAAAGCCATAACGTCTAATAGTGCTATGAATTCACTACTTTCTATGTAGTCATTAAATGTTTCAGGATAATAGGTACGTAGGTAATCTACAAAACTCTTGCGTAGTGTTTCATAATCATAAGACCGAAAATCTGCTTCTCTAAAGGTTTGGTATATAGATTTCCAATCATTAACACCAAATAAGGCCGATTGTCTGCTGCTGGTTGCCATACGTTTTCTCTTTTAAGTATTTATCAAACCTGTAAATCACGGTTTTTAAGTAAATTACTGAATAGTTGCTCTACTAGTATTAGAGTCAAAAAATACACTCAATACCAATGGATTATTAAAAGGGGCAATAGCTATTTCTAGTTCTATTAAAATACCAAGCTCTTGTGGGAAAGCAGCTACCGTATTTAAAATTAGTCTAGGATCTAGACTAGCAACTCTTCTGATTTCATTTTCTAGTTGAAACTGAACATCAGCCGTATTTGGCTCAAATACAAAAGACCAAATAGTCGTGCCATATGCAGGTTGACCTACTTTTTGTCCTTGTGTTATATTTAATGCATTGATAAAATCTTGAATTACAAGAGGAACGTCTACTAGAGTATATTTTTTACCTGTGTTAACAGGTCTGACAATTCCACCTACACCCCCATCAGTACCATTGACGGCATTAGTGGTTTTTGGTTGATTTGCTCCAATTGTACTGAATCCAATGTATGATGGCATATTATGTTACCTCTTAAGTTATTCTTATGTTTGATAATTGCTGCTTTCTTAAATCTGCAATTTGTTTATCTAGTGCATCAAGTTCTGCATATGCAGCCTTAGCCTGAGCTTTAAATTCTAACAATGTAGCATCTCCTTGAGGAAGACTAGTTTGTGCTTCGTTATAATTAAATTCAGCAGTAGCATATTTTCTAATAACATCTTCCCTTGAAGCGGTTAGAGTTTCAATCTGATTTATTATACTAGTTATTTTATTATTTCTTTCAACTGCTGTGTTCAATGCAGCAGTAGCTGAATCCGAAACCGTTCCTGTTAAGTTTGGTGCGGGAACATTTCCTAATAACGCTTTAGTTTGATCATTTATTTGTGATCGGTCTGTAGTATTTACGCCTACTTGAGGAGTAACAATCTTAACAAAACTTGAGCTTAATCCTGAAATTGCAGAATTTAATTTTGCAGCCGCTACAGCCGGCAATCCTGCTTGAACTAATGCCGATAAACCTAATGATTTTAGTTTATCTAGCCCACTTGAAAGAAATCCAGTAACCGAACTTGCTATACTGCTTATTGATTTTCCTATTGTAGTTAAACTGCTTACTGAGTTTATGGCGCTTGATATAGCGCCTGATAAAGAAATTCCATTAATAGCCGCAGTACTAGCACTATCAACAACTGCCTTAATAGATCCTGTACCCAGTATAGCGGTAGCCGCTTTATTTGAGTAGTCTGAGTAGTCTGTTATAGAAGAAATTGCATTTTGACCACCGGGTATCATATCGACTCCACTAGCGATAGCTGAGTTTGCCCCACTAGTAGTATTTGTAGTTGTGAACGCCCCAGCTAGTTTATTAGCGGCATTTGTAACTACTGATCCAGCTGAATTTATAGCTGTGGTTGCTGTGGTTTTTATAGTATCAAGAGCACCGCTAACTGAAGATAGCAATGAATTACTAGATCTAGTAGCACCGGCTACTGCTCCAGCTACCGCGGCACCGGCTGCTGCTATTCCAGTGACACCTGCAACGGTGTCTGTTGCTGCCGCTGGCGGCACTGCCGCTGAGGTATTACTTGTTGCAGCCGCTGCCGATTCGGCCGCTTTTGCGGATGCGTTAATTGCTTCTAAATTCTGAGGAACCCCAGGTTTTAAAGTTGGTAATGCATTCTTAATTGAATTAAACGCATCGGCTGCTATTCCTTTAGCTCGGTTGATTATATTACTAATACCACCTCCTAACTTACCCAAGAATCCTGATATTGCACTAAATGCGCCGCCCACAGCGCCTAGACTAGCTGCAAAATTTCCAGAGCCAATAGTTGATGTAATAGAAGAAAAATTTGACGAAAGACCGGCAAATGAATCGGTGAGTCCACCTAATGCAGGTACTTTAGCTGTTAAATTAGTTATTTTATCTAAACTATCACCTATATTTTGTACAGTACCTATTGCCCCTTGAGCAGTATTAACTAAATTTTGACCTGTAGCAACTACACCTCGAGCAGTTGTAACTGCTTTATTAACATTATTAGCAGCTTCATTGTAAGCGTTTATAACCGGGGCTACTCCAGCGGTAGAACCAGCCAGTATTACCCCTGCAACATCTGCGGCTGCTTCTTTACCAGTCATTACTCCTACTTGAGTTAGAGCAGATTGACCTCGTTGTAAGCCTTCAACCGCTATTTTAGCTTGTGCATCAATATTATCAGCAAGCTGAGCCGCACTTTCACCGCCCGGTTTATTACCGGTAAAAAGATTCTTAGGTAATACTTTAGCTAGTGTTGCCCCGGGATTTTGTGCCAATGACATTACCAATGGCGCAGATCCTGGTTTAATACAGCTGGAGTCTTGTAGTTGTTGCGGAGTTAATCCTAATTTACCTAACACTGGAACAGCACCTTGTGCCGTTTGCACTATACCTCCCCCCACAGACGCAGCGAAATTGGCTGCACTACTTCCTACGTTAGTAGATATCGCTCCTAGTAAGGCGCTTGTTTCGCCATATCCTATCAGTGAACTAATAGGACCTATAGCTGGTACAGTACAAGCTACAGCATTAGTAACTTGAGCAATAGGAGTTCCCTCTGCAAATTTATTAAGCAGAGAAAGAGGCGAACTAGGTGCAGACGAAAGTTGTGCATCTGCATTTAAAGTAGTGGGTATGTTAACCCCTTGTCCTGCGTTAGCCCATGGTGCATGTGCAGGTGCTCTAGATACTATGCTTATCAATTTACCAGGTGCCGCTAAAAAGCCCTTTGCCTTATCATATAGTGTATCAGTGTGTGCAACGTTAGTAGGAATAGGAACTTCTTTTGGAATTACGTAAGTTTGTCCAGTGTTTAAATTTACAAACAAACCATTAATAAAAGTTACTAAACTACTAGAATATGAAGCTACTCCACTAGCAGCCATACTCATAGCGCCACCAACTTTATGTGTAAACTTACCTAAGGTCTGTATTATGTTGTCTCCACCTACCCGTTGTTTATAATCTTTCTCCGAACTTACGGTAATAGAATCAGCTTGAATGTTTAATTTTTTAGCAGCATTAATATTAACATCATTGTCTGCATGTAAATTTAAATCGCCTTGGGTTCTAATATTAACACTGTTAGTAGAGAACATGTCAATAGTACCCTCTTTGCCTAGTTCAATGTAGCTTTGCCCATTTGAGTGTAGTATCATTAGAGTTTGACCATTATCACTCATTAAAATTTGATGACCCAATGCTGTTCTTATACGAATAAGTTGATCATTTCCAACAACATCGCCATCATCCATAACTATTGAGTGACCACCTTTTCTACCTACAACCTTTACATTTGGATTATCAGCCAAAGCTGCCTGCAGTACTGATTCATCAGTATAATTACCTTCATAGATAGGTCTACCTGGAGTACTTACGCCCCAGCCAACTCTACTAGGTGATTCACGCTGGGCACTAGTACTAATAGGTCCCCTAATAGGATCTCTAATAATACCTTGTTGGTTCATAATCGCAGCAGTATACGAATGAACTGGCTTCGCCATAGTAAAATAATCCGGATCGTTTGATTTAGGATTATTAGGATTAATATTAGTTACAGGTAATCTAGTGGCGCCACCATAGCTAGAAGCTTCTGTATTATTTAAGACTACATTTGTTGTAGCACCTATAGCAGGGACCATTTGTAGTGCATCTGGATTAGGAACGCATCCTATATAGTAACCAAAGTTAGGATCACCGTTTACAAACATACATATTACTACAGTTCCTATTTCAGGAGGGCTTTGCCATGCTCCATATGAATGAGGGTTTCTTTCATATGTACCGTAATCTTCACGTTGATTACCACCTCGAGGTTGAGTATAACCATAAAAGTTAGGAAGTTGACCAACAGTTATCCAACTATCAGCATTATCCTGATCTTGACCGTTCAAATCAAGTAAGTATACCTGAATTCTACCCATTCTAACTGGGTCAACGTTATCTTTAACTACGCCAAAAACAGGAACCGATCTTATATTAGCATTACCTGCATCAGGTTCGCTTGACTTTATAGGTCCTCTTGGCTTGAAGTAATCGTACATTATTTTTTAACTCCGTTATTCGTTTATTTAAATTAGCTCGTCTAGCCTTTGAGGTCCATTCCGTGCTATTACATCTGATGTAAGTAGACCATTTGAAGTATCTTCTCTACCCTGTTCAGGGATAGGGACAGGCGTAGTGCCTTGAGCATCCTCATCTAATATTATTAATCCTGTATTAGGGGCGCCACCTGTAGGTGAAGTAATACTAGAAGCCAAGTTAGTAGTATTAGTTACAGATACTATTTCGGTAGATTCTACCCTAGAAAGAGCAGATTCCAAGACATCATTTA
>Ga0114978_10005541_pt1 | contig 10075 bp, 9 predicted proteins | sample S_140212_EF_Meta_FD_87027 | JGI IMG/M metagenome (GOLD analysis project Ga0114978, IMG submission 87027) | Freshwater microbial communities from Lake Simoncouche, Canada to study carbon cycling - S_140212_EF_MetaG | ecosystem: Environmental > Aquatic > Freshwater > Lake | place: Lake...
GATTTCTGGACGCGGCGTCGGCCTTGACGTGGTGCACCAGATGGTGACTTCCACTTCGGGAACCGTTCGCATTGAAAGTCGCGTTGGAACAGGCACAACCTTTGCGCTGCAGCTTCCCGTCACGCTGAGCGTCTTGCGCGCAGCGCTGGTGGAAGTTGCAGGCGAACCATACGCATTCCCACTGGCGCGTATTGAACGAGTACTCCGCGTCGGCGGCGGCGCAATCACGGTGATCCAGGGCCGACTGCAGTGCGATGTTGACGGCGAAGCCACCGGACTACTTGATGGGGCCAGTCTCTTCGGACTGGGAGAAACACCCCGCGATGACGCCACCAGTGTGGTGATCTTGGGCGACGATCAGGGCCGCGTTGGTCTGGTAGTGACCAAATTCCTCGGCGAACAAGACTTGGTGGTCCGAACGCTGGACGCGCGACTTGGAAAGATCCCGCACATCTCCGCCGCTGCCATCCTTGACGATGGCGCGCCCGCGCTGATTGTTGACGTTGAAGACACCCTCGCTGCGCTGCGTAAGCAACTCTCTGAAGGAACCTTCATCGGTATGGGCGCTTCCGAAGCCACCACCGGTCCACGCCGAGTAGCCAAGCGCATCCTGGTTGCTGAAGATTCCATTACCGTTCGCGAAGTTGAGCGGCAACTACTGAGCCGATTGGGCTACGACGTAGCGGTCGCGGTGGATGGAATGGACGCCTGGAACCAGATCCGCGCTGGACGATTCGACATGCTGGTGACTGATATCGACATGCCGCGCATGAACGGAATCGAACTGGTGCGCTTGGTCCGATCAGACCCACGCTTCGCTCATGTTCCAATCGCGGTGGTCAGTTACAAAGACCGCGATGAAGATCGACGAGCCGGTATGGATGCCGGAGCAAACGCGTATTTAACCAAGGGTAGTTTCCAAGATCAGAGTTTCATTGCAACCGTCACCGAGCTTGTTGGAGCGCCCTGACTCTCGCGTGAACGGCACCATTTACGGTGATCCCGCAGCCTTATTGGTTCTCCTTCATCGGTAACATCCCCTAGTGCCCTTTCGTATCGCAATTGTCAACGACCTCGCCATGGCGCGCGAAGCGCTTCGGCGCGTGGTGACGCAGATTCCTGGCGTGGCGATTGCTTGGATGGCCAACGACGGCGCTGAAGCACTGGAGCGAGCCAAGGCTGATCGCCCTGACCTCGTCTTGATGGATCTGATCATGCCGGTCATGGACGGGGTGGAGTCAACGCGCCTGATCATGCGCCATGCGCCCTGCCCAATTGTGGTGGTGACTGCCACGGTGGAAGGCAACGCGTCGCGCGTCTATGAGGCGATCGGAGCAGGTGCGCTTGACGCCGTGGACACACCGCGTCTTGGAAGTACCGGGACGCAGGGAGACAAAGCGCTCCTTGGCAAGATTGACGCGGTGCGCAAGATGACCTCGCCAGAGTTTCGGGCTGCGGCGGCTGCGCCATCGGTCGCGAAAGTGCCCACTGCTGTCGCGCCAACGGTGGCGAGCACGCCCACTAAAGTTCCGGCGCCCCACGTGCCTGATCCATACGACCCATTCCTCTTGGTGGCGGTCGGCGCCAGCACCGGTGGACCGCAGGCGCTGGCGACATTTCTGAAGTCATTACCACCCACGCTGCCTTACGCCGTGGTGATTGTGCAGCACATGGACGCAACGTTCCTGCCGGGGCTCGCACAATGGCTGACGTCACAGACTGGCCGCGCGGTGGTACTGGCGCGGCAAGGCGATCGCCCCGTCCCAGGATCAATTCTGGTAGCTGGGGAGGCCCAGCAGATGATCATGAAAGCCAGCGGAACCCTGGATTACGTTGCCGGCGATCCGGACCTCATCCATCGCCCATCCGTTGACGTGTTCTTTGAGAGCCTCGCGAACGTTCGTTCCCGCACAGGCGCCGCCGTGCTCCTCACCGGAATGGGTAAGGACGGAGCGGCGGGCATGATGGCACTCAAGAACAGCGGTTGGCGTACCTTTGCGCAAGATCGAGCCACCAGCGTGGTCTGGGGAATGCCCGGCGCTGCAAGCCAGAGCGGTGCCGCGGAACGAACCTTGGCAATTGAACACATCGGCCCGGCAGTCACTGCCGCACTCAGCAAACCACGACCAGGAGTTACCCCATGAATATTGCAGCAGGAGTCGCTGATGAAACCCCGATGCGCGTCCTCATTGTTGATGATCAGCCGATCATCGCAGAAGCAGTGCGACGCATGTTGCTGCCGCATCCGAATATCCAACTGATTGCCTGCATTAAGGGATCCGAGGCATTGGCCAAGGTTGCCGAGGTGAACCCGGACGTCATCTTGCAAGACTTGGTGATGCCCGATGCCGACGGATTGGAGTTGGTAAGCGCGTATCGACGCGATCCAGCATTGGCACGCATCCCGCTGATTGTGCTGAGCGTCAAGGAAGAGCCATCAATCAAGGCCGACGCGTTTGCACGCGGCGCCAACGATTACTTGGTGAAGTTGCCGAATCCGGTGGAATTGATTGCCCGCATTCAATACCACGCCCGCGCCAGCCGAGCGCAGAAGGAACGCGACGAAGCCTTCAACGCACTGCGCGCTGAGCTTGATAGTGCTGCGCATTACGTGCAGAGCCTGATTCCCGAGCCAATTGAAGGGCGTGTGCGCACGCGATGGGCGTTCGTACCTTCTGCAAGTCTCGGCGGTGATAGTTTCGGCTACCACTGGCTTGATGAGAATCGCATGGCCATCTACCTGCTCGACGTGTGTGGTCACGGAGTCGGTCCGGCACTGCTATCAGTGAGCGTCATGAACGCCATGCAGGTCAATGCACTTGGCGGCGCCGACCTTGGTGATCCAGGCGCGGTGCTTTCCGCACTGAACGAAATGTTCCCGATGAGTAAGCACAACGGGATGTTCTTCACCATGTGGTACGGCGTAGCGGACCTGTCACGTCGGGAACTCAAGTACTCCAGCGGCGGTCACCCACCTGCGTTGCTGTACACCCCGGGCGGCACGGACAAAGAACTTGGTGGCAATGAAGACATCAGCGGCCCCATGATCGGAGCCTTCAGCGGCGCGCCCTACGGCACCGCAACCACGGCGCTGCTGCCAGGAGCACAACTCTTCGTCTACAGCGACGGCATCCACGAAATCATGCAGGAAGACGGCACATGCTGGGCCTTGGAGGCCTTCCTTGCCAACGTTTCTGAAGAAGTTCGCAAGGGTGACGGATCCGTAGAACGGTTGATCGCCCGCAGCCGACTCATCGGCAAGCGAACTGACTTTGAAGATGATGTCAGTCTGCTTGAAGTGACTTTCGAGTGATCAAACTAACTGAGCGATAGGAAATCCAATGGACGCCACCTCACTCATCGTCAGCATTTTTGCAGGCGTCCTTGGTACTGCGTACTTCATCTACGGCAAGAAGCAGCAGAAACTCATTCCGCTACTTTCCGGCATCGGATTGTGCGTGGTGCCCTACTTCATTCCAAACAACATTCTGTTGATCATCGCCTGCATTGTTATGGCGGTGATGCCGTATTTCATCAACATCGAACTGTGATGCGGTGCGGGAATTCTCAGATCCATCGCTGCTGGCGATACCAGTCCACGGCGTCCCGGGTGGCTTCCTCAACCGATCGTGGCGCTAAACCCAGCTCGTCCAGGGTGGCTGAGTGGTCAAAGTGCATGGTTCGCCGCGTGAGTCGAACGCCGGTCACGGTGGCCATGGGAATGCGGTGCGAAACGGCGTCCGCCCATCGCTCACTGCACCAGCCGACTGCGAGCGCCAACGGGTACGGAATCGAATAGCGCGGCGCGGGGCGGCCAACGATGCCCGCCAGCACGCCCAGCCATTGCGCAAGGCGCGTGTTGTGGGCACCCAACATGTAACGCACTCCGGGTCGACCACGGTCCATCGCGCGCACTAGTCCATCAGCAACGTCGCGCGCGTCAATGAGATTCACGCTGCAATCCAGGTACGCGGGAATCTTGCCGCGGCAGAAAGCAACGGCCAATCGTGTGGGCGGCGTCTGGTTGCGATCCCCTGGTCCGATTGGCAGCGTTGGGCTACAGACGATCACTGGACTGCCGGCCTCTGCAAGCTGAAACGCCGCGCGCTCTGCGCGGAATTTACTGAGGCAGTACGGACCGATCATGTCTTCCTCATGGAATCGTGCAGACTCAATCGATGGGTGCTTCGATCCGGGCACCCCCGACGTCAGAATGCTCTCCGTACTGACATACAACACACGGCTTGCACCACCGTCAAGTGCCGCGCGCATGACATTCAATGCGCCAACATGGTTGATGGCATCAAACTCGCCGCGATCACGCCGCCAAAGATTTGGGTCCGCGGCAAGGTGGTAGACGCGCTTGCATCCACGTGTGGCGTCACGCATAGCAGCGGCATCGCGAATGTCTGCTCGAACCAGTTCCACATTTTTGAGCGGTAGATGCTCAACAGCGGCTGCCGGATGTTCCACTACGCGTACTGCTTCGCCGGCCTGCAGCAATCGATCAACCAAGTGAGATCCAATGAATCCAGCTGCACCGGTGACAACATTCATCGCACGGCTCCGCTCGGAAGCGAGTCAGCCAGTTGTTGCAGGTGCGCGGGCGATGGCGCCTCACGCTGAGTGGAGATGCGATCAACCATGGCAATGACCGCGCGGTTGATTGGGCATGGTTTGCTACCAGCAAGGCGCACCAGATGACCGTTGTATGCATCAACTTCAGTACGACCGCTGCCCATGTCAGGACTCATGGAGCAATACGTTCCACGCAGTGACGGCCGAAAGAACACGCCCATGATTCCCGGAAGAAATGGCGTGGACAGAATCCGCATCACCGTAGTTGGATGGAATGGACCAATCTTCTCAAGACGCTGACCAACGCCATGAAGAATGTTGTAATTCTCGCGCAGCAATGCAAAGAACAGGCGCTGCGCGAGTGGGTCGGTCAGCAGCCCGGCATTGTCGACGCCCGCGCTTGCTGCCAGCGGCGAGATGGCCGCGTTGTACATCAGTTTGGTTGCTTTAAACGGGCGCACGTCATCCACGTGTTCGACCGCGACGAGTTTGCCAGCGCGGAATGCGGCGGCCACTTCAGCGATACGCCTTGCCTCGTCAGCGCTGACCGCGCGGCGCGCCCCGATGTGCAATGAACCAGGCCGTGTGATCCGCGCCACTGGACGGTCGACTGGGCACGCGGAGACGAACGAGGCGATCGCTTCACTGGGATGGTCGCGACGCTCCAGGGCGGGCTCGAAGCCATTCTGAATAGGAAGCAGCGCTTGTCCATCGGTCAGCCGCGCAAGAATAGCAGCATTGTCAAAGGTCTTGGTGCACAGGAGAACCGTGGCACCTGCGGGCGGGCTCCAGGAGTCAAAGTTCACAAAGTCCACCCGCATGGGCGGCTGATCATCAAGAGCCATGCCTGCAGCGCGTCCAGCAGCCACCTTGGCAGCGTTTGCATCAACCATGGTCACCGACCAACCGGCGCGAACCAAGCAAGCCGCCGCAGCGATCCCAATGCCGCCTGCGCCGAGGATGTGTGCCGTTGGAGTCAAGGGTGGCAAATTACCACGCTACCAATCCGCTCGCGTCATGACACAATCCACCACATGCCCGAACCTCGAACGCCCAAACCCCGACCAGTACCAGCACCCGTTGAGGCGCCGCTCCCTGCGGCACCGCTGCACGGATGTCGGGTGTGTGGGCGCCGCACGCTGCGCACGCTCGCAGTGATTGACGCGCAAACGTACTGGCGCTGTGGAACGTGCCAAGCGACGCTCTTAGCTGACGCGCACCTTCCTACCCGTGTTGCTGAACACGCGCGCTACGCGCAGCACAACAATGATCCGAACGACAAGGCGTATCGCGCGTTCCTGCAACGACTTTCTGATCCACTGCTGAAGCGACTACCCGCCGCGCAGGAGGGTCTTGATTACGGGTGCGGACCAGGGCCAGCGCTCGCGCAGACCATGGTTGATGCTGGTCACACCATGCAGATCTATGACCCAATCTTCTTTCCGGACACCGCTCCGCTGGAACTTGACTATGACTTCATTACCTGCACTGAAGTAGTTGAGCACTTTCATCACCCGCGCGCCGAGTTTCAGCAACTTGATCGGTTACTGCGACCAGGCGGGACGTTGGCGATCATGACAAACTTCCAGACCGATGATGAGCAGTTTGCAAATTGGCACTATCGGCGTGACCCAACCCACGTCACCTTCTACCGCGAGGCCACCTTTCGTTCCATCGCCCAAGATCTGGAGTGGATATGCCATATTCCAGCACGAAACATCGTGATCATGCAGAAACAGTGGTAATGACAACGGGCACACTGTTTGCTCACGTTGTCAGTGCAGTCATTGGCGTGTGCGCGCTGGGTGCATGCCAATGCACTGAGCCGGTGGCGACGCAAATCGCCACCACTGGCAACCAGTTTGAGTTTTCACGCGTGGTAATGGGAGCACCGTGCCGCGTAGTGTTCTATGCGCCCAACGAAGAGTCAGCCAACGAATCCGCGCGCGCAGTGTTCGCACGCCTCGCGCGCATTGAGGAGGCATTGAGCGACTGGATGCCTTCAAGCGAAACTCGCCAGCTTCCTTCGCTGGCCGCCGTGCGGACCACTGTTGGGCCAGATCTGGCATCCGCACTGAGCACTTCGCTCCGCTACGCACAGATGACGGACGGCGCATTTGATCCAACCATCGGCGCGCTCACCAAGCGATGGCGCGCGGCACGGCGCGATGGCCGCGTGCCGGACGCTGCCGAGTTGCTCACACTCCGCGCGCGCTGCGGATGGCAACAGGTGCAGTTTGATGAAGCCACGCATACGTACGCCGCACGCGTACCCGGCCTGGAACTTGATTTCGGCGGAATTGGCCAAGGAATTGGCGCTGATGCTGCCCTGGCGGTACTGCGTGATCGCGGTGTGACCAGCGCCTTGATCGACCTTTCAGGCGACATCGCCGTGAGTGATGCCCCACCTGGACGCACGGGATGGAACATTGACCTGGATGACCCCTGGCACACCAAGCTTGAACTAGCGAACGCCGCCGTCACCACCAGCGGCGATCGATTTCAGCACATGGATGTCACCACCGATGGCGGAACCACCACGCGCCGAAGCCACATCATTGATCCGGCAACGGGCGAACCGCTCACCACCCGTGTTGAAGTTGTAGTGGTGGCACGCACCGGCGTCGAGGCCGATGCACTTGCAACCGCGCTCTCCGTGATGGGACCAGAAAGAGGGCTCGCCCTGCTTGCCAAGTTACAAAGCACTAGCGCACGCTGGCGCTATGAAACAGACCGCCAGCCGGTAGTGACCAGCATAGGCTGGCCGGCACCCGCACTCCGTATTCACGCCAGTCCCGGCATCGCCACCTTCTGAATCATGCCCGGGCCCGGCTTCGGGTCCTTCGGCACCAGGTCCATTGGGTCAGCAAGCGCCGCGCTCCACTCCAAATCCTTGCCGGTGTACGCAGACATGCGGCCCATGATGGCAGTCATAGTGCTTTCTGCAATGCGCTTTCCTTCATTGATGTACGGCGCATTGCCACGGACCGCTTCCTGCAAGTCAATGTGCTCAACCACGTAGGGATTGGGATTCTCACCTGCAAATGTCCATGTATTGCGGCCACGGCACTGTGCGCTGCCGCTGGTGGTGAGCATGGTTCCTTCCGTGCCGTAGATGATCTCTTCCACTTTGCCGTCCGTGTTGTCCTGCTGGCGGCACAAGGATGCGCCCAAGCGATCATCGGAATACTCATAATGAATTGAGAAGTGATCGTTGATGGCGCCGAATGCTGGCTCGGTGCGAACTTGGCGACCACCGGTCGCAACACACCGAAGCGGCGCGCCGCCCATCGCCCAATTCACTACATCAATATTGTGCACGTGCTGCTCAACGATGTGGTCGCCAGACAACCATGTGTAGTAGAGCCAATTGCGAATCTGATTTTCGATTTCTGAGAGTTTCGGGTCGGGCGTCTTGTTCCACAGACCACCCTGATTCCAATAGCAACGCGCAGCGATTGGCCGTCCGATCGCGCCGTCCTGAATCTTGGCCATCGCCTCGATGTAGCAGCGCTCATGTCGACGCTGCGTCCCCGTCACGATGCACAACTTGCGCTCCGCAGCGCGCGCCGATGCATCAAGCACCGTACGAACTCCACTTGGATCCACTGCCACAGGCTTCTCAAAGAAGATGTGCTTACCAGCGTCAACCGCCGCTGCAAAGTGCGTTGGTCGGAATCCCGGTGAGGTTGCCAGGATCACCATATCGCAGTCAGTGGCAAGCACCTTCTGGTAGGCATCAAAGCCTGAGAAGCACGCTGAACTTGCAACCACGCCGCGCGGATTCTTTGCCAGTCCGGCAGCCGCACCCTGAACGCGATCTGGAAACAGGTCACCAAGCGCCACGATCGTGGTGTCCGGGCTCGCCTTGAGCGCATCAAATGCAGCGCCCGTTCCGCGACCACCGCAGCCGATCACGCCAACACGAATCGCCTTGCCCTTTGATTCACTGGGGCTTGGCGGCGGAACAGTGTCTGCCAACGTTCGACACCGCGTCAGAACCGTCGGAACGGCAATCGCCGCAGCCATGAGAGCGCCGCTCGTTCCAAGAAAGCTCCGGCGTGTTGGACTGGGCGATGAATTCGGCGCATGTGGCGTGCTGTCAGTCATGTGATGATCCTTGCTACGTAGTTCGGGGTGCTCCGCCATCAATCACACCACTTTGTACTGCCCAGGCTTCTTCTCAATGGGCATCTCCAGCGGACCCATGATGTACTGCTTTGGCGAAAGCGATTCCGTGGATGTGATCGCCTGCTCCCACGTGACCTGTTGCCCGCTGTACGCCGCCATGCGACCAAGGACCGCCATCATGTTGCTGACCACCATCCACTCGCCATCGTTGATGACCTTGCCATCTCGAATCGCTTGGAACAGTTCGTTGTGCTCATTCTGATACATGTCAGACTTGGGAGCATCGGCTGGGTATTCCCACAGCACGTTGCCCGCGGGATCCTTGATCACATGGGTCGGCCCCCATCCGTTGATGAAGCACTGACCCTTGGTACCAGCGATCCAATCGGTGTTCTCAAAGTAGCAATCTGGCTCCTGCCGGCAATTCAAGAATGCACGGCGACCATCGGCCCACTCGTACACGATGGCAAAGTGGTCATAGACATCGCCGCGTTCCGGCATGGCCTCGCGGAGTTGGCGCCCGCCCATTCCAACAGCACTCTTGGGCGGCTCGTTGCGGAAGCACCAGTTCACCTTGTCCACGGAATGCACCGCCTGTTCCACCATCTGATCGCCTGAAAGCCAGGTGAAATGCTGCCAATTGCGCACTTGGAACTCCATGTCACTCCAGCCAGGCTGGCGCTTGTTGGTTCCCAGCGGACCGGTGTAGTAGCAGCTGTACATCGCCATCGGCGTGCCCAGCGTGCCCTTCTCCAACTGGGCAAACGTGGCAGCCTCTGGCGCTGATCGACGCCAGCAGAAGCCCGACATCAAGTTGATGTTCTTCGCCTTGGCAGCCTTGGCACTCTCCACCACGCTGCGGTAGCCAGGCGCATCAACAAACATGGGCTTCTCACAGAAGATGTGCTTACCGGCAGCCACAGCCTCGGCAAGGTGCATCGGTCGGAAGTGCGGCGCGCTGCAGAGCAGCACCACATCAACACCTGATGCGATCGCTTGCTTGTATCCATCAAACCCAGAGAAGCGGCGCTCGGCCGGCACCTGCACGCGATCCTTTGCTGGATGCTTCTCAAACTGCTTGAGGCAACTATCCATGCGATCGGGGAAGACATCGGCGACCGCCCAGAGGATCACGCCTTTGTCTGCCTTCAATGCCTGATTTGCAGCTCCCGAACCGCGTCCGCCGCAGCCGATGAGCGCCACCTTGAGAGGCTTGAGAGAACTGCCAGTGTCCTGCGCGCCAAGCACGGATGGCGCAATGAATGCTGCCATTCCTGCCGCAGAGGAGATGGCGACGAAATCGCGGCGAGTGATGCCGCCCGAGGTCTGTTCTGTAGTCATTATTTCTTCTCCGTTGCTGCAGGCA
>Ga0114978_10005542_pt1 | contig 10074 bp, 8 predicted proteins | sample S_140212_EF_Meta_FD_87027 | JGI IMG/M metagenome (GOLD analysis project Ga0114978, IMG submission 87027) | Freshwater microbial communities from Lake Simoncouche, Canada to study carbon cycling - S_140212_EF_MetaG | ecosystem: Environmental > Aquatic > Freshwater > Lake | place: Lake...
CGAGTTTGGGGCAAGGGTTGGCCGCTGCATGATGGGGTGAATCGGCCGCTACAAACAAGGGCTCCTGCTCTGAACTTGCTCTGGGAGGCCTTGTCCTCTTACGCTCGGAGCATCCTGCGGGAGTCGTTCGGCCTTTGTTTTCAAGCTCCGCCGGCCCTTCAGTCATCGCCCTCCACTCTTCCATAGAAGGAATGCACAGAGCATGCCACCACGACCATCGAGGCCACGCAGCGAACCGGAACGGATGGATGAAGACGAGCGACGCGGCCCGGTGGAGATCGCCATCGTGGGCGACCTCACCGACAATGAGGCCGACATGACCGATCGTCTACTCAGCATTGAGCCGGGGGGTGAGTGCACGATCTATTTTGATTCGCCTGGCGGCAGCCCTTACTGCGCGATGTCGCTCGTCACGCTCATGCGTCTGCGCGGCATTCGGGCCACGGGAATCGTCACCGGTGAGTGCTCATCGGCGACCTTATGGCCGTTCGCCACCTGCACGCGCCGGCTCGTCACTCCCTACAGCGTGTTTCTCTTCCACCCAATGAAGTGGCAAAGTGAGGAGCACATCGGCATCACCGAGGCGGCCGAGTGGTCGCGGCATTTTGCGGAACTGGAACAGGACATGGATGTTTTGTTGGGTGATCTCTTTGGTGCGTCGGCCACTCTGATCGGCGAATGGATCAAGACCCATCGCTATGTCACGGGCAAGGAAATGGTGAAGGCTGGCTTGGCTGAGATGGTGACGCTTCAGCCGCTGCCCGAGTTGCTGCCGGCTCAAAATGCCTGACAAAACCGGCGAGGATCAACGGCCGCGAAGTGATTGTGATAGAATTTGAATGGTTCTTTCCCGGCTACACGTTGTCATCTTTCGGAGAAAATTGCCATGCAATCACACGACAGGCGTATCTCGCAACCCAGTCCTCGCCAACGCCGTTTCTGGGTGGTGGCTGCCGGGACACTCCTGCCCTGTTGGGCATGCCTGCTCTGGGCCAATGGAGCCAACGACGCTGCTGCGCAGGTGGCCGAGCAAACGCGGGCCTTTACGATCGCTTCAGACATGCTTTCGCTTGAGGCCCCCGCTGGTTGGCAACGAGTGCAGCCCAAGTCGGGAATTGTGGAGACGGAGTTTTCAATTCCGGCCGCAGACGCTGGCGTTGCAGAGCAGATTGGCCGCATGACGGTCATGGGCGCCGGTGGAAGCGTGGCCGCCAACGTAGACCGCTGGTACGGGCAGTTCTCGCAACCCGATGGCAGCAGCACGAAAGAGAAGGCTGTCACAAAAACGCTCAAGCTGGCCGGATGCAGCGTCACGCTTGTCGACTTGTCTGGCACCTTCAAAGACATGCCCGGCGGACCGTTTGCCGGAGGCAAGTCGATCGATCGCCCCGACTACAGGATGCTTGCCGCGATTGTGGAAACGCCCAAGGCTGGCAATTACTTTCTAAAGTTTTACGGACCCGGAAAGATTGTCGCCGCGCACGCCGACGGCTTCCGCACAATGGTCGAGGGCATGGTAGCCGCCGGCAAGTAACCTAAGCACACCGATGAAAATCCAGGAATTTCTCGAACATCACGGCATCGCTGGCAATCCGTTTGCCGAGGAGGATGCGCAGAACGACACAGTGTTTAAACGCACCTGCCTGGAAACGACATTTCACCCGGCATGGGACAAAATTTACGGCGACCCGGCCGACCCCAGCACCTCGATTGTGTTCGGCGAGAAAGGCTCTGGCAAAACCGCGCTGAAGTTACAGATGGTGCGGCAGTTTGAGCGGCACAACACATTCCAAGCCGCAGGCCGGACATTTGTCGTGCTCTATGACGACTTCAACCCGTTTCTCGACCGGTTTGTAAGCCGAGTGGGCCCCAACCGTCCGGTCGAAAAAGTGCTTTCGCAGTGGAAACTGTGGGACCACATGGACGCAATTCTCTCGCTGGCCGTGACGCAACTCGTGGGCGCGATGATCGATCCCTCGGCGACATCCTCGCGATCTGCCGCAAAGCTCACTGGGCCGCAGTCTCGCGATCTGGCCCTTTTGGCTGCTTGCTACGACCAGTCCACTGGCGAAACATTTCCATCGCGATGGCGAAAACTGCGGCGACGAGTGGGCTACCGCGCGTGGCTGGGCCTGTGGCCGCTGGCACTGGGGTTGATCGCAACGCTCATGCTTGTCACGGCCTTGGTGGCAGGAGTTTCGCGAGAGTCACTGGACTGGGCGAAGGCTTGGTGGCCCTGGTTGATCGTGGCGGCCGCATGGGGTCCGTGGGTACTGCGCCGCGTGCGAGCGTGGTGGACGGCGATAAAGATCGTTCGCAACATGCGCACCGGCAACCGCACCGTTGGGCAATTAGCCCGAGCGCTGTCTCGCATGCCGGAAGTGGATCTGGCTGGCCAGCCATTGCCGACCGTGGCTCGCAGCGATGACCGCTACGAACTGTTGGCAAAACTACAGGCGATTCTGGCAGCACAGGGCTATGCCGGCATGGTGGTGATTGTGGATCGGCTCGACGAACCGCACCTCATCAATGGCTCGGCCGACCGGATGAAACAGGTCATGTGGCCAATGCTCGACAATAAGTTCCTGAAGTCGCCCGGCATTGGATTCAAGTTGCTTCTGCCAATCGAACTCTACCGGTTTATCGAACGCGAAGACGAGCAGTTCAATCAGCGGGCGAGGCTCGACAAGCAAAATCTTGTGCCCTCGCTGGAATGGTCTGGCGAGACGCTCTACGACATTGCCTCCACCCGAGTGAAGGCAGCCAGCGCCTGTGAACCGGCGGCGACGTTGTCGCAACTCTTCGAGCCAGAGGTCGATCAGCGGCGGTTGCTTGATGGCCTCCGCAGCCTGCGAGTGCCGAGGCAGTTGTTCAAGTTTCTCTACCGACTGCTCGTGGCCCACTGCCACGCTCACACAGGTGAACAGCCCGTGTATCGGATTCCACTGGAGCGATTCGACACAGTACTGGCCGTATTTCGCCGCGATCAAGATGCTTTTGATCGCGGCCTAGCGCCGCGATAAGAGGCGATCAGAAAGGACGTGGAGTCCGTGAATTGCTTGAACAATGAACTCAGATCTTGAACTCCACACGCTGGTCGTTGGCCGAGAGGCGATGGCCTGTCGCTTCGAGATGGTGTTCAACGCTGGCGAAGTGCCCCATGCCACAGGGTTGGCAATCGATGCGCTCGATCTGGTCGATGCGATCGAACAACGAATCACGGTCTATCGCGACTCCAGCGAACTGGCGGCCATCAATGCCACGGCCGGATCGCACTGGCAGCCCGTGGCGGGAGATCTCTTTGAGTTGCTCGTGCACTGCCGGAAGCTTTTTAATCTCACTGGGGGGGCTTTTGACATTGCCGCAGGATCTCTCGTACGCGCGTGGGGGTTTCTCAAGCGGCAGGGTCGTACGCCATCCGACGAGGAACTTATTCTCGCCAGAGCCGCGTCGGGAATGCAGTTGGTGGAACTCGATCTGGAGGGACATCGCGTGCGATTCTTACGGCCTGACGTCGAACTGAATCTGGGTGCGATCGGCAAGGGCTGGGCGATCGATGCAGCAATCCAGAAACTGGCCGGAGAAGGGGTGGCCAGCGTGCTGGTTCACGGTGGCCAGAGCAGCGTGCGAGCGATCGGCGTGCAAGGGCCAGATGTGCCCGGACGTCGAGGCTGGCGAGTCGGCCTGCGGCATCCGCTGAGGCCAGACACGCGACTGGCAACGATCACGCTTGAAAATAGTGCCCTGGGCACAAGCGGCTCCGGTACACAGTTTTTTATTGAGCGAGGCCAGAAGCTGGGCCATATAGTGGATCCACGGACTGGACGGCCGTCCGATGGAGTGCTATCGGCCACCGTGATCGCGCCGCACGCGGCCGACGCCGATGCACTGGCCACTGCGCTCTATGTGCTGGGCCCGGCTGGGCTGGGCCGGATTGCGCCAAAGGACGGATCCGTGGCGGCCATTCTCGTAGTTCCCGCCCGCATATCCGGGAGCGTCCAAGTGCTCACCGCCAACCTCGACGAACGGACGCTTGCAATCCAGCCTAGGACCGGCGTGGAAGTGGCTCGTGTGGTGTAAACAATCGAGCCTGTTGGGGTGAAGGAACGGCAAGCAGCTCTTTTTTCGAGGCGTTCTGGGGAAAAAGTCTGTTCCCTTTTTTTGAGTGAACCTGCGGTACACTAGAGCAAATCGCTGAAGCTGTTTTCTCAGTTTCGTTTTCGCGCCCTTTCGACCGATCACCCAAAGAGCCCCCGCTAACCGACACCTATGATCGAGTGGTTTGAGCAGGGGTCTTACCTCGGCATTTTGCTGTTTCTCGCGCTCACCGGCATCGGCCTGCCCGTGCCGGAAGAAGTGCCGATTATCGCGGCAGGCGTGGCCAGTCGCGCCGGTGCGTTGCAATGGTATTACGCACTCCCAGCCTGCTTGGTGGGCGCGCTTTTGGGCGATAGTCTGATGTATGGAATCGGCCGCTTCTTTGGGGCACGGGTACTCAAAGCGCACCCGTGGTGGTCTGGTTTTCTCACGGACGAACGCGAGAAAACGATCGAGGATCTCATTCAAAAGCACGGCATTAAGGCGTTTTTTGTGGCCCGCTTTTTGGTCGGCCTTCGGAGTCCTTTTTATCTGACCGCCGGGATGCTGCGCGTGAAATACCGGTGGTTTCTATTTGCCGATTTCGTCTGCGCTTCGGTTGTGATTGGCGCCTTCTTCGGACTTTCGTACGCATTTGGAGACCGGATCAGCGGTCTCATCCACTCCGCCGAACGCAGCCTGACGGTGGCAGCGGTGGCCATCAGCGTGCTGGCCGTCGTGGCATTCTTCTGGTTTCGAAAGCGTCGCATGCGCATGCTGGACCAAAATCCAGAAAGCCTTTTTGAGAATCGGGAACTGATTTTTGGGCCGGCTGCCGATCGTATTGGCGATGCGGTTGCCCACGGCGACAGCCATCACTCCGAGCCACACAGCACGCCTGGCGAGTAGGCCCACCGACGCACTGCCGAAGTGGAATGCGGATTGCCACGCGGTTTCCCTTCGGCTTGAGCCTCGGCCTTCTCGAAGCCCGAGGGCAATGCGGTCGCAATGGCTGTGGAAACTGCGGCCATTGCGACCTGATCCGCCGTTCGCACCGATTGTGCCGACTGAGCCGACTAGGTCATGCCGCCGATGCCATTGTGGGTGACTTGTCTGCCTACGGCGACTTTGACGTCGCCCTTTTGCGACGTATGGAACTGGTAGCGGTTTTTTCGAATGCTGAAAATGCCTCTGCTCATCTAGCTGCTCGTCTCCTTGCGTCCCTTTGCTCATTTCTAGGAATTCACCATGCCGTTGCACGCTTCGTCTACTCTTTCAGCCAATCGCTCGCTCCCGCCAGGTCGCGCAATCGTGGTCAACGACGACCGCCGGATGGCCTCAGGCATGGCGCAGTGGCTGTGCAGTTTGGGCTGGCATGCAAGCGCCACAGGCAACGCCGACGAGGCCATGCAGGTGCTCGGTCGAGGGGCCTGTGATGTGTGCGTGGTCGATGGGCTGTTGCCGGAGCATGCTGCCGAACAGTTAATCAATGCGGTGCGGGCAGCCTCGCCTCTGACCGGAATTGTGGTCATGCTGCCACCTCATGCGCAAGCATCAGCATCGATGGGTTTGGCCACGCTTGGGCGATCTGCGTCCTTATCCGCAGCCGATGCCTTTGTGAACGCGCCAGTGCGTGACGACGATCTGCTTGCGGCCATTGGGATCGCCTATCGTGCGGGCCGTCTGCGTCAGGTTCCAGAAAGCGACCCAGACGCCAATGCTTCCTCCGTGCTGGGGGACCATGCCACGATCCGTCACGTGTTGGACATCGTGGGCCGCATCGCCAACACACCGGCCACCGTGCTCATCACCGGCGAGAGTGGCACCGGCAAATCGCTCGTGGCGCGCGAGATCCACCGGGCAAGCACGCGCCGTCCCCGCCGGTTTGTGGAAGTGGCCTGCGGCAGCTTGAGTGAATCGTTACTGGAAAGTGAACTCTTTGGACACGTAGCAGGCGCCTTTACAGGCGCTACGGCCGACCGAGATGGAAAATTTCGACAGGCTGACGGAGGCACGATTTTTCTCGATGAGATTGCGACCGCATCGCCATCCATGCAGATCAAACTCTTGCGTGTGTTGCAGGATATGCAGTTTGAGCCGGTCGGTGGCACCGACACTCATTGCGTCGATGCCCGTTTGATCCTAGCCACGCACGAGAATCTGGCCGGCCTCGTAGCGGCGGGAAGGTTTCGCGACGATCTCTTCTGGCGAATCAATGTTGTGACGATCGAAATGCCGGCACTCCGCAGTCGGGCGAGCGATATTCCTCTCCTGGCATCGCACTTCCTCTCCGCTGCAGTCGCCAAGGCCGGCCGTCCGGTGGATGGATTCACGGGCGACGCACTCGATGCGATGCTGCACCATGCCTGGCCCGGCAACGTTCGCGAACTTGAACACGCCGTTGAACGGGGAGTGTTTATGGGCCGCAGCCGACGGATCGAGATTACGGACTTACCGCCAGCGGTGGCCGCGGGCGGGACTGGCATCCTGGCGGCAAACCCGGACCTTGTGGCCACAAGCGACCTCAAGAACGCCATGGCCCAGCCAGAACGCCAACTCATCATCGACGCCCTGTCTCGCCACGGCTGGCGGCGAGATGCAGCCGCCCGATCGTTGGGTATCAATCGCACGACGCTCTATAAGAAACTGAAGCGGCTGGGGATGGATTTAGCAACGCTCCAACCGGCACGCCAGTGAGCACTCTGGCCTGATGCACGCGCGAGTGCAGAAAATAACACGCACAACTTTTCGCACCCAAAAACAGGGCGGCTCACAAAGACATTAAAATAACTCGTCCACGGCCTTGCCGCTGTCCACGAGCTTGATGGGCCTGCCCGATGGAGCCATGTTCTCAACCGTTGGATCGATCGCGAGGCTCTTGCAGAACGTGGCAAAAAGATCTGGAACCATCACAGGCCGGTCGGTTACCTCAATGCCTGCTGTGTCGGTGCGGCCGATCACCTGCCCCCCCTTCACACCGCCACCGGCCAGCACGGCGTTGAAGCTGCGCGGGAAGTGGTCCCGGCCGCCGCGAGGATTGACTTGAGGCGTGCGACCAAATTCGCCGATCCAAATCACCAACGTGTCGTCGAGCATGCCGCGGCGTTCCAGGTCTCGAACCAAGGTTGCAAACGGCCGGTCGACTCCGCCAGCCAGTTTCTCAACCTGCGCAGCGTTGTCTTGATGCGTATCCCAGCCATTTGAGACCACCTCCACAAAAGAGACGCCGCTCTCAATGAGTCGCCTGGCCAAAAGGCATCCCGACGCGAAGCCGCCTTCGCCGTATTCAGCGCGCACGCTCTGTGGCTCGTCTTGGAGATCAAAGGCCCGCATGCCGTCGCTGAGAATCATCCGTGTGGCTCGCTTATAGAGGGCCGTATGATCGGCAACTTCTTGTGGCAATTCTTTCGCGAAGCCTCTGTCAAGTCTTTCCATTAAATCCAGCCGACGCAGATGGCGATCCGTTTCAACCATGGGCTGGGTGTTGGCGGGATTATGCTCCGCGTCCCGCAGTTCAAAAGGGTCCCACTGCATCCCTAGGATGCCCGCCCCCGAGTCGTTGCGACCCCGCGATCCAATCCGCACCACAGGGGGCAGATCGCCTGTCATGCCGCCTAGGTGCGACGCACACTGGCTGGCCACAATCGAGCCAAGCGTGGGATGCCTCGCACTGGGATTGGGGAGGTAGCCGGTGTGCATGAAGTAGCTGGCCCGCGGATGGCTGCCCTCCTTGCTCGTCATTGAGCGGATCACAGCGAGCCGATCAGCTACCCGCGCGGCCTGGGGCCAATACTCGGCAAATTGCATCCCTGCCACATTCGTGGCGATCGCCTGCGTGCCACCACCGTTTGCATGCTCCTTCAGCGGGCTAAACGTTTCAAACTGCGACGGCCCTCCCTGCATCCATAGCAGAATGCAGGCCTTGCCTCGCTTGCGGAGATCGGCCGCATGCAGGGAAACGGTATTCCCCCAGCCGAGTGCACCAGAAACGCCGGCAGCGGAAAGCATCCGAAGGAGGTGACGGCGAGTGCAGAAGTGGGATCGCATGATTTTCAACCCATAGCGTGCGGACTGATTTCGAAATTTAGTTTCCCGAATTACTTTCCCGAATTACTTTCGATAGACAAACTCAGCTGAGTTGAGCAGGGCCCAGAAGACGTCTTCGAAGCCTTCCTCGCGGCTGATGGATAAGCGCACGTGGTCGAGGCACGTTTTCATTTCATCTGCCGTGGGAGAGCGGGCGAGGGTTCGCAGATACAGTTGCTCGGCCACGTCGCGGTTGCTTTTGTTCGCCGCGAGCAACTGCCCAAGGGCCGTAAACCGTCGATCGCCGTCAATGGCGATCGACAACGGCTGGCTATTCATCAGAAGCAACGCCTGTGGAATCGAGCCCACAATCTCCTCGCGAGGCAGGCTCGGGTCGTAACCAAACACCTGCGTGAACATCGCCCGTGGCACGTTGAGTTGCCTGCGGCCGGCGTGTGTATCCCTAGATTTTTTTGACTGCTGTTTTTTCTCTGATTTGCCTGGCCCGCTATTGCCGACCTGCGATTCATCCACGCCAACGGCCGCTAAGATCTGTGTGAAGAGTTGGTCGGAGCGGAGTCGCTGCGGGCAGTTGGCCGCAAAGCCTTCGCGTTCGTGGCTCACCCGCGAACGGCTGGCATGCTGGTACTCATTCGAGGCCATGATCGCACGGAAGGTGGCTCGGACATCGTGCCCGGAATCGGCGAAAGCCTGCGAGAGTTCGTCGAGTATCTCGGGGGACTGGGCTGTGCGATCGGGCCCCATGTCGTCGACGCCCCGATAAAAGCCATCGCCTACCAGTTCGGCCCACAGCCGGTTGATCATCGCGCGGGCAAACCACGGGTTGTCGCGGGCAGTGATCCACTTGGCAATGGCTTGGCGGCGGTCCATGTCGCTTGTGCCTAGCGGCAGGGATTGCCCGGTGAGAAAAAAGAGGGGCTGCATCACCGTGCCAGGCTGCGAGGGGTCGTTCAGATCTGGCATCGTGTGCTCAAGATCGCCTCGACGAGGATTATCGGGCTTCTTTTTGCTCCGGCGAGGATCGTGATCACGAGACACCACCGTATAGCCATCGGCCCCTTGCCCGGGGCTACGATCGATCTCCACGCGAGGAAAGAATGCTGCAAACTGATGGAACTGCTGACGCTTCCAGCGATCGGTGAAATGATCGTGGCACTGGGCACACTGGATCTGAATGCCCATAAAGATCCGCGACACTTCGGCGGCAATGTCGGAAGTTTCGCCCATCTGAGCCATGATGATGGCCGTCTCGCCGTGCTCGGAGGCCGCCCCCGTTGCCGTGATCATTTGGCAGGCGATGTGACTCCACGGCTGGTCCGCGTGAAGCCGATCGGCCAAGAATGTTTCCAGCGGCTTAGCCATGAACGCCGCGCGGTCATCGGTGCGGCGGTAGAGAATGACATCTCGAAAATACCTAGCCCATGTGCTTGCCCACTCGGGGTCGGCCAGCAGACGATGGATGGCAGCTGCTCGCTTGGTGGGAGAAGCATCTGCCAGAAACGCATCGATTTCCAGAGGCGAAGGCTGCCGACCAACGAGGTCTTGCGATATCCTCCGAAGGAAGGTGGCGTCGTCGCAGATGCCAACCGGGGCCGCCCCTGAAGCCAGCCCAGCGTGGAACGCGAGGGCTATTCCCAACAACGCCACGAACCGACACGGGATCCATTGGAGGTGTGCCATAGACAGTTTAACGGTGTTCAAGGGAAATTGTTTCGATTACTTCCCACGAAAGATCACCACGAGTTCAAGGGCACCAACCTGACCAACTCGACGGTGGCTGGGTGAACATCTACTCAACCCCACTTCGGCTGTGCCGCATTGCCCCAGACTGATGTGCGTTGTGTTGGTAATCGGCAGCGTTTGCGTGCCGAGTTGGAATCTCCTGCGACCTCTGATGGTTCAGAAGAACCGCTCCCCCAATATACTTTTTCTTCTCACCGACGACCAACG
>Ga0114978_10005543_pt1 | contig 10074 bp, 9 predicted proteins | sample S_140212_EF_Meta_FD_87027 | JGI IMG/M metagenome (GOLD analysis project Ga0114978, IMG submission 87027) | Freshwater microbial communities from Lake Simoncouche, Canada to study carbon cycling - S_140212_EF_MetaG | ecosystem: Environmental > Aquatic > Freshwater > Lake | place: Lake...
CACTAATTTAAAATAGATATGCTTCATATCTTGCGCTTCATCTATAACGATGATGGAATACTTGCTTTGATTATAGTGAGGTTTAAAACTAGTATCATCTGTAATTATTTTTTTAATTTTTTCATCTGTATAAGCCGTATAATCATAGAAAGAACAGGCTAGACCATGATATGTATATATTTTAATATTTTTTAATTGTTCGTGCTCCACTTTTTCTTCCACTTCTATTTGTAATGCCTTATTATAGGTAATTTGCAAAATATTTACATCAGGCATTTGCCGAGCTATACCGAGAATAGTAGTCGTTTTACCACTCCCTGCCACTGCATTGACTATAACATTTTTCTTATTTTTAAGGGCATTTATAATTTTTTGTTGCTCTTCACTGGGAGAAAATAGAATAGGTATAGGATTAGATTTTAATTTTTCTACATTACAACTCATTTTTATATTATTTTCTATATAAAACACTATCTATATAGTAAATACTATATTTTAACGTTTATATTACACCGACCGAAAAGAAAAATGAGACAAAAACTCACTTTTTTTTGATAATGTAATCGCACCTTTACAGGCTTGACAGTATTTGACGCTTTCTTAATTACTTAAGTTAGGGTTACTATCTTTTATCTGCGGTCTTCAATCTATATAATTATTTTCTATTAAGACTTTAATTTTACATTTGAGATGTTAGTCATAATATACTTTTAGTATAATTTAAGATTGAATACGTTAGTGATGTAGTATTACTAACGGAACAAAATAACAATATTTATATTGAACCATTAAAGGTTAAGCTACACTTAAGTAATCGCAATATGTAATATTTTACTTGTTACATTATAATACTATATTATTTTTAAGTTATTTAATTTAATAATTTAATTTATACTATTTAAAAAATAAAAATTTAAAATTATAATATTATTGTCTCATTATTCTTTTTGGTTGGTGTAATAAAATAAAAAAGAAATTTATAAACTTAAAAAATATGTTTTTAGAAAAAAGATAAAATAAATATTATAAATTAAGCAATACTAATAAATTCAGCAATTGAATTTATTTGGGTATCTTTATATTCCCATTTACTACCACCAATTTTAACATTTATGATATCACCTTCTTTTAAACTTGCAAAAATGACATTTCCAACATGATTATGTTTAAATAAATATATTTCAATTGGAGACTGTTCTGGAATATTATCAATATAGCAAATAACTTGAGATTTATCAATATTACCAACAGTGCATTGTATAATTTGATTAATAGTAGGATTACATACATCAGCAGTATAATTTATCTTATATGTTGTTTTACCATCAAAACTCGCATTATTAATCATACCAAGAGAACGTGTTTTAATTTCAATACTATTTGGAATGATATAACCATATTTAATACATATTCCTTCTACTTTTCTTTTTAATTTTAATAAAATAATATCATCAATTTTATTATTTAATTCAATAGGTTTAATATATATATATTCTTCTAATAATAAAGTTTTGTATAATTCTTTATTTATATCTTTATTTATAGGTTTAGCAGTAGATTTAGATTTCATAGGAGTTGATTTAGTAGGAGTAGATTTAGTAGGTATTTGAGATCTAACATTACTATTTTCCATTTTAAAAATATATTTTAAAATATATTTTAATTTTATTATATATTATATATTATATATTTTTATATTTAAAATTTTAAAATCAATTTTTAAATAATATATAATATATATATTATGCATTATGAATTATACATTATGCATTATGCATTATGCTCAAAATAAATATAATATTCTTCTGGAGTATAAAACCATTTTTTATTATTTAATTTAATAATATCATTTCGTTTTAATAACATTTCCATATCATTACATAAAGCAGTTTTACTATTATAGTTTATATTTTTAATTAACTTTGGTTCCAATTTACCTAAATTAGTTTTAATTATAGTGGTAGATGGGGAAGTACAAGTGATACCTTTTACAGATTTTTTATCACCTTTTTCAACTATATCAGTAATTTTAAAGACAACTTCATTCTTTTTTTCATATTTTAAAAAACCATATAATTTATTTTTTGGTGTTTTATCTAATAAAGATTTTTTATGTTCTATTACTTTTTTAATATTACCACTATTTATTTCAAATATTTTAGTGTCATTATTATATACAAATAATTCTAAATGATTTATATTTTGTATAATAAAACCATATATATTTTTTTTATAATCACTATTTTCTTTTATATTTGGTGATATATCTTTAAAAAAAATAATATGTGTTTTTACAATATTTTCTAATTTCATTTCACTTATACTTAATTTTTCACTATTTATAATTTTATATAAAATAGTTTTAATAACTATACTTTTAAATAAATAAGTAAGTCTATAAAATACAAACTCTATTATATCTATAAGTAATAATTTTACATTATATTTATATTCTCTTAAATAGGTTCCATAAAATATTTGCTCTGCTATTTCAATAATATTTTTATTAATAATTTCATCATAATTATAGGTTTCTTGTGTAATTAATACTTTTTGTTTATCACTTAATTCATTTATATATGATTTTAAATCAATGCTAGAAATAGTTTGTGTAGAAGGTTTAGTTTCTTGTAATTGTATAGATATATTAGGTATTAAATTATGTTCTGGTATAAATCTTAAATGTATTCCAGATAAAACAATTTTACCTTTACGATTAAATTTATCAATAATCATTACATCTTCATTTATAATGTCTTGTATTGCTCTATCAAATGCTCTATTAAATATATTATCAGCAGTATCATCACCAGTATCACCGGTATCATCAGTATCATCAGTATCAGTTAACATAATATTATTTCTTTTTGATGTTTGTGATGTGTGTGATGTGTGTGATGCATGTGATACCTGCGATGCTTTACTTTTTAATGTTAGTTTTTTACTTAATATAGTTCTGGATAATGGTTTATCATCTACTGTGCCATTTATTATTTTTTTTAAATATAATTTTAAATTATTTATATTTATATTAAATGATGATTTCATTAATTGTTTTATTAAATTTTTTAATTCATCAATATCTTTATCCATATTAAATTTTAGTATATCTATATTAGGTTTATTAGTAGCATTATTAATATTACTACTGACAATTTTCTTTTTATTTTTTAATGTAAGTTTGGGTTTTAGTTTTTTATCAGTATCTGTAATACTACCTGAACATTTAAAATCACAATCTTTCATATAAAAACAACTACGTGAATATTCTTTATCTGCTAATGAAACTTTAATATGTTTATTATTTGATGTTATTAATGGTATCTCTTTTCCATAGTCTTCTATACTATAACTATTTAATGCTTTATTTAAATCGCAATCAAAAGCATTTTCTTTCAATAGTTTTTCAACTATACCAGCATTGATTGCTTTCGTTTCTGATATTTTATAAATTTTTAAATCATATGATTCTCTATCTTTAAGTGTTGTAGCATATTGATATACAGATACATTTCTTTCTTGTGGTGGTAAATGTAAATGACTTCCAGTTCTTATAATACGTCCAATACTTTGTTCTATTAAATTTATATTATGCCAAGGCTCCATAATATGAACTTCACGATATCCAAATAAATTTATACCTTCACTTGCTTTGCTTGTACCAATAAATACTTTTACTTTTTTTTCGTGTATCATAGATTGATTTTTATCTAAATATTCTTTAGCAAATTGAGATAATGATTTTTCTCCAGTATAAATAATATAATCTCCTCTATAAACACTTGTATCTTTATAAGGATTTTCAAGCAAAGGTGTATTATGTTGTTTATATCTTCTAAAACCATTCATTTCAAGAGCAAAAGCCATAGGTATGACACCAGAATCTTTAAAAAAACTATATATAAATATAGGTCCACTACTTTCAATTGCTCTTTCTAATATTTTTGCAATTTTAATTCCCCAGTTTTTTAATTCTGGAAGCATAAATCTTTTTCCATATAAAGGATCTTTAAATTCATAAGTATGTTTACCTTGTTTTTTAATAGATACTTGTTGTAAACCTAAATTACCTGTAATTAGATTAATATTATTATTTGATTCTTCTAATGATTGATATATAAAATTACTAAGCTGTCTTTCTCTTGTATAAGCAACATTTTGTGGTATATCTATTTCATAATCATCAGTATCATCAGTATCATCATTATCATCATTATCATCAGTATCATCAGTTATTTTAGTAGTATTACTATCCTTTTTATGGCTATTACTTTCTTCAATGATTGTATCAAATTCATTTTCATTTATTTTTATTATTGGTGTATTTTTAATATAATAATTAATGAACTCTAATTGATTTCCTTGGAAAGGACAATTTACTAAATCTAAATGTTTAATTTTATCATCTTTTAAAATAGCTTTACCAGATATATCTTTTGACGGATAATTTTTAAGATTTAACATTTCATCAGGAATATTATATTTTGCAGAAAGTCTAATAGGAAAATCATAAGGATTATTACCTCTTAAATAAGATATATAACCTCTAATATTTTGTTCTAATATATTTTTACCAGAAGGTTTTAAAGTACCATTGCTATCAAATATGTCACTTTCTTTCATAATAGGTCTATTATCATTTAATAAAAAATAATTTATCATACTAACTATATTTTGAGGTTTATCATAAATAGGAGTTGCACTTAGGAATATAAGTCTTAAATTTGAAGCATATTTTAATACCATCATTAAGATTGGAGGAACTACTTTAGAATCTAACCCATTTTCACGCATTTCGTGAGCTTCATCAATAATTATAACGGAATTATTAAATTTTTTTGTTATTATTTTACTAATTTTTTCTGCCCTATCCTTTTCATTTTCAATATTTTTAGTCTTTAAGTCAATTTCCTTATTTATACTATTAGCCCACATTTGCGCTCCATTAAATTCATATATTTGTTTAATATCTTTATCAACTTTACTTTTTAATTGATTACAACTTTCAGTATCTTTACTACTACATTTTTTTACTAAATCATTATATTTAACATTATCTATATAACTATCTCCAGAACACTGATTAGCTGGTGTTCCTTCTCTTACCATATTTATATTGAAAATCTGCCTTTCTATTTCATCTGAGCGAATGACATATATTTTGGTATTTGATTTTGATACAATATCTTTTAAGTTTTCAGCTATACTAATAGCAGTACATGTTTTACCGACACCCATCTCGTGGTAAATTAATAAACCTCTATAAGGTGAATAAGGTGACATAAAATTACGAAGTAGTTTTTGGGTTGGTTTAAGAATATATACTTGTGATTTACTACTTTTTGCTTTACTACTAATACGATTTGTTTCAAAATCATTATATAATTCTTTTAATTTATTAGGATTGTGACTTAATTTATAGTTCTTAAAAATATTATGTGTTGCTATTTTATTTCCAAATTTAGGATCAAGGATTGAGGGGTAAAAACTATTATATTTATGATCTTGTTTATAATCTTGTTTATATTCTTTATTTTTATTAATAAGAGAAGTTCTATTTATAGGGGCATTATATATATTGGTATTTAATTTTGTATGTGAAGTTGTATTTGATTTTGTATTTGATTTGTCTTTATTTTGTGTTTTTTTTTTGATAGTAATTTTTTTAATTCGTGGCATATTAAAATATTATTTTAATGTTTTATTATTTTATTATTTAATTAGATTTTTATAATTTAAAAATGTTATATTTGAATTATATAATTTTATAATAATAATTATTCAAATATAATTTATACTAAAACTTAAAAATGTATATAGCTAAAATAATGAAAAATATAAAACAAAATATATGTATAAAACCTTATAACTATAAACAACAATATCAATTGTTGATACCTTATACATCAAAAAATAGTTATATTATACCATATAAACAAAAAGTGCATAAATATTATTATTCAATTATATCCACACCACTCACACCACCCACACCAACTATACCCACACCATCCACACCAACTACACCAACTACACCAACTACACCAACTACACCAACTAACTATAAACAAATCTACAATTCAATCATTACTTATAAACATAATAAAGTTATTATTTACACTACAATTTCAAGTTTTCTAATATATAAAGCATTACATTATTATGTCATTTATTTTCATATCAATACATTATTTTTTTTAAATTAATCAATACAAAAAAAATTACTTATATTATCTGGTGTGACATCATATGTATACACAATTGGATTACCAAAAGAACTTGTAATTGATCCTGTTTGCCTGCAATTAGAAATTGTGCTACCATTTTCGTCTACAGGACAGGTATTTATATTTAATTTTAAAGTAGCATCTTTACAAGGACCACAACTCACATGTTGATTATCAAATTTTAAATAATTGTCTTTAAATTTAGGATCAATATTATTAAGTGTCATAGTGCAAGTAAAAAAATCAAAGGGTTCTTTATTATTTTTTATATAATAAATTGATACTAAAATTATAATCAAAATTAATATGATTAAATATATAAAATGAGTTTGTTTAGATTTTATCATTTTATTAAATACTATCTAATATATTGTCTAATATATTGTCACATTTTTAAATATTATTAATATTATTAAGAATTAAAAAATAAAAAATTACAATAAAAAATGTTATAACCTAAATAATAAATAATTATCATTAAGATTTTTTAGATAAACCTAATTTAGTTAATACTAAATTAATTATATAATTATCATCATTACCCCAGTTAGTATATTCTTCACCTGAAAGTTTTAATATTCTATTATCAACATTTTTATTATTAGTTAATAATGTTACACATAATGTAATACTTTTAAATAAATCTATATTCATAATTTTAATTTTTATATTATTAACAACTGATGTTTGAACAAAATTGTAATCTTCAACATTTACTTTTATATCATCCATTTTTAAAATAACTTTAAATATTTTAATTATATATATAAATTTGTTTTTATATTATTTATTATTATTATATAATATAATAATTTTTAAATTATTTACTTATTAAAGTCTTTAAATTACATTTTTTGTATATTATAAAAAATTGATTTAAAAATGTTTTCACTAATTAAATTATTAATTTTAGTAATTTAAAGACTTTAATATTTAATTCAATAATTCAATAATTCAATAATTCAATATGCCAAAAAATACAAAAAATTCTAAACCTACAACTAAAAATAGTAGTCCTACATTAGATGATATATTAGGAACTACTACACCTACTACTACTACACCTACACCTACGCCTACACCTACACCTACAAATACAGATAGTAATAATAAAATAAATAAAGATAGTAAAACTAAAACTGCAATAGATCAATCTAATACACAATCTACAGCACAATCTACAAATCAAGATATTAATACAAATATTGATTATATTTTAAATAATGGAACTGTTAAATTTGATAATAAACTACAATCATCTATGTTTTTTGTAGATTATAAATCTATAAATATATTTGTAAATACTTTAAAAACAAAATATAATATATCTATATCAAAAGAAATAATTGATGATCATATTATAAATCAAATACCTGCAATTATTAAAGAATATACTTGTAATTTGAAAAAACGTTGTAAGAAAATTATTAATAATGAATATATATGTTTAGGAAGAAAACTCGATACTAAACAATGTAGTCGTAAAAAACATAATGGAACAGATTTTTGTAAAAGTCATCTTATTAAATTATCAAATGGACGTATTGATGAACCTACACAAGCTATAATTAGAAATAAACGAGGTCGTAAACGTAAAGTTGAATTTGACCCACGGCAATATGATAATGAATATATTACATTATGGGAAGATATTATTAACGGACAAAAAATATTATTAGATGGAAATAATAATATGTATACATATGATTTAGAAGCACCTCAATATATAGGTAAAAAATATATTGATACAAAAATTGATTTATCTATTTATAAGAAGAAAGAGAAAGAAAAAGAGAATCATACAAAAGAAAAAGAAAAAGAAAAAGAGAAAGATAATAATAATAAAAAAATAAAAGAAGTTAAACCTATTATTGAAGTAATTGAAGCTATTATTGAAGAAGTTAAACCTATTATTGAAACTAAAAAAATTGAATTAAATAATACAATAATGAGTGATAAAAAATTAAAACTAAAACTAAAGAAAGAAAGGATTTAATAAATAGTTATAATTAATTATAAAAATGGATATTTCTACAAAAGATATTAATAATATTAGGCTTGTAATACCTACTCATTTAAATGAACTTAAACCAGATATTGAAATAATTATTAATAAAAATGAAGAAATTATAAAAAAATATTTAGAACGTCATATATATACTTCAGCTATTTCAGATAGTGATAAACAAACATTAGATACTATACTTGCTAAACATCGTAAAACGATTCTGGATGCATTTTAATTTTTATAGTTTTATATTATATTATTATATTTTTTATTTTACTTTTAGTATATTTATTATAAATAACTATCTATATATATAATAACTATAAATTTTATATACATATATATTATAGTAATATATAGTTTTAGTCTTACCAATATGATTGATGAGAATTTAATATTTATTATTTTAATAACAGTATTTGCTGTATTTCTACTTAATAAACAACCAAAATTAATAGCCATAATAATATTAACTATTATTGTCTATTATTTATACAAAAAACACTTTACAAATCCAAAAGAATTTTTTAATTTTATTCAAACTAAAGTAAAAGAAGGGTTTGAACCATGTAGTAGTAGCAATATTAGTTACTGCGGTGGTGATGGTAGTCAAAGTAATATGACATTTTTACCAGATATTATAAGAAGTAATGAAATAAGTGATAATATTAATGATAGTAGTAATGTGAAATTAAAATTAGATGATTTTTTAATAGATAAAAGATTACAATTAGGTAAAGAACAAATTACAGTTGATGAAATGATTACATCAATACCATTATTATTAGATTATAAATTGTATCTGGAGAGACTAATGAAATTTGTTTTAAATCTTAAAACGGATGATAATATACAAAAAGAATTTTTAGCAAATAAATTACGTTATAAAATGACAAAAGTATTTTATTCAGCCTATAATACTGTTACAAATAAATCTTATCTTATAAATATATATAATGAACTTATATATGCTGAAAGAGAGTTTAATGATACTTTGAATATATTTATTTTATTAGGATTAGATGAATATAATAATAATAAAATGATGGAATATCAAAAGGAATTTAAAACTATGAATGAAACATTAAATGCCTATATTAGTGAAAAAGTTAATGATATTACACCAAATGATTATAATATAACAACAACTTTTTTACCACGTAAAGGAGAACCTATTGGTATTAGTGAACTTGATAATAATATGGATATTAGTTACTTGGATGTCGACAACTAGAATAATGTGATAAAATATATGGATTTATTTCCATAATTACATCCATAGATAACCTAGGATCATTTTTATCATAATTTGATATTAATTTATTTACTAAATAAACATTAGGTTTGGTAGTAGAACCAAGTGCTGATAATTCTTCCTGTGAATATGCGTTATTAGTATTATTAATAGTTCTTTCAATAGTTAATGGATTACTTTTATCATAAGCCCATTTATATTGTATTTGAGATTTTCCTACGATACCATCATCTGCCTCTTTTCCATATGATATCATTTTAAAAATTTCCATATGTAGAAAGACTATTGGCTGATCAATATGATTTTTTGTACTTGAATGACAAAAACCTAATTCATTATCACCTATTGTAAAAATAGGATAAGTGTTTTTGATATTTATATTTGTATCTGTATTTGTATTTGTATTTGGTTGATCTTTTGAAGTAGATTTAATTACTAAAAAATATATTGGTAAAATAATTAATAAACTAATAATTATTAGTAAACTAATTGAAATAATAGGATGGGTTTTTATATATTGAAATAATTTTACTATAAAATTCATATTTAATAATAGTTGTATCTAGATACTTAATATATAAAAA
>Ga0114978_10005544_pt1 | contig 10072 bp, 9 predicted proteins | sample S_140212_EF_Meta_FD_87027 | JGI IMG/M metagenome (GOLD analysis project Ga0114978, IMG submission 87027) | Freshwater microbial communities from Lake Simoncouche, Canada to study carbon cycling - S_140212_EF_MetaG | ecosystem: Environmental > Aquatic > Freshwater > Lake | place: Lake...
AAAAATTAATATTTTATTAAAAACAAATTGTTAAAACGTAAAGTTTAAGTAAAAATTTCTAAAAAAATTGTTGTTAAATTAAATTATAATGTAAATTTGTTAATATATAAACCTTAATAAATTAAAATAACCAACATGAAAAAAATTTTATTTTCTGCAATCGTAATTGCAACAAGTTTAACTGCATTTTCTCAAGTTAATGGAAGAATTGCAAAAAGCGGACCATCATTAAATACTCCTGTAATAATTGATCAACCATCTATTAATTCAAGTTTAGCTATTTCTTGTACAACACTTACAACACTTTCATCTACTTCTCTTTCAGTTGGTGGTGCATCTTCTGATACAACAACTCCAGGTTGTAGCCCAAATGCTGGCTACGTTTATGGAAATAATTGTTATGGTGATAAAGAAAAAGCAAATTTCTTTGCAGCTTCTTCATATTCATTATATACAGGTGCTAATATTACAAGTGTAATAGTTGGTTTTTTTCAATCAGGTACTGAAGGAACTGGTGGTGTAAGTACTCACACTGTTGGAATGACTTTATATAACGGAACTAATGTTACAACAGCGCCTGGTACTGCAATTGGTTCAACAGTTGCAACTTTAGGAGCAATTGCTGCTGCACATACTGGTACAACTAACGTTTTTTATTATACTTTTAATTTTGCTGCTCCATTAACTGCTCCAACAACTGGTGGTTTTTATGCTTCTTTAGTTTTACCAACTGCTGCAGGAGATACTGCTGTTGTAGCTAACCAAACTTCAGCACCAGTTAATAAAGCTTGGGAAAAATGGAGTGATGATTCTTGGAATAGTATTGCAACTGCTTGGGGAACAAATGGTAACTTATTAATTTTACCTATACTTTGTGGAACTTACACTTCAATTTCTGAAAACTTAGGTTTAAGCAATAATGTAAAAGTACTTCCTAACCCAACATCTGGATTAGTAAATGTTGTATTTATGCTTGCTAACGAAGAAAACGTAGTAGTTTCAGTTTCTAACACATTAGGACAAGTTGTTAGTAATTCTAAATTTGATGGAATTTCAAATAAAATGGTTTCTTTAGATATTGCAAACCAACCAAATGGTGTTTATTTTGTTACTATCAGTAATGGAAAAGATAAAATGGTTCAACGTTTAATTTTAAACAAATAATCATTTCCCAAATTATTGAAAAAAGCCTCGCAATTTTTGCGAGGCTTTTTTTATACATGAATATTAAATAATAGGAAATTAATGTTTTTGTAAAAAAAACTCTAATTAAAGTTTCAATTAAGATGAAAAAAGAAAAAGAAAACAGCTCCAGCTGCCCATTTTGATTTTACATTTTTAGCATAACCTATTGTTCTATAGCTTGAATTTTGAATAGTTCCATCATTCTTAATATAACCAATGGTTGAATAGCTAGAATTTTGAATAGTTCCGTCTTCTTTAATATATCCCATATTACTATAACTTGAGTTTTGAATGGTTCCATCCGATTTAATATACCCGATAGTTGAATAACTTGCATTTTGAACTGCTCCATCCGATTTAAAATAACCTAAAGTTGAATAACTCCCATTTTGAACTGTGCCATCCTCTTTAATATAACCTTGAGTTGAATAGGACGAATTTTGAATGGTTTGTGAAAAACTAAAAAAAGTAAGACACAAAAGGGCAACTGTAAATACTGAATTAATTTTCATAATTATAATGTTAAATGATTTGAAACTACATTTGAACCAAAAAACAAACTAGCTTTTTCATTAAACTGATCAGCATTATCAGTTGTAAAAAAATCAACTAATTGATTCTTAGATATTAAAGCATCCATTTCTGTATGCCGCATTAAGTAATCTTTAAGACCATCAGCTATTATGGAGCCTTGAGTTAAAAGCTTAACGTGAGAAGGCAGGTACTTTGAAATTAATGGTTTTAAAAGTGGATAATGCGTACAACCTAAAATAATGGTATCAATATGTTGTGATTGTTTAAACAAATTATCAATGTGTCTTTTTACAAAATAATCTGCGCCTTCATTATCTAATTCATTATTCTCAATTAAAGGAACCCACATTGGGCAAGCTTCCTGAAAAACTGCAAGCTCTGGGAAAAATTTTTGAATTTCAATAATATAAGATTCAGAATTTACCGTTCCTGTTGTTGCAAAAATGCCTATTTGTTTGGATTTACTATAATTTCCTATAATTTCGGATGTTGGTCTAATTACACCTAAAACTCTTTTTTTGGGGTCAATTAAAGGTAAATCTTTTTGTTGAATGGTTCTTAATGCTTTTGCCGAAGCTGTATTGCAGGCTAAAATCACTAATTCACATCCATTATCAAATAATGCGTTTACGCATTGTAAAGTATATTCGTAAACGGTTTCAAAAGAGCGGGAACCATAAGGAGCGCGGGCATTATCACCCAAATATAAAAAATCATATTCTGGCAAAGTTTTAACCAATTCTTTTAAAATAGTTAAGCCTCCGTATCCAGAATCGAATACTCCAATAGGTGAATATTTGGTTTGTTTATTCAAAAGAATACAATAGTAATAAATTATTTAATTACTTATTTTTGATATTTTAAGTAAATTTAGACTAATTTTGTTTTTTTAACTTAACCCTGAAGCATAAAATGGCATTTCAAGCAATTCGATTTATTGACTCTGATAAAGATAAAGCATTATTTTTTTCAACATTACGAAAACGCGTTGACGGTTACTTTAGAGAAAAAAAACTATCTCGAAATTATAATACTACAATGGTTATTAAATCAGTTGTATTTTTAAGCTTTTACATTCTCCCATTTATTGCCATTTTAGTTTTCAATCCATCTAATGGAATTAGTTTGTTGCTTTGGTCAATTATGGGTTTATCCTTATCTGGAATAGGAATGAGTATTATGCATGATGCTAACCATGGCGCATATTCTTCTAATCAAAAAATTAATTATTGGATGGGAAATACCTTAAATTTAGTTGGAGGTTCGGTTTTTAATTGGAAACTTCAACACAATGTGATGCACCATACTTATACTAATATTGTTCATTATGATGATGATATTGCTGATAAATTAATTTTAAAATTTAACCCTCATACACCTGTTAAATGGTATCATAAATTACAGTTTATTTATGCGTTTTTCTTTTATGGTATTTTAACGCTTTATTGGTCTGTATTAAAAGATTTTGTTCAGTTTGCCAAATACACCAAACAAGGTGTAAATACTAGCACTAAAGAAGAAAACAGAATTATTTTCCTGAAAATAGTTATTAGTAAAATAATTTATTTTGCTGTCTTCTTCGCTTTGCCTGTTTTTGTTTTTCATATTGCTTTTGTTAAAATTTTGCTAGGTTATTTACTTATGCAGTTTATATCTGGAGTTATATTAACCGTAGTTTTTCAATTAGCACATACGGTTGAAGGAACAACGCACCCTTTACCAAATGAAAATTACACGATCGAAAATAATTGGGCCATTCACCAAATGAATACTACAGTTAATTTTTCGCGACATAACAAACTAATTTCTTGGTACGTTGGTGGTTTAAATTTTCAGGTTGAACATCATTTATTTCCAAATATTTGTCATGTTCATTATCCTGAAATTTCAGAAATTGTAAAAAGTACAGCTGAAGAATTCGGAATTCCTTATTTAGAAAATGATACATTTATGACTGCTTTAAATTCACATATAAAAGCAGTTATTCGATTTGGAAAAATGCCTGATATTAATGAAGCAATAGTATAAATAAAGGAAATAATTACACAATTAAATTGTCAATTAGAAAAATAGTATTATTTCCCTTTGCTATTATTTATGGCATACTTACAGCTTTTCGCAATATTCTTTTTGATTTTAAAATTTTAAAAAGCCATACCGTTAATTTACATACAATTTGCGTTGGAAACCTTTCTGTTGGCGGAACAGGTAAAACTCCACATGTAGAATACTTAATTAATTTATTAAAATCGGAATGTAAAATAGCAATTCTTAGCAGAGGTTATAAAAGAAAAACATCGGGTTTTGTTTTAGCAACTGAAAGCAGTATCGCTTCCGATATTGGAGATGAACCATTGCAATATAAAACCAAGAATCCTGATTTAATAGTTGCCGTTGACGGCAATAGAGTAAATGGTATTAAAAAAATACAAGAATTATCAGAATCACCAAAATTAGTAATATTGGATGATGCATTTCAACATCGCGCCCTTAAGTGCGAACTCAATATTGTAGTAAGCGAATATTCAAATCTCTATTTAAATGATATGCTCATGCCTGCAGGCATGTTAAGAGAATCAAAAAAAGGAATAACAAGAGCTGATATTATTATTGTTAGTAAAACGCCAGATAATACAACCCCAATTGATATAAGAAATTTATTAAAAGACATTAAACCATTAGCGCATCAATCGCTGTTTTTTTCGTGGGTGAAATATGGAGAGCTTTATGGGTTTCAAAATCAAACAGAAACTATAAGTACTTTAGATGATTTATTTAGATACAGAATTGTATTATTTACAGGCATTGGTAACCCTACTCCAATGCTAACTTATTTAAAAGAATATGCTTCGGATGTAAAGCATATTCAATATCATGACCACCATACATTTACTTTACAAAACATTGCTGATATTAGAGATGCGCTTGACTCATTTGAAGGTGGAAATAAAATTATTATAACCACCGAAAAAGATGCCATGCGTTTAAAAGGAACTGATTTGGAAGATATAACAAATACATTACCTTTATACGTTTTACCAATAGAAATTGATTTTAAAGATAAAACAGAAGAATTTAACCAAACAATATTAAACTATGCTAGAACAAATAAATTTTACCACAAAAAGTATTCTTGAAAAAACAAATAACTTTAAACCTGAAGTTGGAATTATATTAGGAACAGGATTAGGTGGTTTAGTGAAAGAAATAAACGCGGAATTTATTATTCCTTATGAAGAAATTCCAAATTTCCCTTTAAGTACGGTTGAAGGCCATAGTGGTAAATTAATTTTTGGAGAGTTAGGTGGTAAAAAAGTAATGGCTATGCAAGGCCGTTTTCATTTTTATGAAGGTTACAATATGCAACAAATTACGTTTCCGGTAAGAGTAATGAAAGCAATTGGGATACACACTGTATGTGTTTCAAATGCGAGTGGTGGAATGAATCCTAATTTCGAAATTGGTGAAATTATGATTATTAATGATCATATTAATTTGTTTCCTACAAACCCATTAATTGGAAAAAACATTTCAGAACTAGGACCTCGTTTTCCTGATATGAGTGAAACATATGATAAAAAATTAATTGAAAACGCTATTGAAATTGCAAAAAACAATAACATTAAAGTAAGCCAAGGTATATATGCAGGCTTAACTGGCCCTTGTTTTGAAACACCAGCTGAATACCGTTATATTGCCAGAACTGGTGCTGATGCAGTTGGAATGAGTACTGTGCCTGAAGTTATTGTAGCCAAACATGGCGGCATGCGTGTTTTTGGCGTTAGTATTGTAACCGATTTAGGGGTTGAAGGTGATGTTCAAAATGTAAGTCATGAAGAGGTGCAACAAATTGCTAAAATGCAAGAACCGAAAATGACATTATTAATGAAGGAATTAATTAGAAGTATGTAATAATTCCAGATTAATAAATCTGGGTGTTAGAAAATTACACCTGTCAGGTTTTAAAAACCTGACAGGTGTTTATCAAATGATTTTTGAACAATAAACCTTAATTATGAAAAAAATAATACTCGTATTTACGCTTACAATTTCTTTAATTACAAAAGCTGACGAAGGGATGTGGTTACCACAACTTTTAAATGCCATGAATATTAAAGACATGAAAAAAAATGGCTTAAAATTAACGGCTGAACAAATTTACAGCATTAATAAATCAAGTTTAAAAGATGCTATTGTTCAATTTGGTGGCGGATGCACGGCCGAAATTATTTCGAATAAAGGTTTAATCTTAACCAACCACCACTGTGGTTATTCAGCTATTGCTTACCATAGCACTATTGAAAAAGATTATTTAACCAATGGTTTTTGGGCGATGAATAAATCGCAAGAGATTTATACTCCAAATTTAAACGCAACCATTATTAACCGCATTGAAGACGTAACTGCAAGAGTTTTAAAAGGCATCACTACAAACATAACACCATTTAAAAAAGATTCGATTACAAAAGCAAATATTAAACAAATAGAAAAGGAAGCTATTGCAAATACACATTACGAATCATTTGTTCGCCCATTTTTTTATGGTAACGACTATTATTTATTTGTAGTTGAAACTTTTAAAGATGTTCGCATGGTTGGTGCACCACCATCTGACATTGGACGATTTGGAGGTGATACAGATAATTGGATGTGGCCACGCCATAATGCAGATTTTTCTGTTTTTAGAATTTATGCGAATAAAGATAATAAGCCCGCAGAATACAGTGCTGATAATGTTCCTTACAATCCTAAACACGTTATTCCAGTTTCGGTAAAGGGTTATAAAAAAGGTGATTTCACTATGGTTTATGGTTTCCCTGGCCGCACACAAGAATACCTTTCGAGTTTTGCAGTTGATATGATTATGAATGATAGTGATCCTTTAAAAGTATCATTAAGAGAAAAGCGATTAGGAATTATGAAAACAGATATGGCTCAAAGCGCTACTGTTAGACTTGCCTACGCTAATAAATATGCTGGAATAGAAAACTATTACAAAAAATGGATGGGCGAAATGAATGGCCTAAAAAAATATGATGCCGTTGGTAAAAAGCAACTATTCGAAAAACAATTTAGTGATGCTGTAAATTTAGATCCTATTAAAAAAGAAAAATATGCGAATATATTTCCTCAGCTACAAAAAGTTTATGCTGAATACCGTGTATTAAATAAACAAGTTGATTATTATAGCGAATGTTTAATGGCCATTGATGCTTTTGTTTATGCAAGAAATTACACTGCCTTATTAACCGAACTTAAGAAAAAACAAAAAGGCTTAACCAACACGTTTGACGCTAATTTGATTGAATATAAAAAACTAGGATTTTATAAAAATTATAATAAACCAACTGATTTAAAAATTTGTGAAAGCATGCTGAACGAATACATTAAAGGCGTAAGTTCTGAAAACAGACCTTATGTGTTAGATTCGTTTATAGTTGCTTATGGTGGTGATGCAAAAAAATTAACTGAATTTTTATACAGCAACACAAGCTTTACTGATAAAGATAAATCACAGCTAATGTTGAATGATATTGAAAAATTTAGTAACTTATATGAGCGCGATCCTATTTACTATTTAACAAGTTCGATTGTGAAACATTATGCGAGTTCAGTTTTTCCTCAGTTTCAGTATGATGAAAAAGAAATAAATGAATTGCAAAAATTATACGTACAAGGACAAAAAGAAGTGTTTAAAGACAAAAAGTTTTACCCAGATGCTAACTCAACTTTACGTATTGCTTACGGAAAAGTGAATGATTACAAACCACGAGATGGTGTTGAATATGATTATTACACAACACTTGATGGTATTATGGAAAAAGAAATACCTGGTGATGCTGAATTTAATGTACCACCAAAATTAAAAGAATTGTACCTTAAAAAAGATTATGGCATTTATGCCGACAAAAACGGAAAGCTTCCTGTAGCATTTACGGCAAGCAACCACACTACTGGTGGTAATAGCGGAAGTCCAGTTTTTAATGCAAAAGGCGAATTGATAGGAACTAACTTTGACCGTAATTGGGAAGGAACCATGAGTGACATTATGTATAACCCAAACCAATGCCGAAACATAACTTTAGATATTCGTTACACTCTTTTTATCATTGATAAATTTGCAGGTGCTGGATATTTATTGAATGAGATGAAATTGGTGAAGTAGTATTATTTTTTAAATTTTATTATGTTAATTATTGGTATATGTGGTGGTACAGGGTCAGGTAAAACGACTGTTGTAAATAAAATATTGGAAATATTGCCTGCAAATCATGTTGCCATTCTTTCTCAAGATTCGTATTACAAAGACAATTCTGACATCTCACTTGAAGAACGAAAAAGTATTAATTTTGATCATCCAGATGCTATTGAGTTTGATTTATTATTGAATCATATTAATGAATTAAAAAAAGGTAATACCATCGAAAACCCCATTTATTCCTATATTACGTGTACGCGTTCCGATGAAACCATCCTAGTTGAAAGTAAAGACGTGATTTTAATAGAAGGCATTTTATTGTTTACCGATGAGCGCATCCGCAATATTTGCAACATAAAAGTTTTTGTGGATGCACCAGCAGATGAACGTTTGTTGCGCGTCATAAAACGCGATACCATTGAGCGTGGAAGAAACATTGAACAAACGCTTGATCGGTATTTAGAAACCGTTAAACCAATGCACGAACAATTTATTGAGCCTACCAAACGCTTTGCTGATATTATTGTTCCATTAGGCGGCGAAAATACGGTTGCTATAAATATATTAGCATCAACTATTCGTCAAAAATTAGGGTTAACTAAACATCAAGATTTGAATTCTATATTCCACTAAACTCGTCATTGCATTCACCATAGATTGGTATAAATTCAATATTAATGTAAACAAACTCTATCTTTTTTCATTGTATTTTTCAAAAATTGGAAATATTTTCTGTTTTTTGGAAAATTAAGGTTTTTAAAAACCATTAACCATATTCTTAAAAAGCATAATCTATTGTTAATGAATGGTTTTAGGTTAATGTTAAGAATTGGCATAATATTTACTATACATTAACTTGAAAATAATTGGATTAATAAAATTGATTAATATTTTAATAATATTAATAGATATAAAGAAATACAAATATGATTTTCATGGAGAGATTGTAATTTATTAATTTAGTAGGTTTATTTTTATTTTACTTCTCGTTTAAATCCTCATTCGTAATGGATGAGGATTTTTATTTTAACACATACCCTAAATATATTTAAGTAATTTGACGAAATCCATCGTAACTTTGCTATGTAAAAAAACTTATTATGGACAGAAAAGATTTTTTGAAAAAAGGTTTATTTGGCACCGGAATGTTTGTTGCCACTGCTGCGCTTGGTCATATTATTAAAAATGATATTGACGAATTAAAAGAATTGGAAGTTTTAGGTTTTAATCATTTACCAAATACAAACTCAAAAATTATGGAAAACACAATATTACATACGTCAGAATCTCGTGGAGATGCTAACCATGGTTGGTTACATAGTAAACACACTTTTAGTTTTGCAAATTACTACAATCCTGAGCGCATGCATTTTGGAGTGTTACGTGTATTAAATGATGATACAGTATCTGCAGGAATGGGTTTTGGAACTCATCCTCATGATAACATGGAAATTATTAGCATTCCGTTAGAAGGCGATTTAGAGCATAAAGACAGTATGGGCAATGTAACCGTTATCAAAAATGGCGACATCCAAGTAATGAGTGCAGGCACAGGCATACAACATAGCGAATACAATAAAAATAAAGATCAACAGGTTAAGTTTTTGCAAATTTGGGTGTTTCCAAATAAAAAAAATGTAACACCACGTTATGATCAAATTACATTAAAATTAGAAGACAGACATAATAAATTACAACAAATTATTTCTCCTAACGAAGCTGATGCAGGAGTTTGGATTCATCAAAATGCTTGGTTTCATTTAGGGAAATTTGATAAAGGTATTTCAACTGATTATACCATTAAAGGAAAAGGCAATGGCTTATATATCTTTAATTTAATTGGAAATTTAAAAGTAAACAATCAAGTATTAAATACACGTGATGGCTTTGGAATTTGGGATATTGAAAAAGTAACCTTAATTGCTGAAAGCGATGCTGAATTTTTAATTATGGAAGTTCCAATGACGGCTTAATTTTTTAAACCTTACTCATTTAATTATTTTAAAAAGCAGCTCTAAAATCACAACCCTCTTTATAGCGATTGCAACCTAAAGCAGTTTTACCTTTTATTAATTTGCCTATTTTACATTTAGGACAAATTTGATTTTCTGAATATACTGGCATTTCATTTTCTTCTTTTACAAAAGTAATTTC
>Ga0114978_10005546_pt1 | contig 10072 bp, 6 predicted proteins | sample S_140212_EF_Meta_FD_87027 | JGI IMG/M metagenome (GOLD analysis project Ga0114978, IMG submission 87027) | Freshwater microbial communities from Lake Simoncouche, Canada to study carbon cycling - S_140212_EF_MetaG | ecosystem: Environmental > Aquatic > Freshwater > Lake | place: Lake...
CCGGCATCGCAGGTTTATGTGCGCAACAAGCGCCTCGCTTGTGAAGACTGTGGCATTCGCTCGATGTTGCATGCGCTGCCGCAGTCGACGACAGAAATTGAACTGCTGACGCTGATCGATGCGCTGAACGCCGATGCCGATGTGGACGGCATTCTTGTGCAGCTGCCGCTACCCGATCACATTCGCCAGACGATCGTGGTCGAGCGGATTGATCCGCGCAAGGACGTCGACGGCTTTCATCCCTACAACATTGGACGCCTTGCCGGACGCAATCCGCTGATCCGGCCCTGCACGCCGTATGGTGTGATCCGCATGCTTGAGCGTGTCGGCGTCAATGTGCAGGGCCAGCACTGCGTCGTGGTTGGTGCTTCCAACCTCGTCGGGCGCCCGATGTCGCTGGAACTGCTGCTGATGGGCGCCACCACCACCGTCACGCATCGGTTCACGCAGGGGCTGGAGCAGCACGTACGAATGGCCGACGTGTTGATCGTTGCCGTTGGCAAGCCGAAGTTTATTCCCGGCGCGTGGATACGCGCCGGCGCCGTCGTTGTCGATATCGGCATGAATCGGCTTGAGAACGGTCACCTCTGCGGTGATGTTGATTTTGATGCGGCGCGCGAACGCGCCTCGTGGATCACACCCGTGCCCGGCGGCGTTGGCCCGATGACGGTGGCGATGCTGATGAAGAACACCTTCGAGGCGGTGGTGCGCGAGCAGGTGCGCTGAAGCGGCGCTATGCCGCTTCCTCGACTCAAAACACCATCAAAGCGGCCACACCCGAATATCCCACTTGGCTGGCAGGTCGGCGGCATCGACGATATCGACCCGCATCGGTAAATCGCTTTCGCTAAACGCTTCGCGCAAGGCGAACGACTGCTGCGGTTTTAATTGCGGACCTTCCAGCGCCAGATCGAGATCGGAATGCGGTTTCAGGCGCGAGCGGTCGGCCGGACTTGCGATCACCCGCGACCCGAAGGCGAATGCGCGATGATGTGGTGCGTGTTGGTTTAGCAGGCGGCGCACCAAGGCAAGATCTCGTGGTGCCAGAGCCAACTCAATGCCGGTCGCCGGTTTGTTCTTCATCGCGTGAACTTGCGAAGTTGGGTGTGCAGTTTTTTTGCATCACGCAGAAAGCCCGGTAACGCGCTAAATACTTGTTCGGCTTTTTTGGGATCATAGACATGGCTGGTAATGTTGCGCAGTTCACGATAGCCGAACCATTGCTCTTCGGATGTGATCAGCCCACGCTCAACACCCGTTCGTATCATGTCACGGTAGCCCAAGCCGTCTACTTCGGCCGGAGAGTCCGACATCGCTTCCAATTGACGACGAAGTGATCGTATGCAAAGTTCGTAGGTGTATTCGAAGCGCTGAATCGAAGCGTCGCGTACAAACTCATCGTTAAGCCGCGTCTTGGCGGCCGCCAGTGCCGCGTCAAGTGATTTGACGGCTTTGGCGAGTGAAGAGAAATCAAGCATCAGCAATACCGTCGCAATAGACCGTTGAATTGAAACCCGACCGCAGAGAAAGCGGTTATTTCCGCGGGAACTGTAGCGATTGCCCGACTCGTCGTCAATTAACGGTTTTGCGGGCTTTAACCAATATGAGTTCAAGCATGAACGGCGTCGCGCCCTTTATCCCGGCGCGTTGCGTCACTGCGTCGAGCGGTGCGGGGCGGGCGGGCGCCGCCTCACCACCCAGGGTATTCGATCCCTCCCGGATCAAGCACTTAACGCAACAGTTGCCGCGCCTTTTTTAGTGTGTATAATCACACCAGTGTTATTAAAAACACTATTAAAAATCGCGCCGATCTTACGAGTTTTTCCCTCCCCACGGCGCGCGATCCCGTTCACACGGGAGCCAGGGCGAGGGAGATTTTTTGTAATGACTGGATTGTGATGTTGTTGAGCGCCAATCAACACCAACGAACACTGAGCGAACGGTAAAGCCATGGAAGAACTGACCTCCCGCCAGAAACAGCTGCTGCGTTATATCGAGGAACGCATCCGTGCCGACGGCTTTCCGCCAACGCAGGCCGAGATCGCCGCCAACTTTGGCTTTCGTTCCGCTACCGCCGCGCGTAATCATCTGCTGGCGCTGGCACGCAAGGGCGCGATCGAACACACCGATAGCGCTTCGCGCGGTATTCGCATCAAGGCGCCTGACCGCCACGCCGCCGGTTATCAGAACGAGCTGCCGCTGGTGGGCCGGGTTGCCGCTGGTAGTCCGATCATGAGCGAAGAAAATATCGAATCGCATGTGCGGGTTGATCCAGCGATGTTCAAGCCGCGTGCTGATTACCTGTTGAAGGTGCGCGGCATGAGCATGCGCGACGCCGCCATACTCGATGGCGATTACATCGCCGTGCATAAAACGCAGGAGGCGCGCGCCGGCCAGATCGTGGTGGCGCGGCTGCACGATGAAGTCACCGTCAAGCGTTTTCAAAGAAGCGGTCACCACGTTGAGCTGATTGCCGAGAACCCCGAGTTCAAACCGATCGTGCTCGATCTCAGGCGCGACGCGCTGGCGATCGAGGGCATCTGTGTGGGCGTGATACGCGCGGGTCATGCATGATGAGCGGCTTGGCCACAGTGTTGTCGCATCCGGCGGTCTGGCGCGGCGCCGAACTCGGTCGTGTCAGCACGCCGAGCGTGCCCAGCGGTTACGCCGAGCTGGATGCCGAACTGCCCGGTGGCGGCTGGCCGACGGCGGCGCTGACTGAAATCCTGCCGCAGCATGAAGGCATCGGCGAATTGCGCATACTCGGTCACGCCCTCGCGAAGCTTGCCGCCGAAGGGCGCTGGCTGGCGTGGATTGCGCCGCCCTATCTGCCTTATGCCCCCGCGCTGCAAGCGGCCGGTATTGATCTCTCGCGCCTGCTGGTGATCCGCACGCGTTCGCCGCGCGAAACGCTGTGGGCTTTCGAGCAGACGCTGCGTTCGCAGACCTGCGGTGCGGTGCTGGCCTGGCCGGAAAAAATTGCTTACGCTGAATTGCGTCGTCTGCAACTGGCCGCCGAGGGCGGCACGACGATGGCGGTGCTGTTTCGGCCGCTGCGTTGCATCACCGAGGCGACACCGGCCGCACTGCGGCTGCGTCTCGACACGCAGGGCGGTGTGCTTGCCGCTCGTATCCTCAAGCGTCGCGGCGGTGTGCTTGGTCGCAGCATCACCCTGGTGCCGCCATCGCCCGTCAATCGCTCGTTCTTCAACACTGACCCCAACATCAACCCAAACGGATGGAATCATCATGTTATGGATCGCCCTGCATTTGCCGCGTCTGCCGCTCGAAGCGTTTGCGCAGGCCTCGGCATCAACTGAAGCGCACGCCGTCATCGACGGTGGGCGTGTCATCACCTGTAACGAACGCGCCGCGCAACGCGGTGTGCTCAACGGCATGAGCTTAGCCGCCGCGACGGCGCTGGCCCCCGAGCTTGCGCACCGTCCGCGTGATCCGGCGGTTGAGACCGCAGCTCTCGAACAACTCGCGGCGTGGGCGCTGCAATTTACGCCGGGCGTTTCATTACAGCCGCCCTCGGGTCTGCTGCTGGAGATCGAAGGCAGTCTCAAACTCTTTGGTGGCATCAAAGCGATCCTGGCCATGATCCGCAGCGGTGCCGCGGAGATGGGCTATACGCTGTCGGTGGCTTGTGCGCCGACGGTGGCGGCGGCATGGTTACTGGCGCGTGCCGGCAGCGAAAAAGTGCTTAGCTGCAAACGCGTCATCGCCGCTGAAATTGCTGATCTTCCGGTGCGCGCCCTTGATTGCGACGCCAAAACCCGCGAAACACTGGCCGCTATCGGCGTTAAAACCGTTGGTGCTGCATTGAAGCTGCCGCGTGACGGTGCGACACGACGTTTCGGTCCGCAGTTTTTTGAGCAGCTCGATCGGGTGCTGGGAACACGCCCGGAAGCGCGCCAGTTTTATGCGCCAGCTGAAACGTTTTCTTCGCAACTCGAACTCGGCGCCACCGTCGAGCAGGCCGGCGCCTTGTTGCTGCCGGCGCGGCGTTTGCTGCTGCAGATGGCCGGTTATTTGGGGGCGCGTTGCGGCAGCGTCCAGCATTTCAAGTTGTCGCTGGTGCACGAAGACATCGCACCAACCATAGTGGAGATCGGCCTGGCGACGCCGACGCGTGACGTCGAGCGTTTCGTCGCGGTGCTGCGCGAGCGGCTCGCCGCCGAGAAGTTGCCCGCAGCCGTGGTGCAAATCGCCATACACGCTGACGACATCCTCATACTCGCCGGCGAGAACAAGCCGCTGTTTGCCGAAATGGCTGACCGTTCCGCCGACTGGGAGCGGTTGATCGAACGGCTGAGCGCGCGTTTGGGTGGCGGAGCGGTGCACTCGCTCTCGCCGCGCGCCGAACACCGGCCCGAGCACGCGTGGCAGCGCGCCGCACCCGGTGCGCGTCCGTTACAGACTGCGCCGCGTCCGCGTCCCTTGTGGCTGTTGCGCGAGCCGCGTCCGCTCAAGCAGGTCGCCGAGAAACCGTACAGCGACAACGCACCGCTGGCGATTGTTGCCGGCCCCGAGCGCATCGAATCGGGCTGGTGGGATGGTGGTGATGTGAAGCGTGATTATTTTGTCGCGCAGACCGCTGCGCGTTCGACCGTGTGGGTGTATCGCGAACGGCGCCGCCCCGGCGGCTGGTATCTGCATGGGATCTTTGGTTGATCGGTGAGCGGGCGTTGAGTTTGGATGTCGTAACCGCAGTCATCCACGCGCCTGTCTGATACGCCAGAACACCCTGCATCGCTTCGTCACAAAAACTCGCCAGCCACGCCTCTGACTTTTTGACTCGTCCGCAGAATATTTTCAGAGGTTCACCCGGTGTCCGCCGTTCTTCCCGATTATGCCGAGCTGCATTGCGTGAGCAATTTCAGCTTTCTGCGCGGCGCATCGCATCCGGAGGAGTTGGTCGCGCGGGCCGCCGCACTTGGTTATGCGGCGCTGGCGATTACCGATGAATGTTCGCTCTCCGGCGTGGTGCGCGCGCATGTCGCGGCCAAGGAACACAAACTCAAGCTGCTGATTGGCGCCGGGTTCCGGCTGGAGGGCGGGCCGCAGATTGTGTTGCTCGCCACCGACCGCAATGCCTACGGCAACCTGTCGCAACTTATCACCACGGCGCGGCGACGCAGCGCCAAGGGACACTATCGTCTTGAGTGGGACGATCTCGCCTCCGCCATTGGTTGTCTGGCGATACAGATTCCAGCGCTGATCTGGTCTGATGACGATGCCAATGACACTGCGTGCGTAGCACCCGCAGGTCCGCAGACAGGGGGGCGACACGCGACACGCGAGCCTTCAGCGGCCTATGCAAGTGCGGCATCAGAAAAAGCCTGGGCCGGTGAACTCGCCCATGCGCAGCGCCTGCGCGAAATCTTCGATGGGCGTTTGTGGATTGCTGCTGAACTGCTGTGCGACGCCGATGATCGCGGCCGCTTGTTGTATGTGCAGCAGCTGGCCGCCGCGGCGCATCTGCCGCTGGTGGCGGCGGGTGATGTGCATATGCATCTGCGTTCGCGGCGTCCCTTGCAGGATACGCTGACGGCGATACGCCTTGGCGTTCCGGTGGCTGACGCGCAGCACGCGCTGTTTCCGAACGCCGAGCGTCATCTGCGCATGCGTATGCGCCTTGCGCAGCTGTATCCGCCCGCACTGCTCGCCGAAACGCTGCACATTGCCGGGCGCTGTGATTTTTCGCTCGACTGCCTGCGCTATGAATATCCCGAAGAGCTGGTGCCTGAGGGACACACCGCGGCGTCGTATTTGTCCGCGCTCACACTGCAGGGTTTGGAACGGCGTTATCCCGGCGGCACGCCGCCGCAGGTCGGTGTGCTGATCGCGCGCGAGCTGGCCTTGATCGAAGAGCTGCGCTACGAACCATACTTTCTCACCGTACAGGATATCGTTGCCTTTGCGCGCGGCCGCGGCATTCTCTGTCAGGGCCGTGGCTCAGCCGCTAATTCGGCGGTGTGTTATGCGCTCGGTATCACCGAGGTCGATCCGGCGCGTATGAGTGTGTTGTTCGAACGATTTATTTCGCGCGAGCGCAACGAGCCGCCGGACATCGATGTGGATTTCGAGCACCAGCGGCGCGAAGAGGTGATCCAGTATCTCTATAAAAAATACGGGCGGGACCGCGCCGCGCTCACCGCCACCGTCATCACCTATCGTCGCAAGAGTGCGATTCGTGACGCCGGCAAGGCGTTGGGCTTTGAGGCGACGCAGCTCGAACGGATTACCGGTTCTATGGCCTGGTGGGATGACAAGGCGAGTCTGCCGCAGCGTCTGGCCGAGCTTGGCTTCAACGCTGAGAGCCGGCAGGTCTGGCAACTGGTCGAGCTCTCACGCACGCTGGCGGGTTTTCCGCGGCATCTCTCGCAACACACCGGTGGCTTTGTGTTTGCGCGCGGCCTGCTCTCGCGCCTGGTACCGGTGGAAAACGCGGCGATGCCCGAGCGCTCCGTCATTCAATGGGACAAGGACGATCTCGATGCGTTGGGGTTGTTGAAGGTCGACGTTCTAGCACTCGGCATGCTCTCGGCGATCCGGCGTGCGTTTGATTTGGTGGCGCAGCGTCGCGGCCACGCCTTCGGCATGACTGATGTGCCGGCGGAAGATGCCGCCGTCTACAAAATGATCCAGCGTGCCGATACCGTCGGCGTCTTCCAGATCGAATCGCGCGCGCAGATGAGCATGCTGCCGCGACTCAAACCGGAAAAATTCTATGATCTGGTGATTGAGGTGGCGATCGTGCGACCGGGGCCGATTCAGGGCGGCATGGTGCATCCGTATTTGCAGCGGCGACAGCGCCGCGAGCCGGTAACCTATCCGAGCGCAGCGGTGCGCGGCGTGCTTGAACGCACGCTGGGCGTGCCAATTTTTCAGGAGCAGGTCATGCAGCTGGCGGTGGTGGCGGCGGGTTTCTCCGCCGGCGAGGCTGATCAGTTGCGCCGCTCGATGGCGGCGTGGCGCCGCAAGGGCGGCCTTGAACATCTTGAACAGCGTCTGGTGTCCGGCATGCTGGCGCGCGGCTATCAGCGCGAGTTCGCGACGCAGATTTACCAGCAGATCCTGGGCTTTGGGGAATATGGGTTTCCTGAATCGCATGCGGCGAGCTTTGCCCTGCTGGTGTATGTCTCGGCGTGGCTTAAGTGTCACGAACCAGCGGTGTTTCTGGCCGCCTTGCTTAACAGCCAGCCGATGGGTTTTTACGCGCCCTCGCAACTCGTGCAGGACGCGCGCCGGCATGGCGTTGAGGTGCGCGCCGTCGATGTCATGATCAGCGTGTGGGATTGCGCGCTGGAAGCCGCTGAGGCGAGAGAGCCGAATGATGAAGCGGGTGGCGTAAAGGAGGCTATCGCTGACCACGCCATCAAAAAACCACCGCGAGAATTAGCACTCAACCCCCGGGTCTCACACCGTACCGCTTATGCGACCGCTTGCGCGACCGATTGCGCCTCACCCTCAGTCCGTCTCGGCCTGCGCATGATCAACGGACTTTCGGCCGCCGCCGCCGCGCGCATCGTCGCGGCGCGTCAGGTGCGGGTCTTCGCGTCAACCGCTGATCTGGCTGAACGCGCCGCGCTTAATCGTCAGGATCTCAAGTTGCTGGCTGATGCTGGTGCTCTGTATGCGCTCGCCGGCAACCGGCGGCAGGCGCACTGGCAGGTCGCCGGTATTGAACGAACGACCCCCTTGCTGCAGCAGGCTGCGCTGCACGAACCGCTACCGGCATTCCCGCCGCCCTCGGAAGGCGAGTCGCTGCTTGCCGATTACGCCAGCACCGGTCTGACGCTGGGGCGCCATCCGCTGGCCTTGTTGCGCAGCCGTCTGCAGCGCCTGCGTTTTATCACTGCCGCCGAATTGCGCAATGCGCCGCATGGCCGGCCCGTGCATGCGGCCGGTATCGTCACCGGTCGTCAGCGCCCGGGCACCGCCTCGGGCGTGGTCTTCGTCACGCTTGAGGATGAAACCGGCAACGTGAACGTCGTGGTGTGGCGTGATCTCGCCGACCGCCAGCGCCGCGAATTGCTGGGTGCGCGTTTACTCGGTGTGCACGGCATACTCGAACGCGATGGTGATGTGCTGCATTTGATCGCCGGCCGCCTGACCGATCACAGCGCGCTGCTCGGCACGCTGGAGACCGCAAGTCGGGATTTTCACTGACCGTATGGCGCGCCGGCCGCTCGTCGGCATCGCAAAAAAACGCTGGCGGTAAGTATTGCCTGGCATGGAAGCGCCGCGCCAAATTTTCATGGTTATGACGAATTCATTTGCCGGATGCCGCCGCGCTCGCTAGGATACGTGCCAAACAATAAGGATCCCTCCAGCGGATTCAACACGCGCCGGAATATCCGGCAATCACACACAGGCAGGGGAGGCGTATGGCCAAAAAACTACCAGAAGTGGATGCAGTCATCATCGGCCTCGGCTGGACCGGCGGTATTCTCGCCAAGGAACTGACCGAAGCCGGTTTGAAAGTCGTGGCACTCGAGCGCGGCGCGATGCGCACGCCCGAGCAGGATTTTTCGGTGCCGCGCATCCGCGACGAGCTGCGTTACTCGTCGCGTAATGACCTGATGATGAACACGATGCGCGACACGCTGACCATTCGCAACAACGTTTCGCAGGAAGCCTTGCCGATGCGTCGCATCGGTTCTTTCCTGCCCGGTGAAGGCGTCGGCGGTGCCGGCGCGCACTGGAACGGCGTGACCTGGCGCTGGAACGACACCGAATTCAAGATCCGCTCGCGCTACGAAGAGCGCTATGGCAAAAAATTCATTCCGGAAGACATGACCATTCAGGATTGGGGCATCACTTACGCCGAGCTCGAGCCGTATTACGAAAAATTCGAATATACCGCCGGCGTTTCGGGCAGGGCCGGTAACCTCGGCGGCCGCATACAGGACGGGGGTAATCCTTTCGAGGGCCCGCGCGCCAAAGACTATCCGCTGCCGCCGCTCGAACGAACGCTTGCCGGCGAGATGTTCATGAACGCGGCGAAGAACGCCGGCTATCATCCGTTTCCGCGGCCGGTGGCCAATGCGTCGCGCGCCTATACCAATCCGGACGGTTCGAAATTCGGCGCCTGCCAGTACTGTGGCTTCTGCGAGCGCTTCGGCTGCGAGAGCAATGCCAAGGGCAGTCCGCTGATCACGGTGATCCCGATTGCCATGCGCAATCCGAATTTCGAATTGCGCACGCATTCCTGGGTGACGAAGATATTGAAAGACCCGAGCGGCAAGCGCGTCACCGGCGTAAGTTATACCAACGTGCTGAACGGCGAGGAGTTCGAGCAGCCCGCCGGCATGGTCATACTCTCCGCCTATGCGATCAACAATGTGCACATCATGCTGCTGTCGGGCATCGGCAAACCCTATGATCCGGTCAGCCAGACCGGTGTTGTCGGCAAGAACTATTGCTACCAGACGGGTGCTGCGGCAACACTTTTCTTCGATGGCAAATATTTCAATCCGTTCATGAGCACTGGCGGCTCGAACATCGGTACCGACGATTTTCATTACGACTGGAACTTCGATCGCGGTCCGCTTAGTTTCGTCGGCGGCTACGGCGTCGGCGGCGGCATGACGCATGGCCGCCCGATCAGTTACCGGCCGATGCCGAACGGCACACCGCAGTGGGGCAAGGAATGGAAGGCGGCATCTGCGAAGTGGTACAACAGCGCGATGACCATCAGTTCGAGCGGCAGTGTGATGGCCAACCGCTATAACTATTACGAGCTCGATCCTAACTATCGCAATGCGTTCGGTCTGCCGCTGATGCGGATGACCTTCGATTACAAGCCTAACGAGCACACGATGGGGCAGCATGCAGCGCAGACCATCAACAATCTCGCGAAGTCGATGAACCCGACCAGTATGAACCCCGCAGTGGCGCGCACCGAGCCGTGGACCGTAGTGCCGTATCAAAGCACGCACAACACCGGCGGTACCATCATGGGGACCAATCCCGGCAACAGCGTCGTCAACAAGTACGGCCAGAGCTGGGACTGCCACAATCTGTTCGTGATGGGCGCGAGCCTGTTCCCGCACAATTCGGC
>Ga0114978_10005551_pt1 | contig 10068 bp, 8 predicted proteins | sample S_140212_EF_Meta_FD_87027 | JGI IMG/M metagenome (GOLD analysis project Ga0114978, IMG submission 87027) | Freshwater microbial communities from Lake Simoncouche, Canada to study carbon cycling - S_140212_EF_MetaG | ecosystem: Environmental > Aquatic > Freshwater > Lake | place: Lake...
ATAGACGAGACACTGTTTCATACCACAGCTCAAATCGGAGTGCTCAAAGAGGGCAAACTGGTTAAGAAACTATCAAATACCGAATTTAATAACTATAAGTTACAGCCTGGCGAAAGCTATGATTATAAGGAGTTTTCTGATTCCGAGAAGTTCTATAAGGAATCTCAACCAGTCCGTAAGATGATGGACAAGGCCAGAGCTATAGTTAGAAACATTGAAGGACATCCTAAAAGTAAGGTTATTATTATTACTGCTAGGACTAATTTTAATGACAAAAAGAAATTCTTAGATACTTTTCGTAAGCATGGATTTGCTATAGATAAGGTAAGGGTAGAAAGAGCTGGTAGAATAGAAGGTGAGTTTATACCAGCATTTAAGAAGGCTATCATTATTAGAAACTACTTAAGAACAAGACAGTTCAGCAGAGTTAGATTGTTTGATGATAGTATGAGTAACTTAAAAGAATTTTTAAAACTAAAAAGAGAGTTTCCAATGGTAACGTTTGAAGCATTTTATGCAAATCCAGATGGATCCATTAAGACAATAAAGGGATAATATGTTAAGCTTTAGTGAATATTTAATCGAAGTTGCAGGCGGAGGCAGAGGAGCTTCAGCCGACGCAGAAGGTAAACTTGAAGAGATTGGTGTTGGTAAAAAATTAAATGGTGACAAACATATGTCTCATAGTAGAACTGAAGATAAAGGCCCAGAAGCCATTCGTCACAGACTTTTAAGTACTATGCATGGCGACAAATATGAAAATCATCCTAAAGTAAAAGAAAAAGAAAAAGATTATGCAAATAATGCTAAACATATATCTAGTTTCATTCAAAAGAAAGGTCATGGTAAACCTAAAAAAGCTCATTGGGTATCTCAAGCAAGTGATAAAGAAGAAGGTGAAGCAGACAAAGGCGATATCCATGTAGAGACTGACAAAGGTAAAAAGATTAGTATATCAGCTAAGACTGGTTTTGGTAAAGTTAACCATGATAATCCGGGTATCAGGAAATTTGAACAAATTTCTAAAACAAAATTAAGTTCACATGGTGAAGCACATAAAGCAGTTTTAGAGAAAAATCTACCTAAAGGCCCAGGTGATGCTAACAAAAAGTATAAAGCTTTGGCGGCATCAGATAAACCTGCAGATAAAAGAAAAGCTGCAGCCATTAAAGCATCTTCAACTGAAATGAATCAAAGTGTAGGCAAAGCATTCCATGGTGGTTTAAAGAATCAATCTTCAAATGAACTTAAAAAGTCTATTAAAGATGCTATTGCTCCTAAAACCAAGGTTAAACAAATAGTAACTAGAACTATTACTGATAAGAAAACAGGTAAACAAAAAGAACATCAAGTTTACGATCATCATGAACATGTAGATAACTACTTAAATCATTTTGAACATTTACATGTAGATGAAAAGCATCCAAAAGGACAGGCTTCAGTAACTGTTTATGGCCATTATAGACATCCAACTAATAGAAAACACCCAGATAATGGTAAAAGAATGCCTGTAGCTTCATGGTCAGTTTATGGTAGAGCTGCAGCAACTTCATCTAGAGGTGCTACAACATTACCTAGTGAAGATCATCCATTAATTAGTAAAGAACATAAATCTATACAAAAAGCTAAATAACATGATTAAATTTAATGAATTCATAGTTGAAGCAACTACACCTACCACACAATTAAAACATATCGTTCATCCAGAAGATGAGCATTTAATTAATGGTAAGAGTGGCTTTAAGAATGCCGCTGGTGCTTTACAACAAACTCATGAACATATCGTTAAGGGTAAACATAATCATGAGATGACTATGAAGTATGATGGTTCTCCAGCTCTTGTGTTTGGTCATCACCCACAGACTGGCAAGTTCTTTGTAGCCACTAAATCAGCATTTAATAAGACACCTAAGATTAATTATAGTCATGAAGATATTGACCTAAATCATGGTCACGCTCCTGGTCTTGCAGCTAAGTTACATGACGCATTAGATCACCTACACAAAATTGCACCTAAAAAGGGTGTATATCAAGGTGATATGATGTATGGTAAAGGCGATGTTAGACGTAATAGAGATGGTTCAGCATCATTTACACCTAATACAATTACATATACAGCTCATGGTAGAGAAGCTAATCATGTTATGAATGCTAAAGTTGGTGTTGTAGTACATCAAAAGTATCATGGTAGAGATATTACAGATATGAAGGCTAAACCTGATGTAGATCGCGAAAATTTCCGCCGACACGCGGATGTATGGAATAAGTCTCCTCTGCATGATACTAAATCTACAAACTATTCTACTAAGAACCAGATTCTATTTAGACAGCATATGGAAGCTGCTCACAAGTTACATTCAGAAAATCCTGAAATGTATAAAGCTACTGAACCACATCAAGGAGATGGTGGTCACTTATCTACATATGCAAATCATGTTATTAAGACAGGCGAAAAACCTACGGTCCGAGGACTTCAGCAGCATATTATAGATAAACATGAGAAGGAATTATCTAAATTAAAATCTGAACCTGCTCGCAATAAGAAAAAGGCTGAAGCTTTAGAACACGTTAATTATATTAAAGCTAATAAACCACACTATGAAAATATTCTTAAACTACACGAACATTTACAAAAAGCAAAAGACGTTTTAGTTGGTACATTAAATCAAGATCATGGCACATTAACACACGATATCGAAGGAACACCTACAAGTCCGGAAGGTCATGTAGTTCTTCATAAAGGCAAGCATTTTAAATTAGTAAATCGTCAAGAATTTAGTCGTAAAAACTTACTAAGGGTTAGAAAATAATGTTAACATTCAAAGAGTATTTAGAAGAAGCAAAACGCGGTTTATGGGATAATATCCATGCTAAAAGAAAAAGAATTAAAGCTGGTTCAGGCGAAAAGATGCGTAAACCAGGAAGTAAAGGTGCTCCATCTGCAGCTGATTTAAAAGCAGCCGCTGAATCTGTCGAAGTAGAAGATAATATCTTAGAAGATAAGAAAGGCCATTACAGCGATGCTGGAGGTATGACACAAAAAGGTGTAGATGCCTATAACAGAAAAACTGGTGGTAACCTACAAACTGCAGTTACTACTAAACCTTCTAAATTAAAAGCTGGAAGTAAACCAGCTAAACGAAGAAAATCTTTCTGTGCCCGTATGGGTGGAATGAAAAAGAGACTAACATCAGCTAAAACAGCTCGTGATCCAGATTCACGTATCAATAAGGCGCTAAGGAAATGGAATTGCTAAACTTTAAAGAATATATCACTGAAGAAACTGGTGCTAAGCACCAGGTTATCTCTTTTATTAGAGCTAATCCTATTACTACTGGACACGAAAAGGTATTTGACAAAGTAAAAGAAGTGGCTGCAAAGAATAATGCTGATCATTCAGTCATATTATCTAAAACACAAGATAAGAAAAAGAATCCATTAAGCCCAGAACAAAAGCTTAAACATGCCAGACGAGTATCACCTGGTACTAAGTTTGAAACTTCATCAGAAGAGAAACCTACACTGCTACATCACCTTGCGCACCTTCATAGTAAAGGTGTTACCCATGCACATATAGTAGTTGGTTCCGATCGTGTTAAAGAAATGAGAACTCTTGCCAATAATTATAATGGTAAGAAGGGTAAACATGGATCTTATAATTTTAAGAAGATCACTGTTCATTCTGCTGGTCATAGAGATCCTGATGCTGAAGGTTCAACTGGTATTTCTGGAACAAAGATGAGAGAGCATGCCAAAAATAATGATTATAAATCATTTAAGTCTGGTACTTCTTTACAAGACAAGCACGCTAAAGAGATGTTTAATGATGTACAACATGGAATGAAATAGAAAGGTTAGTATGAAACACTTAACACTTTTTGCAGCATTACTTTTAACTGGTTGTAGCTTCATCATGCCAGTACCACATGATCCAGTAGAAGCTGGAAAACTAATTTCAGTTAAACAAAGGATGGATGAGATTGGTTGCGAAATTAAAGATCCATTCGTATGGCAACCAATGATAGATGATCTTAGATGGTTGAACCTATACACAGAATTTAGGCAAGATCCACAAGCCAAAAATATTGAAGAACTATATATTGCTATGCAGAAAGCTAAAGCTGGTAGTACCGCATACTGCGATGCTACCGTTAAACTTAACAAGACTAGAATACAGGTCATAGAGAAAGCCTGGAAAGGACGCTAAAATGTCAATCTTAGCAGAATTACAATCAGCAATGGGCGAACCAGGTATTAAAGGTGCCTTGGCTCAGCAGTTACACGATATCACTGAACAATACAATGAAGGCATCCTAAACGAGGCAGAATATAAAGATTTAGTTGCTCAGATTGGTGATGTTCAGAATAATTCCGACTTAGCAGACGATGAAGTAACATCACGCTGGGTTGTAGGGATTACCAAAGTCATATTATCGGCTGTATAAATAATAGTATAGAATAATTATATAGATGGAATCAAATGAAGAACTTTAGACAACTCGTAAAAGAATTGCCGTCCAGTACCGTGGTAGTCACAACTGGAGCGTTCAATCCGCCGACAGCCAAGCATGAATTGCAGTTTAAACTAGTTGAGAAACTAGTCAATAAGCATAATGCCCAGCACGTCATCTATATCTCAGAATCTAAGGAAGGTCTTCCTACATCTAGGAAAACTCACTTCCTTAATCTTATGTTTAACAACTTTAACTTTGTACCGCTTACCGGTTCATTAAACGAAGAGGTTGCTAAGCTTAAATCTAAATATAAGAATGTTATTGTACTTGGCGATTCTGTTAAAGGTAAATTAACCGAGTCAGTCGAACAGGTTCCATTTGAGGATATCGACAGTTCTAAGATTAAATCAATGGTTACTAAAGGTAACTATACATCATTCAAGTATTTAATGCCATCATCATTTAGAGATATCGATGCTAAACGTATGTTTAATGAGATGAGACAGTCTTATGGTCTAGAGTTTATGAAGGAAGACCTTAAGTTCTCCATTGATTCATTAAGAGACAAATACTTTAAAGGCGAGATCTATCAGATTGGTGATATTGTCGAGTCAGCCGGCGAACAATATGAGATTATGGACCGTGGTTCTAACTATCTAGTTGTTGTTAATAATACTGGTGACTTATCACGCAAGTGGGTTAAAGATGTAAATCTAGTAGAAGCATGCTGGAAAGGTTACAAACAGTATGGCATGAAAGCTAAGGGCGGTAGAAAAGTTCCTAACTGCGTACCTGAGGAAGTAGAAGAAGTTAAAGAAGCCGCAGATTCATCTCAGTTCTGTTACAAAGGTTATACAACAAAGAACTTCCATCACTGTGCTCAAACAGCCGCGGCGTTTAAACTATCATCACAAAATGTTAAAGATCCAGTAGCTATGCTTAAGGCTGTTAAAACAACCGACACATACTTAGATCTACATAATCATAGAGGTGATAATCCTACCATCGATCAAATCAAATCATGGAAGAGTGCGCATATTCAAGCTAAAGATACCTTACTTAAACTAGGTAAATTTGACGCTCATCAAGACCATTGGTTGAAAAATGACGAAGCTTTAACTAAAATGCTTGGACCATACGCTGATAAACTTAAAGAGAACTTTGAGATCGATAATCATAGTAACTATAATATCGCTAAGAGTGTTATGTCTTATCAAGACTTCATGAAGCTTAATAAGATGAACACTGGTAAGATCAAAGATCCTAAACCTGAAGCTTTGCAACACCCGATCGAGCCAAACATCTCACAACAAGAAGATGACTTACAAGATTGGCCATTCCATCCTCAAACAGAAGTTGGTCATACACTAGCTACTCGTCGTCATTTAAGACGCCAAAAAGTTATGTATGCTACAGAGTCTGTACAAGGTGATCTAATGGATGAAGACTTTGCGGCTAAGTTTACCGCTGAATCTCATTCTGGAGAAGTTGGTGATGAAATTGGTAATGATAAAATTAGAAAAGTTAAAACGCTTCCACCACAATTAATGCCAAAAGATGATTCTAAACGTTTAGGTGGTGGTACTAGAGATCATACATTCTCAGCCTTCATGGAAAGAAATAAGAAAGCTAAGAAGGAAAACGTTGAGATTGGTGCTAAAGAACTGATGAATTATAGACTTGCAAAGGAAAATAAATAGTAAATGGATAAACTCGTCGCATCATTAAGATTGGTACTTGGTAATACATTTACCATGTATTTTAAAGCACATTCATACCATTGGAATGTGGAAGGTCATTATTTCCATATGTTCCATGACTTCTTTGGCGAGATCTATGAAGATGTATATGGTGCTGTAGATCCACTTGCTGAAGAGATCAGAAAGCTAGATGCTTATGCTCCTATCTCTCTAATGGAATTGTATAACTATAAGACTATTACAGAAGATACAAGTAAGCCGGCTACCTGCAATGAAATGATCGTTAACCTATTAGAGGCTAACTCGCAATTATTATCTGCGTTATCACATCTATTTGATGTTGCAACTACAGAAAAACAACAAGGATTAGCTAACTTTGTAGCTGATCGTATGGATAAACATAAAAAGTTTGAGTGGAAGTTACATGCTTCACTTATAAAATTCAGTTAACTAATAAAGATGTTGGAGAATACAAATGAAATCGTTTAATGATTTTAAAGGCCAGATAAACGAAGTATTAAAAAAATCAGATCCTATTGAAAAATGGATCAGCGACTTTGTTCACTCAACTAATCCAAAGTTTGCTGGTAAATCTAATGCTGAACGTATAGAAATGGCTAAGGGTGCATATTATGGTGCTCAAAAAGAATCAGTCGCTGTATCACAAAACAGTACAGTTGAAGTAAGTATGAATGAACAAGATAATACTACTAAATCTCCACAATCTACACAAGGAGCTCCTAGTAGTTCTCCAAGTCAAAGCAATGGATCATCTCTTAATAAAAAACCTAAATACCCTGAGAAAAAAACAGATGGACCAGATTCAATTTCTGCTAGAAATGATCATATAAATGCATTAATACCCATGAAAGAAACAGTACAAGAAGATACATGGTCATCAGGATATTCTTATAGATGGTACACTGGTACAGATGGTAAGTTACATAAAAGAAAATATCATAAGAGAATTCGTGACGTTGATAGTAACTTAAAAACATACCGTGGTTCTACAGCAGTTAAAGAAGATGTTGATAAAGCATTCAATGATCATGCAAACTGGGCAAAAGGCGCTGTTACACAAGCTGCAGCTGAAGCAACTAAAGTTGCTCAGCAAGCTACAGCAAGAGCTCGCAAAGAAGATGAAAACGATGATAGTGATCACCAATATGATGCACATAAAGAAGCAGCACGTTTACATAAATCTGCTATGAAGCATTATGAAAAGGGTTCTGATAACTATAAGCATCATGAAAAGATGTCAGGTCAACATAAAGAAATTATTGGTGAAGATGTACAGATTGATGAGTTAGATAAAAAAGCAAAAAATGGTAAAGAACCTATATTATCCAGATATATAAAAGCTGCATCACACGATGCGCGTATCAAACAGCACGTAGCTGCAGATATGAAGAGTAAAGCAGCACACGCAAGAAACCCAAGAAAGAAAGAAACTTGGACAAGTATTGCTGGTAAATATCAATCTCAAGCATGGAAGCGCGAGAAAGGTCATGATAAAGCTGTCGACAAGTTAACTAAAGAATCAGTATTAACATCCATGGCAATAAAAGATCTTGATAAATTAAATGACTATACTGCTCATGTTACATTTAAAGATGGTAGAAAACAACAAATTGGTTTAAGAGCCCACAATGCTAAGACTGCCGAGACTATAGCCTATAATCAGTTAAAAGATGTACATCACGTAAAGATTAAAGAAGAAGTACAGATCGACGAGATCTCAGGACACACAAAAATTGCATACCGTAAATCTGCTGTACCAGATATTCAAAAGAAAATCAAAGATCATGATACATTAGAAAAACATTTATTAGGCATGCATGATAATGATTTTGAGGAAATAAGATCGGAAAGACAAGCTGAGAGAATTTCTAAAGCAGTTTATAGAAATAAAGCTGCCAGAAAACATATGGAAGATCCTAAAGACCATAGCGGTGCATCTGATTACTTAGCTCATCAAATCAAAAATCGTAAAGCTGGCATGAAGAGAGCTGATGAATCAGTACAGATCGATGAGACATCTAAAGCTAAATTGTTAAGATATTTTTCAGCAGCTCCAAGAGACGTTGCGGATAATGTATATAGCGCTAAAGATTATGCCAATCGATCGATAGAACATACAAGAGCTGGTGATTGGGATGCTTCAAAGGCAGCTCATACAAAAGCTACAACACTATTTAATAAAGCAAACAAACGTATCGCTGGCATAGATCGAGCTGTTAAACAACTTGCTAATAAGAAAACCAATGAATCAGTAGAAGAATCTAAAGCCCACGATATTATTGCTAAGAAATTTGCAGATATTGAAAGAGCTAGAAAGTTTTCTACTGGCGAATTAAAGATTCCTAACTATTCAGAAAAAGGTATTGAAACGCCTAAACCTGAAAAGAAACCAAAAGATTGGGCATCAGCATTAAGTGCAGAGTCTAAAGAAGTTAAAGAGGGTGATGAGTATGATGAAAAATGGAAAGAATATAAAGGAAAAACATTTAAAAAGGAAAGCCGTATGTTAAATTTTAAAGACTTCATGAAAGAGGCTTTATCGCCTAAACAAAAGAAGATTGCTAAGATCGCTGGTGATAAAGAAAAGATCGATACTGCAGACTTAGCTGCTTTAAGAGCTGGTAAGAAACCAGTTGAAGAAGCTCACTGCAAAGAAGAAGTTGAAATCAATGAAGGCAAGATGAAAGATTCTCATTGGAAACACGAGCCGCTATCTACAAAGAGATCTGACTATGATAGCGGTGCTGAACATGGTGAAGCTAAAGACATTAATAAATGGGCTAATGAGATTACTAAGCATAAAGAAAAGGCTGAAGCTGCAAAGAAAAAAGGTGACATGCATGCTTATCATAGACATATGGAGACTCATCATGATGAAGCCCGAATTTTTCATCATGAATCAGAATCCGGTGAACATCATCTAAGTCCAGCTAATCCAGAAGAACATGGTTCATATTTTGGCCATGAAAAAGCATCTGAGTATCATAGATTAAAAGCTGATAGATTAGAGAAAAAACATGTTAAAGAAGAAGTAGAACAGATCGATGAAGCTATTCCTAAGAATGGTTGGAAAGTTGATAAACAATTAACTGCAAATATGGATGCACCTGAGCATAAAGATAACAAAGCTTATACTACTAGCGCTAGCGCACAACATTCTGCATTTATTCACAAAAGTCATGATGATGATAAATGGCATGTACAGATAGGTACTAGTGATGGAAAAGCCCATTATAAAGCGTTTGATTCTTATGAAAAAGCTAAAGCTCATTTACACAGTAAAACTGGTATTAAAGAAGAAGTAGAATTAGAAGAAAATTATTACAAAGATATATCTTATGACTTAGATAACATGAGTCATGACGAGTTCCATAAAACATATGGTAAACATAAACATGAAGCTGACCCTACACGCTTTAAGAAACCAGTACAACCTGGTCATGGTATGGATCGTGCAAGAGCTTTAGCTCAACGCGGTATGCAATCATTATCTAAAGAAGAAGTAGAACGTATCGAAGAAAAGTTAGCACAATTAGGCGAAGGTACTTATAAACACGAAGTTGAAAAATCATTCCCAGCATCTGGTGTGAAAACTGGCGATTCAGCTCCAAAAGGTACAACATATATGCCTAAAGATAAAGAGAAAGCTAAAGGCAAACCTGCAGGATCTATAGGTGAAGAAGTAGAACGTATCGATGAGTTATCTCCAGCTACTTTAAAATCCTATAAAAAAGGAATTTACAGAGATCTAGATCGTGCAGCTGATGCATATCCACATGGTACAGGTGATGACGATGAAGATCGTAAGTTAAACAATCGTGTTAAAGGTGATGAGTTAGCTGATAAAAAATTACAAGCTAAAGGCGTTAATCCTTACAGCGAAGAAGTAGAAC
>Ga0114978_10005554_pt1 | contig 10067 bp, 7 predicted proteins | sample S_140212_EF_Meta_FD_87027 | JGI IMG/M metagenome (GOLD analysis project Ga0114978, IMG submission 87027) | Freshwater microbial communities from Lake Simoncouche, Canada to study carbon cycling - S_140212_EF_MetaG | ecosystem: Environmental > Aquatic > Freshwater > Lake | place: Lake...
AGAAATGTCATCGGGTAAATAGCGATTGGTGCCGCGCACCCAAGAACTCATGTCGCGCTCAAGAGGCGAATCAAAGTGAACCACTTGCATCAAACCATGAACGCCTGCGTCGGTTCGGCCCGCGCACAGCGTGGTGACTTTGTGAGTGGTGAATTCTTGGAGGGCCTTTTCCAATTTATCTTGGATGGTCAGCCCTGTGCTCTGGCTTTGCCAGCCTTGATAGGGCTGGCCGTTGTAGGAGATGCCCAGAGCAATTCTCACTGAAGAGTCTCGGTGCTGGCAGGCGTCCTGAACCCGCCAATCGGATGGCGTGCTTTGGGATTTAAATCTAAATTCAAATCTAGCTCTGCGAGACTTGCTGGCATTTCTAACTTCGCACTTTGTGGCGCAAGTCCGTTAGATTTTCCAATGTCATCAGAGGGTATCAAAGTACTCATGCCATTGTTTGTTTTTCGACCTTGGATTCGAAGTCCTGCCCAAACAGCAAGGACACCCAAAAGGGCTAAGGCAGCCCAAAGGAAAGCGTTTTGATGGGGTGCTTCTAGCAGACGGTTTAAGTTGAAAAAACCACTGCCGCTGTCGGTCGATTTGTGTTGAGTGCTTGGGATTGTTTGACCCACACTCAGGGGGACTGAAGCAGTGAGTTGCATCAGTTGGTTGACATTGCTTTGAAGCGAATCTAATTGTTTTTGAGCATCTTTCAATGCGCGCTGGGCGGCCAATCTTGTTTCAGCATTTTGTTTTTCTATGTTGGCTTGAGAAAGTTTCAGTTGGTCTATCGTCCCACCTGCTGTGTTGACGGTGGCCTCTTCTTGCCCTACCTTGCCAGTCATTTGACGGGAAGGTGCTTGCGCATTGATTGAACGAGGATTTTGCGCAGCTGCCTGCGAAAATGCGATAAATTCTTTTTGCTGTGCGATGAGAAACTGACGCGCATCTTCAGCATCGATGGCGCGAACAGCCGTGGCTGATGGCGCTTTAAGCACGGCACCTGCACGCAGCAAATTCACATTGCCCTCAATGAAGGCGTCTGGCTGATTTTTGAGCAACGCGACCAACATTTGTTGCGTGCTCATGTCTTCAGAAAGCCACTTTTGAATGATTTGACTGGCACTTTCTCCTTTTTGAACAACGTGTTCAGTGGGAGCTTGTTGAGCTTGTGCCTGAGGGTTTGCTGCTTGGGGCAATTTGATTGGCGCTTCGACTTTGACTGGTGCAGGTTTGAGCATCAAAGTGAATGCTTTCACCCATTTGCCAGATGCGGTTTGTGCTTCTATCAAAAGATCCACAAAATTATCGGAGAAAGCTTGCGGGCTGGACAAGCGAATTCGCTTGCTGCCATCCCTTGCTTCTAAAAGCTCAACTTGCAATTGATCGACAGCAGGTGTGAAAACCAAGCCCAATTGCGAAAATCTCTCTGCAGGCGCAAGTTTGACGACCAATTGACCCCATTCTTCTGCTGTCGCACTTGAAATGCTGATCTCGGCACGCAATGGCTCGCCTTTGTGCGATTGCGCTTCGATGCCTGCGAGTGTCAGGGCGTGAACACTCAGGCTTAGACAACTCAAGCCAATACCAAAGCCTATGACGCTGAGAAGTCCAACACGGAGGCTGGTTAGGGCTTTGGGACGAGTCATTTTTGAAGGCTTAAGTTGGCAGAGTGGTGCTCGCAAGGTCAAGCTTCTTTTAAGCGGCTAACAAAATACGCAGCATGCGGCGCAAAGGCTCTGCGGCGCCCCACAGCAATTGATCGCCAATGGTGAAAGCGCCTACATACTCAGAGCCCATGGCCAACTTGCGGATACGGCCCACGGGAATGGTCATGGTGCCAGTCACTGAAACAGGTGTGAGGTGTTGCAAGGTGGCTTCTCGTGTATTGGGGATCACTTTGACCCACTGATTGTCGGCAGCGATCATCGCTTCGATGTCAGACAGCGGGACGTCTTTTTTCAGCTTGAAGGTGAGTGCTTGGCTGTGGCAGCGCATGGCTCCCACACGAACGCAGAATCCATCGACAGGAATAGCAGGCTTGTTGAAGCCTTCGCCCAAGCCCAAAATTTTGTTGGATTCAGCCATGCCTTTCCATTCTTCTTTGGACATGCCATTGCCCAGATCTTTGTCGATCCATGGGATGAGCGAGCCACCCAAGGGTACGCCAAAGTTACTAGTTTCAGCGCCGGTTAGAGCGCGTTGCTTGGCAATCACTTTGCGATCGATTTCCAAAATAGCGCTCTTGGGATCGTCCAGCAAGGCTTTGACTTCAGCATTCAATGTGCCGTATTGGGTGAGCAACTCTCGCATGTGTTGAGCGCCGCCACCGGAGGCTGCTTGGTAGGTTTGGGTGCTCATCCATTCGACCAAGCCGGCTTTGTACAATGCGCCAACGCCCATCAACATGCAGCTGACAGTGCAGTTGCCCCCGATCCAATTTTTGCCACCGTTCTTCAACGCATTTTGAATCACGTGCATGTTGACGGGGTCCAAAATAATGATCGCGTCTTTGTCCATGCGGAGTGTGGAGGCGGCGTCAATCCAATGACCATGCCAGCCTGCAGCACGCAGCTTAGGGAAAACTTCGCAGGTGTAGTCACCGCCTTGAGCCGTGATGATGATGTCGCAACGTTTCAGTGCATCGATGTTGAATGCATCTTGCAGTGTCGTTTCGTTTTTGGCCAGGGCGGGCGCTTTGCCGCCAGCGTTGGAGGTAGAGAAGAAAAGGGGTTCGATCAAACCAAAGTCGCCCTCGGCTTGCATGCGGTCCATCAAAACGGAGCCGACCATGCCACGCCAGCCTACCAGTCCTACCAATTTCATGTCATCACCCTTTCAATTTAATTTTGAGATTCCGACTCGTCGAGCCGGAAGGGCATGACGAGTATGAGCGATCAGCCCTTGGTCGTTTTCGTGACGGCTTTCACAACGGCCTCACCCATTTCACGGGTGCTGACCTTTTGTGTACCTTCTGACCAGATGTCGACCGTGCGCAAACCTGAAGCCAATACAGACTTCACTGCCGTCTCAATGCGATCGGCAGATTCGGCTTGGTTCAATGAAAAACGGAGCATCATGGCAGCTGACAGTATTGTAGCCAATGGGTTTGCAATACCCTTGCCGGCAATGTCGGGGGCGCTGCCATGGCTTGGCTCGTACAAGCCTTGATTTTTGCTGTTTAGGCTGGCCGATGGCAACATGCCAATAGAGCCTGTGAGCATGGAGGCTTCGTCCGACAAAATATCGCCAAACATATTGCCCGTGACCACGACGTCGAATTTCTTAGGCTCTTTCACCAATTGCATGGCAGCGTTGTCGACATACATGTGATCGAGTGCAATGTCGGGGTATTCTTTGTGCACATCGGTGACCACGTCTTTCCAGAATTGGAAAGTCTCAAGCACGTTGGATTTGTCAACGCTGGTGACTTTTTTACTGCGCTTGCGGGCGGCTTGAAAGGCCACATGGGCGATGCGCTCAATTTCTGGGCGTGAATAACGCATGGTGTCAAAGGCTTCGTCGGCGCCGGGGAAGTGGCCATCGGTGGCCACCCGGCGGCCGCGAGGTTGGCCAAAGTAAATATCGCCCGTGAGTTCACGGATGATCAAAATGTCGAGCCCAGAAATAAGTTCAGGCTTGAGGCTGGAGGCGCCTACCAATTGCTCGTAGCAAATGGCAGGACGGAAGTTGGCGAACAAGCCCAAGTTTTTGCGCAAACCCAAAATAGCTTGTTCAGGGCGTAAGGGGCGGTCAAGTTTGTCGTATTTCCAATCGCCTACAGCACCAAACAAAATGGCGTCCGACTCTTTGGCGAGCTTCAGTGTGGATTCTGGCAAAGGGTGGCCATGAGCTTCATATGCGGCGCCGCCCACCAAAGCTTCTTCCATTTCGAATTTCAATTCGAGCGCATGCAGGACCTTGACTGCTTCTGCAACGATTTCGGTGCCAATGCCGTCACCCGGCAGAACTGCAATTTTCATGATGTATAGACTTTAAAAATGAGATGCGTTGTGTATTGTCGATATTTAAGCAACGTGCGCCAACCATGGCTTCGTCGCCAAACGTTCAGCCTCGAAGGTTTTGATTTTTTCTGCGTGGCGCAAGGTTAAACCGATGTCATCCAAGCCGTTGATCAAGCAGTATTTGCGAAAGGCTTGAACGTCAAATGGAATTTCTTCACCTTGTGCACGAACCACTACTTGGCGTTCAAGGTCAATGGTGAGTTGATAACCAGGAAAAGCAGCCACTTCATCAAATAGTTTTGCCACGATACTTTCGGGCAGCACAATGGGCAACAAACCGTTTTTAAAACAGTTGTTGAAAAAAATATCGGCATAGCTCGGTGCAATCACTGCGCGGAAACCATATTGGTCAATGGCCCAAGGCGCGTGCTCGCGGGATGAGCCGCAGCCGAAGTTCTTGCGAGCCAACAAAATGGAGGCACCTTGATAGCGCGGCTGATTGAGAATGAAGTCGGGGTTGGGTTTGCGGCTGGCAGGATCTTGACCTGGAAAGCCTGCATCCAAGTAGCGCCATGCGTCAAAAAGATTGGGACCAAAGCCCGTTTTGCGAATGGACTTTAAGAACTGCTTGGGAATGATCGCGTCTGTGTCAACATTTTCGCGGTCCATGGGCGCCACGAGGCCTTTGTGTACAGTGAATTTTTGCATGTGGGTTCCTTGATCTTGGGTGTGAACGTGAGCTGGCCAGTGCTTGCTTAGGCAAACTGACGAATGTCCACAAAGTGACCATGAATGGCCGCAGCAGCAGCCATGGCTGGGCTGACCAAGTGCGTGCGTCCGCCAGCGCCTTGACGGCCTTCAAAGTTGCGGTTGCTGGTGCTGGCGCAACGCTCACCGGGCTCTAAGCGGTCGGCATTCATGGCCAAGCACATGGAGCAACCGGGTTCACGCCATTCAAAGCCAGCGGCCTTGAAAATTTCGTGCAAACCTTCTTGCTCCGCTTGTTCTTTCACCAAGCCAGATCCTGGTACCACCATGGCCAACTTGACTGTTTTTGAAACTTTTTGACCCAGCTTTTTAACCAGAGCGGCGGCCTCACGCATGTCCTCGATGCGGCTATTGGTGCATGAGCCAATGAAGACTTTGTCGACAAAAATATCGTTCAGTGCTTTGCCAGGTTGAAGTCCCATGTAGGTCAGGGCGCGCTCAATGGCATCGCGCTTGTTCGCATCTTTTTCTTTGTCGGGATCGGGCACGATGCCGTTGATGCCAAGCACCATTTCGGGTGAAGTACCCCAGGTGACTTGCGGCACGATGTCGGCTGCATGGATTTCAACCACGGCATCGAAATGAGCGCCTGCATCGGACTGCAATGTTTTCCAATAAGTGACCGCATGATCCCATTCCACGCCAGTGGGCGACAACAAGCGGCCTTTGACGTACTCAATGGTTTTCTCGTCCACGGCTACCAGGCCAGCTCGCGCACCAGCTTCAATGGCCATGTTGCAAACGGTCATGCGAGCTTCCATGGACAGTGCACGAATAGCAGAGCCACCAAACTCAAGGGTGTAGCCGGTACCACCAGCAGTGCCAATTTTGCCAATGATGGCCAGCACAATGTCTTTGCCCGTAATGCCCTTGGCAACAGTGCCTTCAACTTTGACCAACATGTTCTTGGCTTTTTTGGCCAACAAGGTTTGGGTCGCCATGACGTGCTCAACCTCACTGGTACCAATACCGTGTGCCAATGCGCCAAATGCGCCGTGTGTGGAAGTGTGCGAGTCGCCGCAGACCACGGTCATGCCGGGCAAGGTGGCGCCATTTTCTGGGCCAATGACGTGAACAATGCCTTGGCGCTTAGACAAGAAAGGGAAAAAGGCTGCAGAGCCAAACTCGGCAATGTTGCTGTCAAGCGTGGTAATTTGTTCCTTGCTGATGGGGTCGGTGATGCCGTCGTAGCCTAATTCCCAGCCTGTAGTGGGCGTGTTGTGGTCAGCAGTGGCCACAATGGAACTCACGCGCCAGACTCTACGGCCAGCTTGGCGCAGACCCTCAAAGGCTTGGGGGCTGGTGACTTCGTGCACCAAGTGACGGTCAATGTACAGGACGGCAGTACCGTCTTCTTCGGTGTGGACGACGTGTTCGTCCCAAATTTTGTCGTAAAGCGTACGGGCCATGGTGCTTCCTAGGGTCAAGCTCAGAATTTTAGCTGATTACCAATATTGCTCGTGCTGTATTTGCAGGGTAGGATCGACAGAATTGCGCCTTGAAAAGCTATAGTGTCGCCTGGCCGATCTAAGAAATTCAAGCCTAATTAATCAGTTAACTATTTATTGAGACTTCTTCCATGACGACTGTCCACCCAAGTGACAATGATTTAGACAGCAAAGTTGCCCCTAGCCCGCAACGCATTGGTGTTCCAAAAGAGATTTTCCCTGGCGAAAAGCGAGTTGCCACCGTGCCCGATGTGGTGACCAAGCTGACTAAACTTGGCTTTGCGGTGGTGGTCGAACAAGGCGCGGGAGATCTGGCCGATCTGCCTGACCAAGCCTACGAACAAGCTGGGGCTAGCATTGCACTCAGCGCAGCAGCGCTTTGGAGCGGCAGCGACATCGTCTTCAAGGTCCGTGCGCCTACAGCCGAGGAAGTTGCACTCATGCACGAAGGCCAGACCCTCATCGGTTTCTTGTGGCCCGCTCAAAACCCCGATTTGATGCAGCAACTGGCTGCCAAAAAGGTCACTGCGCTTTCTATTGATGCGTTACCGCGCACCCTCAGCCGCGCCCAAAAAATGGACGCGCTGACCTCCATGGCGGGTGTCAGTGGCTACCGCGCGGTGGTCGAAGCGGCTGGTGCTTTTGGCCGCTTCTTCAATGGTCAAATTACGGCTGCGGGCAAAGTGCCTCCGGCCAAGGTCTTCATTGCAGGTGCTGGGGTTGCGGGTTTGGCCGCCATTGGCGCGGCTGCCAGTTTGGGCGCCATTGTTCGTGCTAACGATACACGCGCTGAAGTGGCAGACCAAGTGATCTCGCTGGGCGGCGAGTTCGTCAAGGTGAACTATGAAGAAGAAGGCTCTGGCGGCGGCGGTTATGCCAAAGTGATGAGCGAAGGCTTTCAGGCTGCGCAACGCGAGATGTATGCCCAGCAAACCCAAGAGTGCGACATCATCATTACCACCGCGCTTATTCCTGGCAAACCAGCCCCCAAGCTGATCACGGCTGAAATGGTTCGCAACATGAAGCCTGGCAGCGTCATCGTTGACATGGCAGCCGAGCAAGGCGGCAATTGCGAGCTGACCGAACCAGGCAAAGCAGTGGTCAAGCACGGCGTCACCATTGTGGGCTACACCGACCTGGCTTCGCGCATGGCTCGCCAGTCGTCTACGCTGTATGGCACCAACCTCTTTCGTTTAACCGAGGAACTTTGCAAAACCAAGGACGGCGTGATCAACGTCAACATGGAAGACGATGCCATTCGCGGACTGACTGTCATCAAAGAGGGTGCCATCACATGGCCAGCACCGCCTTTGGTTGTAGCGGCCAAACCTGCGCCCAAACCAGCCGCTGCGCCTGTGGCCCAAAAAGGTCATGGACATGGTGAACCTTCTGGCCCCATGCCAGCGGGTCAGCTTGTCATCGTGGCTGGCATTGCTGCTGTTTTGTTTGTCTTGGTGGGCGCTTATGCGCCAGCTGCGTTTCTTTCGCACTTTACGGTGTTTGTTTTGGCCTGCTTTGTGGGTTACATGGTGGTCTGGAACGTCAAGCCTGCCCTGCACACACCACTCATGAGCGTGACCAATGCCATCAGCTCCATCATAGCCATTGGCGCGCTGGTCCAAATCTCACCGATGGCCAATGCTGCTGCGCGCCCCAACACGCTCATCATTGTGTTGGCCTCTCTGGCCTTGGTGCTCACCGCTATCAACATGTTTGGCGGCTTTGCAGTCACTCAGCGCATGCTGGCGATGTTCAGAAAATAATTAGGAAGAAGTCATTCATGAGCTCTAACTTGTCCACGGTTGCGTACATTGGTGCAACCATTCTCTTCATCCTAAGCCTCGGCGGTTTGTCCAATCAGGAAACCGCACGCCGTGGCAATCTCTACGGCATGATAGGCATGACGTTGGCAGTTTTGGCCACCGTGTTGGGCCCTCAAGTCACAGGCGCGGGTATGCCTTGGATTGTTGGCAGTTTGGTCGTTGGCGGTGCTATTGGTTTGTACGCTGCACGCTCAGTGCAAATGACGCAAATGCCCGAGTTGGTTGCGCTGATGCACAGCATGGTTGGCATGGCCGCAGTCTTGGTCGGTTATGCCACCTACGTTGATCCCGAAGCTACCAAAGGCTTTGAGGGTGCGGCGCACGCCATTCATTCGATGGAAATCTATATTGGCATCTTCATCGGTGCGGTCACTTTCTCTGGCTCGGTGGCGGCATTTGGCAAATTGTCAGGTCGAATCGGGGGCAGCCCCTTGTTGCTGCCAGCGCGCCACTGGCTTAATTTGGCCGGTTTGCTGGCGGTGGTTTACTTTGGCCGCATGTTCTTGCAAGCTGAGTCCATCGAACAAGGTATGTTTCCTCTGTTTGTGATGAGCGCCATTGCGCTTTTGTTTGGTATCCACATGGTGATGGCCATTGGCGGCGCCGATATGCCAGTGGTAGTTTCAATGCTGAACAGCTACTCCGGTTGGGCAGCTGCCGCCACGGGTTTTATGTTGAGCAACGATTTGTTGATTGTGGTGGGCGCTTTGGTTGGCTCCAGCGGTGCCATTTTGTCTTACATCATGTGCAACGCCATGAACCGCAGTTTTATCAGTGTGATTGCTGGCGGTTTTGGCACCACGGCTGCAGCGCCTAAGCCCGCTAACGGTGCAAGTGCCGAGCCTGTCGGAGAGGTTAGCCCTATCTTGGCTGCAGAGACGGCAGAATTGTTGCGCGATGCTAAGAATGTGATCATCGTGCCCGGCTACGGCATGGCGGTGGCACAAGCACAGCACACCGTCTTTGAGATTACCCGTATCTTGCGCGAAAAAGGCGTGAACGTGCGCTTTGGTATCCACCCTGTGGCGGGCCGGATGCCCGGCCATATGAACGTGTTATTGGCTGAGGCCAGGGTGCCTTACGACATCGTGATGGAAATGGATGAGTTGAACGAAGACTTCCCAGACACCGACGTGGCCATCGTGATTGGTGCCAACGACATCGTGAACCCTGCGGCTCAAGACGACCCTACAAGCCCTATTGCCGGTATGCCTGTGCTTGAAGTTTGGAAGGCGCGCACCAGCATCGTCATGAAACGATCTATGGCCAGTGGCTACGCAGGTGTTGATAACCCACTTTTCTACAAAGACAACAACCGCATGTTGTTTGGCGACGCTAAGAAAATGCTGGATGAAGTTCTGGTTGTCCTGAAGACTTAGAAATTCAAAAACTCGACAGGAAAATGGATGAAAAAAGCCCGCGGATCGCGCGGGCTTTTAAGAGAGGCGAAAAGCTTATTTTGCGCCAGGGACATTACGGCGGGGTGAACCCGTAAACAGCTGACGGGGACGGCCGATTTTGTACTCGGGGTCGCCAATCATTTCATTGAGTTGGGCAATCCAGCCCACGGTGCGGGCTAGGGCAAATACGCCGGTGAACAAATTCACTGGAATGCCAATGGCGCGTTGCACGATGCCAGAGTAGAAGTCGACGTTGGGGTACAACTTGCGAGACACGAAGTAGTCGTCTTCCAAGGCGATTTTTTCGACTTGCTTGGCCAATTTGAACAGAGGGTCATTTTCCAAGCCGAGTTCTGCAAGCACCTCGTTGCAAGTCTCTTGCATGAGTTTGGCGCGGGGATCGTAGTTTTTGTAAACGCGGTGGCCAAAACCCATGAGCTTGACGCCAGAGTTCTTGTCTTTCACTTGCTCCATGAACTCGCCCACTTTAGAGATGCCGCCCATTTTTTGGATGTCGTCCAGCATTTTCAAACAGGCCTCATTTGCGCCACCGTGAGCGGGCCCCAAAGGCATGCCACGCCAGCTGCGACGGCGGCGAAAGGGTTGGTGCCAGATGAGCCGCACAAACGAACCGTCGACGTAGACGCGTTTTGCTCGTGGTCTGCGTGCAAGATG
>Ga0114978_10005555_pt1 | contig 10066 bp, 11 predicted proteins | sample S_140212_EF_Meta_FD_87027 | JGI IMG/M metagenome (GOLD analysis project Ga0114978, IMG submission 87027) | Freshwater microbial communities from Lake Simoncouche, Canada to study carbon cycling - S_140212_EF_MetaG | ecosystem: Environmental > Aquatic > Freshwater > Lake | place: Lake...
CTTGCTAGAAGTATTCTTTGCCTTCATTCCACACATACGACTGCAAAAGGATTTGCGTCTTGCTGCGGATTTAGGAGATTTAGCAGCCTCAGCCTTTTTGACTGGAGGCTTTAGGTTCATCCCCTGCGCTTTAGCAGAGGCTCTACCCTTGGCGTTAAGACCGCCTTTAGGATTCTTACCTTCGGCTCTTTGCCACGCTGGAGATTTAGCCATTACTTCTTTTTACCCATTCTCTTAGGCTTAGACTTACCAGCCTCTGATAGCGCAATAGCGATTGCTTGCTTTTTGGATTTTACGACTGGACCTTTTTTGCCTGAGTGTAAAGTACCAGTCTTGAACTCGTGCATTACCTTTTGAACTTTGGTCTTTTTCATTTTTTAGGACCGTAAGCGCCGGTCTGTAGTGAATCATAAGTTGGGTACGAAGGAACATCACGAGCAGGAATCATCTCGCCATCTTCTACCTCAATAACTGGCATTGGTTTCATCATTTCTTTTTACCCATCTTCTTCTTAGGAGCGGCTTTCTTTGCAGAACCATATTCCATCTTACGAGCCTTTGGTCCTTCTTTGGCTTCGTGCATTTTCATCGCTTTTGGAGATGAGTATTTTTCACCTTTTACTGACATTAGTAACCTTCCTCTATTGGGTCTTCTTCTTCGGATTCATCTAGTTCGTAATCATCGTCATCTACTTCTTCTTCGTCTTCTTCTTCAATCACTGTATGTCCAGGGAAACCCCACTCTGGGAGTTGACTGGCAGTTAGATCAAAGGCTTCTTTGCGGGTAAATCCGACCTTGATATAGGCTTCCAATAACTTATGCGCTTCCTGCGCCATAGACAACATCGGGTTTAATGGCTCCGCCATCAACACAAATTCTTGTTCAGTCATTGGATTACCTTTCTTTTAGGGTTTGAAAGTTAGTGTAGTTCCATCAAATGCTTTGCCAGCATCGTTTGATAATGATACAGCTTTATCAATATCCTTCTTGCGGGTAGAGCGTGGCTCGATACCCTGTGCCGTTGCATCATAATAGGACTGTAACTCTGCCTGATCCTTCTTCTGCCAGGTTCTATCTAATGTTATGTTTTTGCTACCAAATACCCCAATAGCCTGAATTGTTTTACTTTGTAAACATTCAGCATAAGAGTCGTGGTTTTGGGTTTTACAACCAGATGTGCAGTTACTCATTATGGGATCACCGTTAGGTAAGCGCTGTAACCTGCATTTATCAATACAGTAGCTTGAGCTTGAGATACAACGTATTCGTGTCCACCTAGAAAGTAATAACTTGCCGCAGCCAAATCATCTTGACTTGGAGTCTGGACTTCAACTACTGTTGTTCCAGTAACGAGTAATGAATACCCGCGAGGTATGTCTGTTATGAACGGATTGATAGTTCCAGTAGAAGTTCCACCAGTTACTGGACGACCAGCTAACCTTGAGTAAGGTGTGAACTCTTGACCTGCTCCCCACGTTTCCCAACGCCAAGGAGTGGTTAATCTGTAATCCGACATTATTTCCTTTCATAAGGTTGGGCAGGGGCTTATGCACCCCTGCCCTTCCATAAGCGGTTATTAGCCGTTTGTTGCTGAGGTTTCGATGCGGTATAGCGCAGCCTCACGAAGACGGTTGAATCCACCGAAGTAGTACCAACCGATTGTGCGGAAGCGACGAAGAGCATCAATCTCAGGTCCGATAACGGTTGAGATATCTTGTGCTTGTGCTTCTGCAAGTGCTTCACGACCGGCAATAATTGCGCGGTAGTTGTTTGTGAATGTTACAGTACCGGATGTAGCAGCAGTTGTAACTGTGCTTGAACCGATTAGAACTGTAAAGGTTGTTGATGATGGAACAGTTAGGATTGTTGCGGTTCCTGTAACAGCAGTGAACGGAGCCACTGTGTTAGAGAAGGTAACAATCTGTCCAACACCAAGGCCGTGTGCAACTGCTGTGGTTACTGTAACAGTACCAGAAGCGATTGCGAGGTTGGTGATGGTAGTAGTTGTGCTAATACCAGCAGCCAAGTTTAGACCGTTTAGAACGCGTGGGGTTTCAACAATGTAAGCGCCTTCAATTACGCCAACTGCACCAGCCACGAATGGGGTACGGTCAACATACTTGGTCAACTCTTGGAATCCGCCGGTGCCTGATTCGGCACGAAGATCCGCTGCCTGACGTGGGTGTACATATGCTGCATAGAGTTCGCCCATACGAGGCAAAGCCTTGTTGGTACGAAGTTCTGTAACTGCCTGACGGATATCTTCTACGGCCATCTTGCTTGCTGCAACAACAGTTGCTGAAGAGGTAGCAGAGCCACCATAAATAGCATTTGTTCCTGCACAAAGTACTTGACCGACAACATTGTCAAGGCTGTCTGCTGCGTTGTAAGCGATGATGTCAGCAAGAGCTGAATCTACATCGTTGAAAGAAGTTAGGTTTAACTTCTTGGTTGTTGTTACGGCTGAACCGTACTCATTTAGTGTTACGGTAACTTGTGATGGGTTACCTAATGCGATGCTTGAAACATCTGAAGTTTCTGTCAATGTAGAGGTGGCTTGTGCCAAGTCTGAGTAAATCGAGAAGACTACTGATGATCCAGGCATAGCCTGTTGCACTGGTTTTACGTCTGCTAATGCTCTCATAACTGGAATGGAGCGAAGCGCCATTCTTACATACTGATCGTATGCTGTAGTTACGAGGGCACTAATTGTAGACGAGCCAGTGAGCGTACCTGTAGGTACTGCCATTTGACTATCCTTTCATTAGTTGGATTAGAGTCCAGATTCCCTAATGACTTGATCCAATTCTTCCTTGCTAGTAGCGTTCATTAGACGGCGATGAATATCTTCTGAGTGGCTAGGTGTAATACCTTGCTCAACTGCTTTCGTCATACGCTGATAGTCAGAGGCTATCTTTGGATCTACATTGGGTGTCTGAGTTGGTGCTTCGACTTGAAAACCAAACACATCTGCGTTGTCTTCAAGCCATTTTGATACAGACTCTTCAGTAGGGTCTATATCCGATGGAATAAATTTAGCAACTTTGCTATTTACTCCGCGAGTTTCGAGGACATCTTTAACTGCACGTTCCCGTTGGGCTTTATTTAGATTTTCAAACTGTGCTTTTATATCAGACAGTTCTTTTTCTTTTTGCTTGTTGGCTTTACGTAACTGTTTGACCAGATCGTTATTAGCCTCTGGAGTCGTATAGTCATCGTCATCATCTTCGTACTCGTAGTTGGACATAGTTAGTCCTTCTCCCATTTTCTCTAGTTGGATTCGATAGCCACGTATTCACCTGGGGTAGTGATACGGCTCTATCTCTCGGTCTTATTACACTCTCCAGTGCCGATCGGTCTGGAGCAGGTCTATGTTAGAACGCGCCTGCGCGTCCCTGATTTAGTGCAGAGCTAGATAATCCGCTTTGTCCACCAAAGGTTGCTTGTTCAAGTCCTGAAATATTTTGACGTTTACGTCTTGATTCTACTGCTCCGCCAGTGCCAAATACTTCTTGCTCGGCAGTGGTCTGTGTATAAGGTGTCTGACCATAGATACTTGATAACTGACTACCACGTTCTAAGCCACCAGCAATCTGTTGATATCCAGCTCGCGCTTGCGCTTGGTCAACACCAAAACTTGCTAGGTATTGAGCATCTGCTAAGTTTGTGGTTAATCCACCACCAGCCATACGCGCTGCTCCACCAATTTCGGCTGCCTGTACTTGACGTTGAATATCGGGCAAAGCCTTTTTTGGATCTAAAATGTATGCAAGCAAGTTAGACTTATTAACTCCTGGGTAAAATTGTTCTAATGTTGAAAGAACTTCAGGAGAAGCGTTCTGAACTCTATTAACTCCAAGTTGGATACGGTCTTCTAACTCAGCAGGAGATACATCTCCAGCAATAAACTTTTCTAACTCTGGTTGACGACCAGCAGTGCCAGTCTTATAGAATGATTCTGGCAAATCATACTGACGCATTAAGCGTTGATAACTATCTTCTAAAGTTACATACTCTGCTTCGCTCAAAGAGCGATATCCAGCTTTAATTCTATCTGTGTTTGCACCAAAACGTGCTTGATAGGTAGGTGTTTGTCTTAGCCTTAAAGTAAACTCTGCTGGACTTACACCTTCCACTGCTAATGCTTGAGTATCTCCTACTAGATCTTGCAATCCATAACGGGTAAACTCTTCTTTAAGAAGATCAAAAGCAGATTTACGTTCTACTTGAGCTGCTGCTGAAACTGCTCCTTTTCCAAGGACTGCCATTGTTCCATCTTCAAATACGGCTACATTCTCACCTTTGTCATTAACAATAGTGTTAATAACTTTCTTGCCACCAACACCACCACCAGATATCTCTGAACTTATAGTTCCTGGTATGCCTTGAAGTTGTGCTTCGGCAGCGGCTAGACCTGGAGCATAACTTTGATTTGCTCCAACGCTATAATCTGCTGCGCTTAAACCTTGCATCGCTTGCATATTATCAGTGCCAGTTTCAGCGTTAACCGGCAGGTTATTACCTAAACCGCTTGCTTTTTGCAAAGCCATATCTCTTTGATCCTGGAAACGTTGATATTCAGGAGAACCAATAGTAAGTCCACTAGCCGCATCAATAGCCATAATTACCCCTGGAATCCGAAGTCTTTAAGAACAGTCCTAGCAATAGAAGATACGTCTTGACGAGCGTTGTCAGTGTATTGCCAGCGAGCATCTTTGCGTAGAGATCGTTGATAATCATATAAAGACATTTCCTTGTCTGGTCCTATTGCCATACGAAGCGTAGGATCATTTAATTTAATCGTTTCAGGATTAACCTCTAATGTAGCTGCCATCATATTTCTGTATGGGTTGTAGATGGTTTCCAAATCAATACCTTTATCAACCAGTGAAGCAACGCGATCTGGTAAACCAATCTTTGCAGTATCACGAATGATCTGCTTGTAGGTTTCTGTAGATTCGCCTTGAGCAATCTTTTGTAGCCAGCCTTGTAGGCTGGAACCAAATTGTTTTTCAAGATTTAATCCATTGGCAGATGCAGTCTTCTGCAACTCTGCAAGGTTTACTCCGGCTTCTCCGCCAAGAATAGCACCAGGCTTATATGAGATCTTTGCTCGGATTGCTGCTTTGATTATTGGTGCGTTTCCTTCATTTGCCAAATCATAAATTTGACCAGCAAGTACATCTAAATCTGTTGAATTTACAGATGATCCATAGACAACACCAGCATCAGCAATAGCCTGTTTGGCACTAGCAAGTCCACGACCATACTCTGTAGTCTTTGCTAACTCTTCAGCGTTGCCACCTTTTTTTAATAAATCTTCATATTGCTTTTTATAGAACTGACGTTGACGAATTGGTCCAGCATTTGATGCAAACCAAGTTGTAGTCTGTAATTCATTTAAGAATCTTTGTGGATCATAATCATCTTTAGGGTTTTTTGGATCTCCAACTGCTCTTTTCATAAGAGCTGTAAGATCTTTATCTTCTTTGAAAATGGCATCTATCGGACCATACTCGCTTTGAACTAAAGCAAAGATTTCATCAATAGTTGCTGGTTTTGCTTTATCAGGAGCAGGTGGTGCCTCTACTTTTTTCTTTGCTGTAACTTTTGGTCCACCTGTAACGGTTGCGGCAGGAGTTGCAGTTGTTTCTTTGGATTTAGCAATAGAGGTTGGACCTATTTTAGGGGTTGTTGTCCCAGTAGTTTTAGGAGTAAAGGTTCCAGGAGGTATTGGTTTTGGTAAATCTTTTGAAACTTCACGAGCTTTATTAAAGTCTTCGCGCCGAATTGCATCGTCACGTTCAGCTTTTAATTTTTGTTGTTCTTTATTTAATTTAACATCTTGTTTTTCTGCTAGATATTTTTTAATTTTAGTTTCAACATTGGTAAAATATTTATCTGCTTGCTCGTAATTTTTTTTAACTTCTTGATAGGCTGGAGTTTCTTTGTTGCCTTTAGATTCCAAATCAGCAAGTTTTTTGCTAAGATCATCCCGTTTAGTTTTAGCGTTTTGTAAGTCAAGCCAACTAGGTACATTAGGTTTTATTGTTTTAGCCATTAGGACACACCAATCGCTTGCTTAAATACATCATAAAATGATTTGACCTTTTGCGCTCTTGCTTCATCGGTGCCAGCAATTTCATTTATTAAAAACTGTTGTTCGTTTATTCCACCAGTGGTTTGTGAAGTGGTAGTAGCAGAACCACCAGTAGTTACAGTGGTTGTGGGAGAAGCCGTTTGCGCTCTTTGTAGCGCTTGAGTGTATTTCTTCAACTCTGCTTTGCTTGGTCCACGACCAACTTGGTCTTGCATAACAGCAGTCACAAGTGCTTCTGCTGTAGTTGGATCAGATAATCTAACACTCTTGGATACTCTTGGTCCACCAGCGCCGCCTGCACCAGAGTCAGATACTGCTGATAAGTAACCAAATAACCCTGTTGAACTTGGATTAAATTTATTATAGGTAACAAAATCAACATTTGCTTTAAGAAACTGATCTCTTAAATCATTGGTTGGTTTGCTTGTTACCTTTACAGAGTAGCCTGCATTTTTTAATTTAGTAGATAATGTCTTTAGAGTATCTGGTTGAAGTTTGTAAAATTCAGCCATAAGTTGTTCATAGTTAATTCCAGGAGTGTTGGTAGTTATAGTTGACTGGCCAGAGTTAGTCCCACCGCCTTGCCAGGCGGTAGGTCCTATTATTGCAGGATCTTGTTTTTTCACCTATACTCCTAATCTAACAATCTAGAAAATAAAATGTCGTATGCTGCTTTAGCATTAGAGTTTGTTTTTGCTATATCTTCTAATTGAGATATTGTTGATGCTAATGCTGAATCTTGCAACTGTGATCCAACTGATCCAAGTAGCGCAAATTGCGCTCTTTGTTCAACATATCCGTTGTAGATACCTAGCATTTGTTTTAAGCTGTCGTAAGCCTTTGGTCTAACGTTTCTAATCTCTGGGTTGTCAAGCATAATTGACAGATCCTTTAGAGCATTTTGACGCTTGATAGCCTTCTCGCCACCTTGAGCCAACTCTTCTTGAATTAACGGATGAGTTGCTTTCCATTCAGTTGACCAAGACTGCCAGCGATCACGAAGATCTTTTTTAGTATATGGATCAAAAGCATTTTTAACAGCATCTAAGTAGTTTGATCTATTGCTATAGTAGGTCTGTAAAGATGCGGCAGTTTGAATCTCACGAGTAAATTCATCCACACGCTTGCTTGGACGTAATCCCATAGTTGACATTGTTTGATACGCATCCCAGGAGAAGTCTCCTTGGTATGGTATTAAGAAGGCTGCACCCTCTGGATATGTCTTAAACAGCCCCTTGTTGTTTTCAACAAATGTGCCGGACTCTTCTGCATAGCGCACTAGCGCTACAGTCTTACGGTCTGATTCTGAAATAGTATATGGAATCTGCTTAGGAAATAGTTCTATCCACCGTTGGGTAGTAGCATCTATATCACCGTTGTTGTCAGCAAGCATTTTGTTGAAGACTTGCTTAAAACTTTGGCTTCCGTTATCTCTTACCCATTCAGCCATATCTGATTTAAGAGCTATCTGTGGGGAGGCAGGTAATACAAGTCCAGAGAAAGCACGAAGAGCAAGAACAGTAACAGTTGCATTTTTAAGTTTAAGTCTATAATCTTCTAATTCACCAGAAGTAGGTGGTATGAGTACACCATTCTCGTCAAATTTCTGTGGAATACCGTGACCTGAAGCCTCTAGATAGGTTACTGCCTTGCGAGATGCAGAGGCATATTGTCCATCTCTTTCATCTCTATTAAGCAACGCATAAACTTTATTAACGTGTGCAGGAAGTAATGCGGAAATCATTGGTTGGTTTTCTGCATATTTACCAAGTGATGCACCAACTACTGTGTCTACCCACGCTGGATTGTCAAATGCAACATTCATTACATTCTCAAATGTTTTTATGCCAACAGCGGCTAATGGACCAGCAAAGGTAGGGAATATAGAATCAACATTAAGAGATGGAGTAACCATATTAAGTTTTGCGCCAAACTCAACAGGCATCGGTGTCTTAAATGATGGTGCTATACCAAATGCAATAAGCATACCTTGCATAGCCTTATAGGCTGTAGCAGTTCCTGGATAGATAAAATACTTTTGACCTTGATCGTCTTCTTGTACCCAACCAGAGTGTGCTACTCCTTCATAGGTAAGGGAGGCACGAGCAATAGATTCTGGGTTATAGCGTACTGCCTTGTAGACACGGCGAGAAAAGTCTTCAGTTGCCCGATAGAATCGTGCAAAGTTTCTAACATTGAAAGCAAGTTGTGTTTGAATCAACGGATTATCTACAAAAGATAGTACGCGCATCTTAGCGCGTTCTTCTGCAATCTCTGCAATTTTCTTTTTGGCTATAGTTTCAGCTTTAAGTAATTTAGCAGGATCTGTAATACCTTTAGTATGTGCTGCGATATAAGCATCGTAGAATCCAGTTTCTTTCATTTGCTTACGAACCTGGACTATCTCTTGGAACACCATTGGTTCACGGGAGAAACGAGCATTTTGCTCACCCATCCAGTCCCAACCGCGTGACATCAGAGATGCTGTGTAGTTATCGCTATCTGATACTGGAATAAGTTTAGGACCAAGGATATGTGGTGGCATATTTACAGTCTCTGTAGGTAAATCACTAAGATTTAATTCGCCACCTACTTTGTAAGACTGGGTTGTATCATCCCAAACTCTTACCTTATTAAGAAAATCAATATTAAGAGTTAATTTTTCATCATTTTTAGTAAACAATTGTTTAGCAGAATCAAAAACTGCTTTAGCGTGGATGTCAATGTTTCCATTTATTCCTGGTGAGTACAAACGGAATCTACTTGCTACCTCTGGATTTTCTGTTAACCAAGTTTTGATAAGAGGCAAAGCTTTTGCTTCGTCATCTAAATTGGCAACAGCAATTCTTCCAAGTCTATCATTGGCAAAGAAGTTAACTTGCATCATCCAAGCTATAAGAGATGTCTCATCAGTATTAACAGGTGTAATAGTGTCATATCCTGCACCTTTTAATTTACGAAGTTTTCTAGGTAGATTGACTTTAAGTTCTGCGGTTCTGCCATAACGGCGTTGATCTAATAACGCACGAGAAGCAAAGTCCGTTCCAGTAAAAGAGTTCTTTCCACCTTCTACAACATCAGCAAGTGCATTATCTAAATTACCATAACGAATATGCTCTGCTAATATCTCAGCATCTTCTTTACCAATAGTAATGCCAGCACGAGCAAGTTTAGATTCAGTTACTGCTGTAGCAAATATCTCACGAATCTGAGTAACATCACCTTTAGCTGCTGTTATTTGTGCAGTAAAACGGTCACGATCTCCAGCACGAACCACACGGTTAATTACTCCAAGTGGATCTGCTGATATTCGACTAATAATATTTCCATCGGCATCATATTTAGCAAGAGTACGAACCTTGGTTGAAAGAAAACGTCCCTTGGCTAATCCCCAAGGTGAACTACCAATAGCAAGGTGAACCATTAAATCTTCAGTAGCATTACGCACTGCATATCGTGGCCCTGCTAAGGTAAGAAATGACCAGTAAGAGGTCATCTTGTTTACCCAGTCTGCGTGAGCAAGGTTTCCAAATACCTTTAACAAACCATCTCTAGTTGCCAAGCGATCAATATCTGCGATACTTGGTGCGCTGACAAGTGATGTTAATTGAGATGGGATAACTGCCATTGATTCCCCATCAGGACCAAACCTAGATGGGTTGTACAGTTCTTTTACACCATTAGGAAGTAGTCGTTCACCATTTGCTGCATATGTTGCTGGATTTTTTCCAGTAGCAGCACGTACAAGATCATCTCCACCAGTGGAGACTTTTAATCCTCTGAAGTCAGAAATGGTTTGCCATAAACCGTAGAAAATTTCTTTACGAGTTCCTTCATCTGCTGCGTCAAAAGCCTCGCGTACTGCCTTAGAGTAATACTGTGGCATATTAGTACGGGCTAATTGATAAATCTTTTCAGAAGCGTCTTTACCAAGTACGTCAAAGAACCCATCGTTAAAAAGTGGTA
>Ga0114978_10005558_pt1 | contig 10062 bp, 11 predicted proteins | sample S_140212_EF_Meta_FD_87027 | JGI IMG/M metagenome (GOLD analysis project Ga0114978, IMG submission 87027) | Freshwater microbial communities from Lake Simoncouche, Canada to study carbon cycling - S_140212_EF_MetaG | ecosystem: Environmental > Aquatic > Freshwater > Lake | place: Lake...
AAATGATGATAAAAATAAAAAAAGACAGAAGCATAAATCCAAATATGATTTATATTTGGATTTATATCTTTTTGAAAAACCGCAGAATATGATTCATAATCAATTTGCATACAAATAATATTTATCCTAAACAATGAAGAAATATATAAAAATATTATATATGAGAAAATCTAAAAAGAATTCTAATAGACGAACTCGTAGAAAAACGATTAATAAACAAAGAAATAAAAAATCCAAAAAATATTACGGTGGTTATGTTATAAGTGTACGTGACTTTTTCGAAGACCCATGGAAATATCATTCATTCTCACACTCAACCGGTCAGCAATCAATGCCTGGTCCTTACCACGGACCATGGTTAGTAATAAGATCTGGAGTTAAATATAAAAATATAATAGATGGTAGAACTGACGCTACATATTCAACATGGATTCCACCAGATAACACAAACCAACATTTATATTATACTATAGATATGGTCAATCGCGCAGCACTTGAGACATCTCCTGATGTTTGGTTTACTATAACGGGTAAAACGTTTGATACTAATCCTGTTATATATAGGCATATGAATAAGCCTTTGAAAGATAATGAATTAAGATTAACAACAGCTATTTTACATGCAGAGTCACCTCCTATATTTGGAAAAGACGGAATAGCTTTTAAAATAGACGATTCAAAGATGTATATAGAAACACCAATAGAATATGATCCTCAACATACAAAATTAAAACGAGAAATTTTAGAAGAAACTCAACGTATGTTATCCGACAAAAGTGGTATCGAAAAAGAACGTGTATTATCTGGATTACAACAACAAATAGATACTGCATATGCTGGTGTAGATAAATCAAACGAAGTATTATATAAAGTTAAAGCTAAAATTAAACGATAATATATCTTCTTGATACTACTTAAATGAACTTCTGATTGGGCCCTTTATGACAAGGAGAAGTAATTAATAGACCACTATTAAAATCGCCCCCTTCTACATCTAAACATTTCTTTTTTGAAATCGATATCCCAGGTCTCTTTTTATATATCCATGTTGGGGCTTTTTTAGTATTACACCTATTTTGTACAACCCGGTCATTTATTAATTGTCCAACATTAAAATCACCCCCTTCTACATCTAAACATTTTTTATTTGAGAGAGAAATCCAATGTTTCTTTTTATATATCCATTTCTGGGTTTTTTTAGAATTACATTTATTTTGTACAACCCGGTTATTTATAAGTTCCATACATTTATTCGTAGATTTAGATTTTATTCTCCTAGTTTTTCTATTGTATTTGAACTTCTGATTTGGCCCTTTATGACAAGGATAAACAATAATAGGAACCCGATTGCCTTTTTGGTTTGCTACCACATCGAGACAATATTTTTTGTTTGTTTTCATATGGAATATATTTACAAAAAAATATATTCTATTCTGACCTATTATTCTTGACATCCATAAATCAATCATCCGAATCATTAATTTTGGGCGCCAAATATACCTTCAAATACGTGTCTTCCCCCGAAATGGGGTAAATAATCGAAAGTGGGTAATTATCGCACAACCGGATTTGAATATCCTTCGCAATCTTATTGAACATCGAAATATGATGGAGTTGGGGAAGAGAGAAACTCATGTTTAATTCTTCGCCTTCATTAATTGCAAAGGCATTCAGGTCGTCTATGCTTACATCGACGGACATTGTACCAGATTCGGCGCTCTTCGCGGCCATTTCTATTTTCTCTTCATTACATTTGATATCGAGTGTATCGCCGAAAAGTTTTAGCTGGTTTATTAGAGTAGCAAAATGAACAGAAGGCAGGGTAAATTCAGCACCGTAATCGATTTCGGGGATATTCATGGTTTCTGACTCTAAATCAACTAGTGGCGACTGAAAATGTTTGTCGAAAATCGTCTTGTCATTACTCGTAAAATGAATGGATAGTGTATCTTCAGCAGCTACTTCGTATACAAATTGTATCTGCTGCTGTTTCTCTCTGGCATTCAGGATCTTGAAGATAATTCCCGAATGAATTCCTACAACGATATCCCCTTCGCTAGTGTATTTGTATGAGTCAAACCATTCGGCTGGGAGATTGAACTCGACAATCGAAACACGGGAAGAATCCATGGTTTGTAAATAAAGACCCTTCTTCGAGAACATGAGCGAAAGATGCTCGGTAAAGGGACGGATATTCTGAAATAACGCTGTAAATATATCGGCTTTAGCGGGAGTAGTTAATGTAAATTCCATCGTGAATAATATATCAATCAATGTTTATATCTTTTTTACATCAATTTTGTAGGGGAACCTACGGTTCCCCCTACTATGCTTCGCAAACCCCTCCCTTTTATATGGGATTTTTTGGATGGTATCCAGGAAGGGCCTCCAGTAGGCCTCCCTGGGAAATTGGCAATCATATTGAATGAATATATTTTTATTGACCCCTTCCACTATGGAGAGAGAACAATAGACGAGTTATTTTATAAACTATATAAAATAATTGAATTATTATTATAATGTCAACTGGATTATATGTGTTAGAAGTTGTTAGATTTATTACTGAAAAAGATGGACCTGATGGATGGATTAATAAGGGTGGTAAACAAGAACATATTGGATATATGAAAGTAAAATTTAGAACAAAAAAAGATGCTTGTTCTTATTATGATAAACATAATCCTCATATGAGGAAATTAAACGCACATAATACGTTTGAAAGTGATTGGGACCCAGTTACGCATCTTATGTATATTGTCCGTAAAGATTATATGTTAAATGATAATATACCACCTTTTTCAGAAGAAGACGAACCGAAAAATGGTATTTATAAATATGTAAAATAATTATTTATTATCTTTTGGGGTAACACACAAACACGAGAAATATTTATTTTTGATAATTCATCGATATCCATCTTTCAAAAAAATTTTTTTGGGCGCCTTTGGCGCCCCCATTGATTCAGAGAACCATTATATCTTCTTGACAATTTGTGGATGGATTATATATGACTGATTCATTGAAAAAAGAAAAAGGAACAGAAAAAGAAAAAGAAGACGAAAAAATAATCGATGATTTAGAAAAAGTTTGGCCTAAAAATAAACGTCGAGGTTCGAATCTTTATCTCTATATGGGTAACAAGAGTTCTGAGAACCACGGTCATGTTTTCCATAATGAAAAGAAACACAATTGGTATTACAACATCAAATGTAATAACAATAAAGGAAATGATAGGATTCGCCATAAAATAAATAAAACAAAAAGGGTTCCTAAATTGAAGACTGAAATAAAAGACAATTGGAGAACCGAATGTCCCTCTTTTATTAAATCAAAAAACAAACAAAAGAAGAATAAAACACAGAAAAATAAAAAAAATTAGTTAATATCAGCAGTGCCATATAATTATACAAATAAATTCACTTCTATTATATTTTCTATATGAGACTAGTAAGAGTCTTTATTAATTCACCACTATCATTCTTTGAATGGAGAACCATTCGTTCACTAATAGTGGGGTCAATAAATGGTCGAAATAAAGTAGAAATAGATTCTATCATCGACGGTGTATAATAAATATGCATTGCGTGTGTTGAAATAGCATAATTCGTATTAGAATTCATACATTTTTGACAAAAAAGTTTTATAACATCTTTATACCTTTCTGCTGCTGAAATTGTAAAACCTTCTAATATAACATGTGCTTCGAATTTGTCAAATGTATTTAAAACACTGTCATAAACTTTCAATACTCCTTGGACGATTGCGTCATAATTCTCCGGATTTGCATATAATTTAAAAACCGGATAATTAAAAATTATTTTGTTCGTTTCAGGAATCCTATAAATAGTCGTATTTATCATACTTTCTAAATCAAATTTTTGGCTAATTTCTTTGGCACAATCTAGTTTCTGGGTTTTTTTAAAGAAGAAAGAGTTTTTACCTTGAACCTCATAGTAATTCACTTTATAGTTCTCAATTGCTTCTAATAAAGATTTTGTTGACATATGTAATAAAATATAAATAATTCTTTATATTTTATCTTAATCTATTCATTTTGTTTTTTGTTTACTAAATAGAATGCGTTGACGACAATTCGAAAGTCTCAACATTGTTATTAAGAGAATTAGAATCACTAATAATAAATTTATTATCACCCAAATCGGAGAGAACATTCACACGCTCTTCAAGAAGCATCTTATTTACATCCATAGTATATGTCTGGAGCTTCATCAACGTATCTTTGAGACTCGCCATCTCCTCGGCTAGAAGCATAAAACGGCTTTCGTATTCACTCAAAACCTGTGTGATATCATCACCTTGAGAATCTTGACTAGTTTGTTCGGATAAATCGAATCTTACAGAACCCTTATTTTCCTGTGTTTCTTTCATAAACTTCTCTAGAGTAACAAGACGAGTATCAACCAACGCGATTACTTGAGGCAATGTAAGGCCTCCAGGGGTTGACCCCTGCTGTCCTTGTTGTGATATAGGTGGAGGCACAGGAACCGGTTCAGGACCAGCTCTTCTTTGTCTTGCAGATGCTAATGCGCGGCTCATTATGTAGTTTTTAAAACCATTATTTCTCTATATTGGTTTATAATAACTGTTTCAAAGAAATTAATTCTTTTTTAATTATTTTTATTACTTTTATATAAATATGTATTTAACACTTTCCGGATGGCAATTTTTTCAAAATATTATTAAATTATCAATAATATTTATTTTATCACTATAAAAATTGTTATGAATAAAATATTATAAGAAACTTAGTAAAGAATGAAATTAAAATAAATTTATTTTAATTTCAAGGGTTTCCGTCCGGAAAGAGTTAATCACGCAATATTAAAAATATTACTCATTAAAATATTATTATCAATTAATTCATTATCACCACTACTATATTCTTCATTTGAATTTCTATAATTATTACCATATTTTTCTTCATAATTTTTAGTTATAGAAATTTCAGGAGTAATAACATAGTATTCATCTGTATTTATGGTTTTATAACTTTCAGAAGAAGAAATCATACTTTCATGTAATTTTTCTCCAGGACGCATACCAGTAATTTTAATTTCACAAGTTGAATCAATACATTTTGCTAGTTGAATTATATTATAACTTGGTAATTTCGGAACAAATATTTCACCACCAATCATTAATGTTGTTGAATTTAAAACAAATATAATAGCCTGTTGTATAGTCAAAGTAAATCTTGTCATATTTTCATTTGTTATAGTAAAACAACCATTATCTTTTTGTTTTAAAAATAATGGAACAACACTTCCTCTACTATTTAATACATTTCCATATCTTAAAACACTAAATATTGTACCATTTTCACCAGACATTACATTAGCATGAATTATTAATTTTTCTAAACATAATTTTGTGGCACCATATAAATTAACTGGTGACACACATTTATCTGTACTTACTGCTATTACTTTTTTAACATTATTTGAAATAGATGCTTTAATTACATTTTCAGTACCATATATATTTGTTTTAATAGCTTCTAATGGATTATATTCAATTGTATCAACTTGTTTCATTGCCGCTGCGTGGAAAATAATATCAACATTTTTTGTGGCATTAAATAATCTATCATAATCGCGTATATCACCAATAAAATATCTAATATTTTTATATTTATTTTCTGGAAATAACTGTTTCATATTATATTGTTTGAATTCGTCTCTTGAAAATATTATAATCTTTTTAGGAGTGTAATTATTTAATAATACTCTTGTTATTTCATGACCGAATGTTCCTGTTCCGCCTGTTATTAAAATAATCTTATCATTTATAAATTCTTTAACATCTTCTAATAAAAAATTAATCATTGTATAAATTATAATATATATATGATTCTTAAGTACTTTTTATGTATTTATGTAAACTTATTTGTAAAAATATTTTCCAATATCTTTATTTATAATATTATCAATATTATCAATGTCAATATTATAAATTCTATGATGATTAAATCCGTTTTGATATAAATCGCATGGATCTTTATTATTTATAATACTATTTTTTGTTAAAAATAATACATGTAAGTATTTTCTATAATAATTTTTTGAACAAAATCCTGCTCTATGAAATCCAGTTGTATCAACAGATATACAGTCATATTCATTACATTCTGTTTTTATTCCATGAAGACTACTTAATTCAAGAAATGTTGGATAGTCTTCAGAATGTGTATAACTTGTTGGATATATTGATTGTTCATTCCCAAAATCAAATACATTCGATATTTTATTTGTAGAAGTATATTGTGTATTAGGAATATATTCAAGTGTTCCATTTAATTCATTAATATTATCAAAAAAGAAAAAGAATTTTAATAATTTCCTTCCTCCTGGGTCTCTATGCCAATTTTGAGATTGAACTCTTTCATCTTGACAATTATAATTCACGGCTGTTATCGCATTATAAATATATGGTCTATCTTCTAAATATTTTTCTGCTATTTTTGTAATTAAATTATTTAATACAATATTAAAAAAATCAATAAATATAGGATTATTTAAATTGTAAGGTTCATTTATAAAACTATTAATAGTATACATATATTCATTTTCGCTATATACTTTATTAATATTATCATTTTTAATATTAAAAATCATTTCATCAAATTTATTATTTAAATTTGAAAATGATTGTTTTTCATGTAAATTTAAATAATTTGATAAATTAAATTGCATAATACCTGTTTCATTAATTCTTTTAACAATTCCAGATGATTCAATATCTAATATTTTATCTGTAATAGCATTTAATATTTTACATACTGATTCGTTTTTATAATGTCTATCATCTTCTAAGTCATTCTCTGTAATATAATCAGTTGGACACATAACATAACAATTATTATATTTTTTAGAATTTTTATTAAGTAAATTTAAAATATGTAATCTATCTGGAATTATTTGAGTATTATATTTAATGAGTTGTGAAACAAAAATTATTTTTATATTTGGATTTATATGGGTAACTAAGTTTACTAAATTATCAAAATCATTTTCGAATTCTTCATCTGTTATTTTTGTAAATTGTGATTGGTCATTAATATCTAAATATAATGGTACTTCATTTATAATTAATTTTTTTAATGTACATACTTCTAATATAATATATTCAATTTCTTGTAATTCATTATGTATATTATTAATAGAACTATTAATATCATAATCTGGTAATACAGATAATAGATTAGATCTATAATCACCAATATCTTGTATAAATACTGATAATCTTTTTATTAAATCATAATTATTACTTTCAGGAGAAATTATAGTGTTATTTTTAATAATATTTAATAAAAATATAACTTGATATATGTCATGTGAGAATGATATAACATTATATCCACCATAATTACCATAGTTAAGTGAATTAAATGAATTTAAAAATGTTTTATTTATATTTTCATCAAATAATTGAAGTAATCTACAAGTTCCAAATGTTAATATTTTCATATTTAAATATATTTATATTATAATTAATATGAAAGATATATATATATATTTTCTTATAATAATTTGTATGGTTCAGGAGTAATGAGCGGTTCACATATAAAACATTATAATTGATACTGTAGTACTTATATTAATAATATTACACCTCTGCACATTCTAAATGCCGACCTAAAGGTCGGCATCTGTGAATGCGCTTAGGTAACTGTTATTTTGCAACTGATAAATAACCTTTTATATCCGAGAAATCGTCAAAGACGATTTCAGGGTTATATAATCGGCGATTTAAAAGTGCAAAGGTGTAAAAATTCAATAGTTGTTTTCATCAAAGATAATATGGTTTAAATTTAGATATAGAATATAGTTGTTCTTATATTGCAATACATAAAAAAATACGACATCATTGAATAAAATAATTTAAATTATCCTTAATAATTTTTTTGATACTATTATAAACAATATCAACTTCTTCATCCTTCAACAGTGGATAAATAGGTAGTGTAATAATTCTTTCATATATATCTTCAGCAATTGGACATAATCCTTTTTTATAACCCAAACTTTGATAATACGGATGTAAATAAATTGGCATATAATGCACATTAACACCAATACCATTATTTTTTAACTCTTTAAAAATAGTATCTCTATCTTTATTCAAATTTTCTAAATTTAATTTTATAACATAAATATGATATGCGGAATAATGATTATTAGTTAATGGTAATAATAAATCTGTATGATTTTTAAATAATTCATTATATTTATTTGCTATTTCATTTCTTCTTTGTACAAACTTATCTAATCTTTTCAATTGTTCAATTCCTAATGCACATAATATATCCGGTATTCTATAATTAAATCCTAAACATTGCATTTCATAATAATGGCTATTCATATTCTCGCGTTCTTTAAAATCTCTTGATATGCCATGTGTTCTAAAAGCAACTGCTCTTTTATAATACTCTTCATTATTTGTAACCATCATTCCTCCTTCGCAAGTTGTTATAGTCTTAACAGGATGAAATGAAAAGCATGTAATATCCGCATAAGAACCTACTTTTTTTTCATTATACATTGCTCCAATAGAATGTGCTGCATCATGAATAGTAAGTAAATTATATTTATTTGCTATTTCTTTAATTTCATCAAAATTACATGGTTGCCCACACATATCAACAAAAAGAATCGCCCTTGTTTTTTCAGTGATTAATGCTTCAATTTTTACAATGTCGATACACATAGTATTTGGGTCTATGTCACAAAATACAGGTTTACCTTTTTGATACAAAACACAATTTGCTGATGCAACAAAACTAATAGCAGGAACAATAACTTCATCATCTTCTTTTATGTTAATAGCATATGTTGCCAAATGAAGAGCAGCTGTTCCACTATTAACAGCAACAGCATAATTAACACCAACATATTCACACACTTTTTTTTCAAATTCTGGTACATATTTACCAGTTGTCAACATTTCATTCTCTTCAAATACTTTTAAAACTGCTTCAATATCATTATTTTCAATAGTTTGTTTGCCATAAGGAATCATTTATATAAGTGATATATATTACTGTTTTTATAATATTATTACAAACTTATAATAATAATTTTTAATTTCGATTATATATTTTAAATTAACGTTTTTTGGACGAGAACCCCCTGAAATTAGGACAAATTTTTTCTAATTTCACTCTTTACTATAATATATTTCTTCATGATCATTATTTTAGTGATACAATAAAATATTATTGGTAACTTAATAATATTTTAAAAAGTTGCCGTCCGGAAAAAGTTAAATATTATTTTAATTATATTAATGATATATATTTATATAAATATATCATTAATATATCATTAATATAATGATATATTTTTTATATTCTAAAAATAATTATTTTTGTGATAAGTTAATTAATAAATTGAAAAATATTTATAAAGAATTTATATGTTTAAATGAAAATAATTTTGATATATTAAATATATATACATCATATAATTGTAAAGTTTTTTTTTTACATTGGAATTATATAGTACCAAAAGAAGTATATAATAATTATGAATGTATAAATATTCATACATCAAATTTACCAGAAGGAAAAGGTGGTTCCCCAATACAAAATCAAATTATTAATAATATATTATTTAGTAAAGTAAATACATTGAAAATTACAGATGAGGGATTAGATTCAGGACCGATTTATAATAGTAAAGATATATCATTACAAGGTAATTTATTTGATATTTGGAATACTATTACAGAAGCATCATATGAATTAATAATAGATATAATTAATAATAATCCAATTCCTAATAAACAAATTTCAAATATAAATATTTATAAAAGAAGAAAAGACAATATAATACCATTTAATAATGAAAATAATATTGAAAAAATTTATGATTTTATTAGAATGTTAGATGGAAATGATTATCCAGAACCATATTTTATAATAAATAATTATAAATTAAAATTTTCTAGACCAAAATTTGATGGTAAAAAAATATTAAGTGATGTTATAATAGAACAACTTATATAATTTCTCTAACTAATTCAAATTTTTCTGCATATTCT
>Ga0114978_10005559_pt1 | contig 10062 bp, 10 predicted proteins | sample S_140212_EF_Meta_FD_87027 | JGI IMG/M metagenome (GOLD analysis project Ga0114978, IMG submission 87027) | Freshwater microbial communities from Lake Simoncouche, Canada to study carbon cycling - S_140212_EF_MetaG | ecosystem: Environmental > Aquatic > Freshwater > Lake | place: Lake...
AGCAGCTGAAAAGCACCCTGGCCCGCCATGGCTTGAAAGAAATTAATCCAGCAGGTCAAAAATTTGATCCACACTTTCATGAGTGCATTTCGCATCAACCTAGCACCGAATTTGCCGAAGAATTGGTCATGCAAGTCGTCCGACTTGGCTTTAGTCTGAACGGACGTTTGCTGCGACCTGCTTCTGTAGTGGTATCAAGCGGTGCCGCTGGGGAGGCTAAAGTTTAAGCCATGGCTACCGGACCCAAACAAGATTACTATGATCTGCTCGGTGCCGCCAAGGGCGCAACTGAAGAGGATTTAAAGAAAGCCTATCGCAAGAAGGCGGTTCAATTTCACCCAGATAAAAATCCTGGCAATAAAGAGGCCGAGGAGATGTTTAAAAAAGTTTCCGAAGCTTACGAAGTCTTGAAAGACACCGATAAGCGGGCCGCCTATGATCGTTATGGGCATGCGGCGTTTCAACAAGGGGGCGGTCAGCGTGGCCCTAGTGGCGGTGGCTTCCATGACCCATCGGATATGTTTCGTGAGGTTTTTGGCCAGCAGGGCGGCGGGGGCGGCGGTATCTTCGAAGAATTTTTCGGAGGCGGCGGGGGTCAAAGTGGTGGGGCCGGTCGTGGCGCGGACTTGCGCTATGATCTTGAGATTAGCCTCGAAGAGGCCGCACACGGTAGCGAAAAAGAAATCTCTTTTCGCAAACTTGGCGAGTGTCGCCACTGCGACGGCAACGGCGCGGAGCCTGGCTCGAAGCGCACGACTTGCCATACTTGTCGGGGTGCTGGTCAAGTAACTACCTCAAGGGGCTTCTTTCATGTTCGGCAGGCGTGTCCTACTTGTCATGGTTCTGGCCACCGTTTCGAGAAAGTGTGTGCCAAATGCAGCGGCGAGGGACGGGTCAATGAGACCGCCAAAATTAACGTTAAAATTCCTCCTGGGGTGGATACTGGAAATAAATTGCGCTCATCTGGTAACGGCGAAGCCGGTACCATGGGCGGCGAGGCGGGCGATCTCTACATCGTTGTGCACGTCAAAGATCACGAAGTATTCGAGCGCCAAGGTGACGACCTTTTCTGTGAAATTCCTATCAAGTTCACGCTCGCGACACTCGGCGGCAGCATTCATGTCCCCACGCTGCAAGGTAAGGCCGCGCTGAAAATTCCAGGCGGCACCCAGTCTGGGACTACTTTCCGACTGAAAGGACGGGGCCTGCCGCACTTACGTGGCAGCGCGCACGGGGATCAGTTGATTCGAGTGCAGGTGGAGGTGCCAACCCATCTCAGCACGGAGCAAAAGAAATTTCTCGAAGAATTTGCACGAGTCAGTGGTGATCAGGAAGAGCCCCTCGCGAAGAGTTTTTTTGATAAAGCAAAAAAGTTTTTTTGATCTCAATCATGCGCGTGGTTATTTTAGGTTCTGGTCGCGGGAGCAACGCCGAGGCGATTTTGCTCGCGCAGCAGGCGGGTAAATTGGGGAGTGCTCATGTGGTGCAGATCTTATCAGACCAGGTGCACGCGGGTATTTTAGCGCTGGGTCCGCGATTCGGTGTGTCAGCTCATTATATCGATCCAGCGCCGTTCCGCACTAAATTAGAAGGGGAGGGAGAAGACCGCTTTATCACTGCGGTGCACACAGCGCGGGCTGATTTGGTTGTGCTCGCGGGTTTTATGCGGGTGATTAAATCGAAATTCCTCACCGCTTTTTCCGGTAAGATTATTAATCTCCATCCGAGTTTATTGCCAGATTTCCCTGGACTTGATGGCATTGGGCAGGCGTTGCGCAGCGGGGCTAAAGTGACTGGTTGCACCGTGCACCGTGTTTCCGCTGAGGTGGATGGCGGCCCCATTATCGATCAGGCGAAAGTCGTTATTACGCCTCATGAAACATTCGACTCATTGGCGGAAAAAATTCACGCCGCCGAACACGCATTGTTGCCCGCGGTGATTGCGCGATTGAGTCGTGGGTCGAGCTGAACTCTCCCGAGCTTTTAGGGTCCGCTGATTTTCGCGAAAACTATTGAGCCTGAATTAGCCGGCTGCGGAGGTGGACGCGAGCGTCGCTACGATGGCTCGATGCCAGTGGCTAATCAGCGGATCGACGAAATAATTATCCTCAATGTGGCAAGGCATGGATAACTCTAATAGCAGAGCATCGCTAAGGCCCACAAATGAGTGAGCCTGCAGCGGAGCAATGGCGAGTGTCTCGCCGGCCTGCAGCACTCGTTCCTGGCCCGCCAGGCTGACCTGAATCGTTCCTTGGAGCACAAAAAATGTTTCATGCTTGATTTTATGATAATGGAGCGGGCAGGTTTGGTTGGCGAAGACGAAAAGATATTTTCCGCAGTAGCCGGCCGCAATTTGATTGGTAATCCATAATTCGGTCAGGCCAGTGCGGTAAAAATCATCAGTGCCAAAATCTTCGAGTAATGGCTCTGCAGGCGGTAGCGTCATTCCCCAGCTCGCTAGCCGCGCTTGGAAGCTAGCCAGAGCTTTAGCTCGAACGGGGCCATGAATCTGCAGGTGATCTACGTTATCACTCATGGCGAGATACTGAGAAGGGCGACACTTTTAGGCTGACTCAAGCGCGACGGGATTGGTGAGAGTCCCAATTTTTTCAATTTCAATACTCACGCTATCGCCAGGACGCAACCAGCGTGGGGTCGGCTTAGCCGCCATGCCAACACCATGCGGGGTGCCCGTAAGAATGACAGTGCCTGGTACGAGCGTCGTGCTGCCACTCAGATATTCGATGAGGGCGGGTACATCAAAAATCATATCGCTGGTCGTCCAGTCTTGGACTCTTTGACCATTAAGAATAGTGGCAATTTTGAGCGCATTCGGATTGGGGATTTCCTCTCGAGTTACGAGGCGGGGCCCGAGAGGCGCAAAGGTATCGAAGAACTTTCCTCGGCACCACTGACTGCCGCCCAACCTGATTTGATGATCGCGAGCTGACACATCGTTGGCGCATGTATAACCAAGCACATAATCGAGGGCGCGATCACGGGAAACATTTTTACAAGCTCGGCCGATTACGACCGCAAGTTCGCATTCATAGTCGACTTCTGTGCTTGGCAGATGCGTTGGGATTTCGATGGGGTCTCCAGGGTGCTGCAGGGTATTGATTCCTTTAACAAATAGAATAGGGCGTTCGGGACGTTTAGCTCCGGTTTCATCCGCATGTCGCCCATAATTTAGACCGATGCACAAAATTTGGGCCGGAACAACCGGCGCCAATAATTTAGTAATGACTGCACGTTCAGCGCTTACCCTGAAGTCGCCATAAATATCACCATCAATGCGAAATGATGAGCCATCGGGTTGCTCAGACCCATAATGGGTGGTGCCTTGCGGATTAGCATATCGGATAATTTTCATAAAAAAGGGATTGGTTGCTGCAGGCTGTTGAAAGGGCTCAGTGTTTTTAAATAGCGATTAAGCAGTGAATGATCGACGCATTTTTTTGTTAAATCCATAGCGGCGAATGGTATAAAGTCTACTCTAACGGCTAAAACACCTCTGTTAATTATGAAAACTCAAAATCGCCTTGGCTGACGTTAGCGATTCTCGCGCGGCATTAATTTTAGATCATCTGCTCCCGTGCTCTCATTGTGGTTGTCGACAATTGATTTGAAATGAGGGCGGGAATCTCCTTGCGGCTAGCTGCCGGCAGCGGGAATTTTCAGGCATGCAGCTTGTTGAAATAAAAATAGAAGTGAACGCGACGATGATTGATAGCCTCGAGACTACCTTGCTCGAACTGGGTGTGGCGGGCTGGAGCTTATTGGAAGATGCGATCAAGAAACAGGCTTGGATTGTTGGTGTTTTTCGTGACGAGCCAGAGGCACGAGCATCGTGGACGGAGTTGAGCCTCTTGTTATCTGGCGTTGCGGTGGGTAACCCAGTGGAGCGACTGCTCGCCGATGAGGATTGGAAGAATAGTTATAAGATTCATTTTAAAGCCTGGAAATTTGGGCGCTTGAACTGGGTGCCGATTTGGGAGCGGGATGTTTTCGTGCTTCCCGCTGGCGAGGAGGTTTTGTGGCTAGATCCAGGGATGGCGTTTGGTACCGGTAATCATGAGACAACTCGTTTGGTGGTAGAACGTCTGGTGCATTTCGCGGAGAAAGGTCATGGTCAAAGCCGCGTTATTGATGCTGGTTGCGGATCGGGGATTCTGGCTCTATCAGCCGCCAAGCTGGGTTTTGCTACCGTGAGCGGCTTTGATAATGATGCTGAGGCTGTTCTCGTGAGTGAGAAAAATGCTGCCCTGAATGGGCTCACTGGGCAGGTGGAATTTTATACTGGAGATCTAATAACCGGTTTGGTTGGACGACAAGCGGAGTTGGTTTTAGCAAATATTCAGGCGGATGTATTGCGCACTTATGCGCGCGAGCTATGCGCCGCAGTGGCGCCTCATGGTCAATTGGTGCTCAGTGGCATTTTGAGCCAAGAATTAGAGCAAGTCCGTGAGCAATTTGCCGAAATCGCCCCTGGTTGGAAAATCGATACGCGCATCTTGGGCGAATGGGCCGACCTCGCGCTTATTCGAGTTTCTTGAATAAGTAGCCGCCGCTGACCGAGCCCCAGACTTGGGTGCCCTGAGTATTGTAGCCGCGATCCCAGATTTTAAGCTGCCGGGCACTTACTAATAATTCGGTGGTGGCATAGCTGGCTCCCCGGAGTGAGCTGGAACAGCCTACCCCTGAAGTATTACCCATAAAAGTGCCATCAGGGAGCGCTTGAATTATTAAAGTGCACTCTCGCTGCAAAGTGCAATTCGCCGGGCTAAATTTATCGATGAGGTGGGGGTTTTTCCAGGCGCCAGTAGCGGCAATGGGATCCGGCAAATTTAAAATATGGACGTCTATTCTACCGTCTTTTCGTGGAGCGAGTTGATAAATAAACTGACGGTAGGGGTGCTCGGAGGCATCGGTAAGTGCTTGTTCGACATAAAGCCATGGGCCGTCGGCGCGATCACTCCAAGTGCGGATAATGTGTAAAGTAATATTATGAAGATCTTGATCAACGAGGGCTTGGTTAGCTGTTGAAAATGTGCCGATCATCGCGGTTGCTAATCGCTCGCTGCTCGAAGGCTCAGCAATTATTTTTTGTGTAAGCAAAAGTCCCCCGATAAAAATAATAAAAAAGAGGCGCATGAGCTTAGATGAATCTCCAGACCCCGTGAAGCAGCGTAAGGTTCCCTGCTATCCACAGGATCCAAAACCATCGATTAATTGGTAAAACCAGGTTAAAGCAGATTGTTAAAGGGAGAACACTCCGGCAGGCAGCCCAATAGCCGGACCAGACCCATGAACTGAGAAATATTAGTAAGAGCGAGTAAATCGCTCCAATGCGCCACCAAGGAGCTGACCATTGTGGCTGGCGCCATACTACCCATGCTTGGGTAAAAAGGCCACCGATAGCTAAAAGCCCGAAGGTGTAGCGCCCGTCAAAATTTCCTCTCAATATTTCTGCTGAAGATAATTTAATCTGCGCAAACAGATCGACCAGCGGCCAATTGAAGTTGCCCCAACTTGTCTCATCCGCCGCGCCGCTAAAGCGTTGCTCCACGTAAAGAGCCCAAAGGGCTAGAGGGAAAACAGCCAGAGAGAGGGGGAGTAGCACACCCCGGTGACGGGTTGGGCCAATGAGTCTATTGCCGTGCAGCGCGATGGTCCCGAGCAGGCTGCTCTCTTTGGTTAGGTTGCCTAAAGCCAGCCATAGGGTTGACTTGGAATTCTCCACATTCGGCTGAGATTCGGCGGCTAGGGCCAAGAAAAGTAACGCCGGCAGATCTAGGAGTGACTGTCGGACGCTATCCAAGACGCCTATGCTGAACATACAACCGACCCAGCGCGCGAAGCTTTGCCAGTCGTTGCCGCTTAAATGTCGGCGCAGAAGCCAGCCAAGCGCAAACCAGCACGGAATATTTAATAAAGCATAGGCCTGAAGGGTAAGCCAAGAGTTGCCCAAACCAATCACTGCAGCGACAGCCGGCACTAAAATGCGGCGCGCGCGATAGGCTGGGGCATCAATAACCTGATCCAATTCAGAGCTGCGTAATAACGGATCTAGCGCAATCGATGCGTAAAATTGGCCATCATAACCGCTAGATTTAGGCACGGTAGCAATAGGCTTACCTTGGAGGTGGCTAGAACGCCGCTCCTGCCATTTTTCACCAAAACGAATCAGTCCCGTGAAACCTGTTTGCGGGCTCCATTTGGATATGACGAGAGCGGCAAAGATTAGTCCCGCAACCCAATAGGCACGGCGGATCATTGGTGGCACAAAATTAACCGCAGAAAAGAATCATCGCGGTTACGGCAGGGTGATCAGGCAGGGCGCTAGCACCCTCAAAATAGATCGGTGGGGGTCCGCGACATAAAATCTTCCATGTACGCGGTGGTGGCCTTGCCCTCAATAAAAACAGGATCACTCATAATCGCCTTATGAAGTGGGATCGTGGTTTTGATTCCGCGGACTAGATATTCGCTGAGAGCTCGATAAGATCTTTGTAGGGCGATTTTGCGAGTCGGCCCGTAACAGATGAGCTTGCCGATCATGCTATCGTAGTACGGCGGGATAGCGTAACCACTATAGGCGTGTGAATCTACGCGCACCCCTAACCCGCCGGGCGCGTAGTAGAGGCTAATAGTACCAGGTGAAGGAATGAAATTGCGGGCGGGATCTTCGGCATTAATTCGGCATTCGATCGCGTGTTTTTCGAATTTGATATCGCTTTGGTCAAAGCTGAGCTTTTCCCCATTGGCTATGTTGATCTGCTGCTTAATCAGGTCGATCCCAGTCACTTCCTCTGTCACTGGGTGTTCCACCTGAATGCGCGTATTCATCTCGATGAAGTAATAATTACCTTTCGCATCTACGAGGAACTCAATGGTTCCAGCGTTTTGATATTCCGCCGCCTCAGCTGCCTTAATGGCCGCTTTCCCCATTTTTTTCCTCAAATCAGGGGTCAGAAATGGGGAGGGCGACTCTTCAATTAATTTTTGATGCCGGCGCTGTACTGAGCAATCGCGTTCCCCGAGGTGCAGCACCTTCCCATGACTATCTGCGAGAATTTGAAACTCAATATGGCGCGGTTTTTCGATGTATTTTTCGATATAGACCGATCCGTTGCCGAAAGCTTTCTCTGCTTCGTTACGAGCAACATGAAATTCTTTGGCGAAAGAGATATCATTGTGCGCAATCCGCATGCCTCGGCCTCCGCCACCGGCCACGGCTTTAATGATAACAGGATAACCAATCTTTCGGGCAGTTTTGACTGCTTCTGTTTCGCTATCAATTGGACCATCTGATCCTGGAACTGTAATTACACCTGCTTTACGGACCGTATCTTTAGCAACAGCTTTGTCCCCCATCATTCTGATGCTCTTTGACTTAGGCCCAATAAATTTAATATTACATGATTCGCATTGTTCTGCAAATTTAGCATTTTCAGAAAGAAATCCATAGCCTGGGTGAATCGCGTCTACGTCAGCGATTTCTGCCGCACTAATGATACGGTCAGCTCGCAAATAGCTGTCGGAACTTTTGGGTCCACCTATGCAAATGGCCTCATCAGCTAGTTGAACATGTAATGACTGAACATCGGCCTCTGAATAGACAGCTAGGCTTTTGATCCCCATTTCACGACATGCCCGAACTATACGGAGTGCGATTTCACCGCGATTGGCGATGAGGATCTTTTGTATCATGCTAGTAGGTATATATTAGAATCTGACAATATCTCGTCTGAATTCGGGATTATATTTGTTAGGCTTGTTTAACTCTAAATAGCCGCTGCCCGTATTCAACTGGTTGACCGCTTTCGACAAGGATCTCGACGATCGTTCCTTTAGTCTCAGCCTGAATTTCATTCATAATTTTCATCGCCTCGATAATGCAAACTACGGTTTTTTCATCTACCTTACCATTTGCATCGATAAATGGTGGATTTTCTGGAGATGGAGATCTGTAGAAAGTACCTACCATTGGTGATTTTATGTAAGTATAGCCCGCTTCTTCTGAGCTTGCGCTATTTGCCTGAGCCACACTTTTCGGTGCATTCACCGCCTCACTCGAGGCATGCGGCAGAGTTGTCTGAGGTGTAGCTATCGGTGCCGAAGTAAAGATCGGCTGTCCGCTGGGACCTCTTTTGATCTTAATCTTGAAGCCGTTCTCCTCAAATTCGAATTCTGATAGCTCTGAGCGCTTCATCAGATCGATAATCTGTTTAATTTGTTTTAGGTCCAAGTATTCGCCTTAGTTAAGGGTTGTCGCGCTGTTTATTACCGCGAGTAAGCATTAGCTAGAAATAAAGGTCCTACTGCAACGTAAATTTTGAGTTTAAGCAGGCATAATTTCAGTGAAAAACCCAAATATTTGGCCTAAAATGACTAAAATAGCCTTAAAATGATCAAATATAGGCAATAATTGATAAATAAATAATAGCTAAATTTTAAAATAGCGGGGTGCGGCTAAGCCGCTAATTCTTTGGCAAAATGTGATCACTAGAAAGGTTCAAAACACGACCTTTAGGTGATATAATTAAATTATATCCCTAACATTGAGCGATTTTAAGCATATAAATGCATAATGGCGCCATGAGGGGGCGCCGGCGTTTAATTATTAGCCAGTACAATTATACACTGATCCTATTTACCTACCGGATCAATCCCCCCCCCCGATTTAATCACGGTCACTTGTTTTAAGGTATTTTTTGCGGGGAGGTTTAGACGTTCATGAGTTGGGGCTGTGTCCATCAATGAACATTATGGGGAGATATCGTCATGCAGATTTGGTATTTTTAAATTATTTGTGAGCACAGAAGATGAACCGTCTGAGCGGTCATGCTCAGTATATAGGGATTTACCGAGAATGATCGATCGGATCGGTTGATGCGATTAGCATGCCCCCCATTGATACCGAAATTGGCTGATAAGATGGGCTATGTTCGCGGTTAGGGCGTGCTAGGGGGGGGGCTTGGATGTGTGCTGTAATATTACAGGTATTCTCGTCCTGGGAGACCTTATTGTCAGTGAACCTATGTGAATAGATGCAGCATTTCATAGACATGAAGATTACTGATGAGAATGCTGTCTTTGTGGTCTAACAAGCGAGGGTCTCTCGTCATCACAACAGTGCGCAGAATACTTCTTGTAGTTATTTTAAGGATACAATTATTTAGTTTTAATATTGTTCGATAAATCTAACGCGATTTTTGCGAGCGACGCAGTAATTCGTTTGTAAAATAAAATTATTTCTCATTCTTTATCAGTTATTTGCGTTTTCATTAAATTATTTGCAGAGAAATAACTTGAATAAGAATATGGGGATAGCATGGTGCCGCTCCCCTCGGTTGCTACATCATTTAAAAAGTGTTGATACTGGCGAGGGGATTTAGGGCTTCTGCTTTGTTCTTTAATTCTTTTTTAGAAATTTTCCGGAAAAGGGTTGACGAACGAAAATACGAATGTTCTATTTGAAATCTTTCCCGTAACAGGGAGTGGTTCTTTGAAATTTACTTTGTGCGATTGATTGGGACCCCCAATCAACATTATTCCAAGATTCAGGCCTTAGGGTCTGAGTCATTTTTAAGTAGTTCATGAATCACTAGGATTTGTGACTCTCTTTTTTCGGAGAGTTTGATCCTGGCTCAGAATGAACGCTGGCGGCGTGGTTAAGACATGCAAGTCGAACGGTTTTTCAGGTGTAGCAATACATTTGAAAAGCAGTGGCGAACGGGTGCGTAACACGTGAACAATCTACCTTTTAGTGTGGAATAGCTCGGCGAAAGCCGGATTAATACCGCATGTGGTTGCCCTTCTCCTGAAGGGCATACTAAAGTCAGGGACCGCAAGGCCTGACGCTATTAGAGGAGTTCGCGGCCTATCAGCTAGTTGGCGAGGTAACGGCTCACCAAGGCTAAGACGGGTAGCTGATCTGAGAGGATGATCAGCCACACTGGAACTGAGACACGGTCCAGACACCTACGGGTGGCAGCAGTTTCGAATCATTCACAATGGGCGAAAGCCTGATGGTGCGACGCCGCGTGAGGGATGAAG
>Ga0114978_10005561_pt1 | contig 10059 bp, 11 predicted proteins | sample S_140212_EF_Meta_FD_87027 | JGI IMG/M metagenome (GOLD analysis project Ga0114978, IMG submission 87027) | Freshwater microbial communities from Lake Simoncouche, Canada to study carbon cycling - S_140212_EF_MetaG | ecosystem: Environmental > Aquatic > Freshwater > Lake | place: Lake...
ATCTTTTTACAAAAGTAGCAATAATATTTTTAATAAAATCAACTACCCTACCAATTAATGATTTTATTTTATCTATAATACCTAATATTCCACCCTTATCTTCTTCTTCATCGAGAGGTTTTGCTAGTATTGTATCCTCTAATGATGCAAATGGTTTCTTCTTTCTTTCTTCTTTCTTCTTTCTACCAGATATAGATTTAACAATCTTAGAGAGAGTTTGCTTCATCAAATTGGTGTCTCTCTGAATCAAATTCAAAGATTCATTATTTTTGGCTATAGTTTTGGTATTCTTTTCTATTGAAAGAAACAAAGGTTTTAATGAATCAACAGAACCACCTGCAGCAAGACCAGGTTTAGTACCAGGTGTTGTAGCATCAGTCTTTTCAGAAACAAGGTCTTTTGATCTATAAGCTTTAAGTTGTGGAAATAAAGATGTTATTAATCCATCTTGTTTAAAGATATTTCTTGGATCAAATTTCTCTTTTAATCTTTCTTTAAAACCACCAGCCAAAGAACTAGCAACACCCTTACCAGATTCACGGCGAGCTCTGACAATATCTGTTAATCTACCTGTTGCCATTTCCTATCTTCTTTGGTTAGCAGCTTTAATTTTCTCATTTTCTTCTTCAAGATATCGTATTAGCATATTCACATAGATATCTTTTTCCCAAGGAATCATATTCTCCAACTCTGTCAAACTGTACTTGTGATGTTGCATCAGAGCAAAGTTGGTTGTATAATGATTCGCAAGGCTATCATAACGAAATATTAACCGAAAAAATTTTGTATGCCTTCTACTTCAATCTTTTCTTCATACTTGCATTTACCACATTTAAAATCTAAAGTCTTTTTCATCTTTGGCATAGTATCAAAGAATTGTTTAATGTTTTCTAAATCCTTTGATTGTAATGTTTCTAGGAAATCAACCAACTCTTCCTTCGTGCTATCTTTAGCATAGTACATTTTATCATCATCATAAATGTAATCAATACAGCTAGCAATCATACTGATAACTGAATCAATATCTTCACCGCCTGGAGAATCCTTGATAACATCCATCTTTGGATATTTCATAACCATACCAAGTTTACTGTTAATTTCAATCTTATTAGAGTGTTTAACATCAACCTCTGGTACAACGGTCAATACATTCAATTCGATACCAACTTGATTACCGCACTTGTGTTCTCTCCCATCTTCTTCAACCACATTGTTGTTACACTTATAATTTAAGGTAACAATTTCACCAATGGATCTAGCTCTTAAATTTAAAAACAATAATTCAATATCAAACAATGGCAATGAATCAAGGTCAATATCATCTAGTACACAGTTATTTAAAACTTGTTTGATTGTTGTAATCGTTGATTGTGGATCATCCGATTCACCTGTTATAAGAAATAGTTTTTCTTCTTTAACGGTGAACGGTCTAAACTTTACTTTTTTGCCTGTAGAAAATAGTTTCACATCAAAAATAGGTACGTCAATTTTAGGTAGCATTATAACCTCATTTGGTAAAAAATATTAATAAAATTCAAGTTACTTTTATATCAGATGTGTATTTTTGATATAAGAAGGTTACTGTCAATCTTTGAAATCCATCGTCACCCCAAGACAATTGTTGTGGTGCTATACTTGTTGGAAAAGCATCAATAAGTTTTGCTGTATAGATTGGCTTTTCAGTCAAATCATATTGAGTAACCACTATGTTTGTTAAATATTTACTGTTATTACCTTTTGGAAATCTGACATTATTTGTTGTTGGTGATATAGCTGAATCCATCCACAAATCAAATATCAGACGTTCGGTATGTGCATTCGTACACAAAAAGGTCAATGAAATATTTTGATATGTTGTTAAGTAAGGTACATTATATCCAGGACCATATATTCTAACATTTTCAGTTGTAAAAGATTTACCAGGCATCTCAGCTGACTCACATAGCATTGACAACGGTTCAATATAATTACGATATGGAGCACCCAAGACTGAAAAAATTGGTGGTGGGAAAATCCTCACATCGTATAGACTATTTTTAGCAGGTCCACGACTGCCATTTATTTCCGATAAAAACTTATTTGGGGAAAATAGATTGTCCGCCATTAGAATTGTTTCCTAGATTCTGCCCATACTTTTTCATTAGAAGCACCAACAAAATTATTACCTGGAATAAGCGCTGCTATATCCCACTCGTTGGCTGTTATTTCTAGAAAACGACTTTCTACATGGGCGAATAGATATCGTTTAATACATGGCGTGGCTTGATATGCTGCACCAGTTCTTCTTAAAAGGTCATAACTTAAACGTAATTTGGTTGTAGCATCATATTTGGAATTGTTTGCAAATTCACTTAGTTCATCTAAAAGAAGTATACGTTGCTTTGGGTGAATATAGTGCAAATTCAACCCTAAAAAACCGTCTCGGTATTGTTCTATTGGGATTACCAATGGGAACCTATCGTAATATGGCAACGATTCCTTCGTCTTTGGATCATAATAGTAAAAGTACATACGACCTATGATAGTCGTGTCTCTCGTGCGTCCCTTGTCGTTTAGGAGTGATTGGCGAGACGGTTTCAAGTTGTTAATCTTAGCCCTTAACCAGGCTCTTGCCTGATTTGTTCTAGGTTGCAACCCTGCCTTGGCAAGTTGCTCATTTATTCTTTTTAGTAAGTATGCCATGTTCTATTTATACTTCAAATAATAAACCCATCATTGCCTTCTTGGACTGATACCGGCTGTATAAGTAGCGGTGTCCCTTTTTGAAGTTTAGATACCAAGATGCTTCTCCGTTAGTACCAAAAACTTCCATCCATGTTCCTGGCAGAAGATATCAGCTGCTCTCCACTTCTCCTGATTGACAGCATATGTTGCAGCTTCTTGTAGATATCTTTTAGTTTTCCTCTTTTGAGTAGGCATCTTAGTTTGTGAATCCGGCTTAACCTCAATCACATAAGTCATCACCAATCCATCCTTTTGCTTCATTTTGGCAATAAAGTCAGGAAAGTATCTGTGCATTTTGTTGTCCACAGGACTTCTATAGGGAATTATAAGTTCCTCCGAGTTCCACCATATCACTCTTGGGTGCTCATCTAACCACTTCATCACTTTCAGTTCCCATGAGGAACGATAGATGATATTGGTGGAATCACCATTATATTTCTTTGGATTCTTTGGTTTGAAGAATCCTTTGGAAGTTTTGCCGAATGTCATATAAATATATAGATATCATTCCAACACGGTAGGTCAAAGATGCCTTTCTTTCAAGATTTAGAAATTATTAGAAACAGTGTAAATTCCAGAAATACTCGTGGGCGTTTCAATCGTTCAGACAATGGCCGCACAAGCGGTAATAGTCAATATAATGTCAACACTTTGCAATTTCCTTTAGACATTGGAAGTGCTGACAAAGGACATTATTTGATGTTCAATGTTAACGCACAAAAGAAAACTCAATTCTTTACAAGTGATGATACAAATACTGATCCTACCGTTATTGCTAACATGAAAAAGTTGCAAGCGCAGAGAGGTGGATCAACAAATATTTTGAATAATAAGTTCAACGATGTTGCTGGAACGCTTATATCATCGTTAGCTGGAAATAGTATTGTAACGGGTGCTGTTACAGCTTTAAGCTCACCTTTACCTCCCGAAGTAGGTAAATTTTTTGGAACCGTTCAAAAAAGTTTTGGTAATTTGGGAAAAAATCTTAAAGAAACATCGTCAGCTGAATTTTTGAGAACCATAAAGAGAACAACTGATACTGTTGTTTTGTATATGCCTGATAAAATAACTTATAGTAATGCACAAAATTATGGTGAATTACCACTTGGTGGAGAAGTTAAGTCTTTAGCTGGAGCCTCAGCCGCAATGCAAGAAAGTTCTGCAACAAATATATCAACATTTGCAGCGTTTCTTGGTGCTGAAATTTCACCGGTTGCCAATAAAGAATTAGGTGCCATAGCTACGGCCGTAACGCAAGTTGTTAAAAATCCAATGTTAGAAGTAATGTATAAAGGTGTTGCACTTAGAAAATTTAATTTTTCTTTTTCTCTTTGGCCAAGGTCTGAACAAGAAGCTGAAGAAGTACAAAAGATAATTGAGTTATTAAGATTTCATCAAGCACCTGAAATTAAACAAAATACTGGTGGTTTCTTTTTGATACCACCTTCAGAATTTGATATATCATTTATGTACAATGGAAAAATAAATCCAAACATGGATAAAATCTCAACTTGTGTGTTGACAAACATTTCTGTTGATTATACACCAAAAGGTTTTCATGCATTTGAATCAATTGATTCGGTTGATAATCCACAATTAGGTGGAACTGGTATGCCTGTTGGTATAAATTTAGCACTATCGTTTATGGAAACACAAATCATCACGAAAGAATACTATAGAGTTGGTTTTGATATTAATAACAATATAATGTAAGGAATTTAATATGGCAAACTATTTCTATAACTTTCCGACAACATATTATATCAATACAGATGATAACACCAATTTAGATGTTGTCACCGATATCACTAAGCGTATTGGATTTGAACAAGAATTCAAAAAGAATTCAGCTGCATATTTCAAAATTCTTGTTACAGACGATGATACTCCTGAAATTTTAGCACACAAATTTTATGATGATGTTGAAAAACATTGGATCATTTTGATGATGAATGATATTGTTGATGCTCAATTTGATTGGCCAATGAAAGAACAAGATTTATATAAATTTATTGAAAGTAAATATGTTGATAATGCTTTAGCTGGACAAACCGGAACTGATTGGGCGCAAAGTAATACACAGTCATATTTTAAAATTGAAACAAAAACTATTGTGCAAACTGGTCAAATAACAACAGAGAAAATTACTATTGATGCCAATACATATGCCAATGTTGCAGTTACTAGTGCATCGTATACATTAAACGATGGTTATCAATTAAGCATAGATGTTACAAAAGAAACACAATCGTATTTTGATTATGAAGTTGAGGCTAACGATGAAAAAAGAAACATCATCATACTTAGACCAGAGTTTGTTCCTGCTGCAATCAATGAATTGAAAAACGCATTTACCTTGAGCTCATAATTATGCAGTTAAGTCAATTTGAAGTAAAAACGATGGCAATCTTTTCACCAAACAAAAACATTTCGGTGGATGTTAGTTCAATATATGAAGAATTGAATATTTACGATAGTGTGTTGTTTAATACAATTTCAGGTAACATTTTTATTGCTGATGCTATTGGTTCATTGAAAGGTTTTGATTTTGATGGTTCCGAATACTTAAAAATTGAACTTTCAAAAGAAGGTGAATTGTATCCTTACAATGGTGTATTTAAGATTTATAGTCAAGGTGATAAGAAGATGCTTTCTTTAGGAAGCACACGATACCGTTTAAATTTTATTTCATCAGAATATGTTGACTCAATAAAGACCAAAGTTGTGCAATACTATTCGGATACTTATTCCAATATTGCAAAAAAAATTCTGAAAGATTATTTAAATGTACCAACAAAAAAATTAAATGGTGTAATTGAGAATTCTCAGGGTGTAAGAGATGTTGTTATACCTACATTAGAACCATTAGAAGCTATAACTTGGTGTTCAAAGAGAGCCTTAGACTCCAACGACAAACCAACTTTTCTGTTTTTTGAAAACACAGATGGTTACAATTTTACTTCAATATCAAATATATTCAAGCAAACACCGTTGGCAAATATTAACTTTTCACCTAAAAACGTAATTGATAATTTTGGTAGTGATTTCGCAGGCGTGAGAGATTATGAAGTTATAGACCAATATGATTTTATTGAGAGTGTTAAATCAGGTGTATATGCAAAAACATATAGGGGCTATGATATTGCCCGTAGAACATTTGTAGAATTTAAAAGTGATAGTTTTAAGGATCAAGTGGGAATTACTGCTGCAAATCCAAATAAAAACAAAACACCAGATGGTATGGATTTAGATAGAGCATACCTTTCTCAAATTGTTTCTTATTTCTATAATTCAAAACCAAAAGGTAATGAAGAAAGACCTGAAAAGTGGTTATTGCAGAGAGAATCTATTCTAAGAAACCTATTTGCAAAGAAAGTTAGAATTGAGATGGCTGGTAATTATACATACACATCCGGTAAATTACTAAATGTTTTTATGCCAAAGTTTTCTGTTGTTGTCGATAATGATAGAGAGAGTGGATTAGAAAAGAATTTATATGGTAAGTATTTGATTATAGCAACAAGACATAAGATGACTGCACAGGGTAGAACCCACACAACAATAATGGATTTAGTTACAGATTCAACAAATTGAGAATGATATGTTATTAACACAGGGATTTTTTGGGATAGGGATTGTTGAGGATAATGTAGACCCACAGGGTTTAGGTCGAGTGCGAGTACGAATTTATGACATACATGGTAGTGATAAGTTAAAGATACCTACATACACATTACCGTGGGCTAATGTTCTACACGCAGCTAATTACAGCAGTCACTACGAGAATATAAAAATTAATACATGGGTTTTTGTTACAACCTTAGATGGACAGAATGCACAAGAGATTGTTGTACTTGGTGTCTTTCCTGGAATTGTTCCTGAAACTCCATAATATAGGAAAGTTTAATGACTGACGCAGAAGCCGCACAATTATTGGGATATCCAAAACCATTTGATCCTAGTGACCCTAAAGGTACACCTCGTGAATTGTTGGTTAATATCAATAAAGCAATTCGTCCAACTCTACAAAAAGGTATGGAAGATCAACAAGCTGGCGAATTAACTATACCAAGATTAGCCCGTGGTGTGTTGACAGGTACTCTTGTTGGTGATTTGAATAATCAATTAGCACACAGCTGCGATTTTGTTTTAGAAGCTAGAAAAAATTTAAAATTGAGAGAGTTTATTGCTGCTATAGCATCGTCAATTAAAGCTGGTATTGTAGAACTCTCAGCGGCATTAGGTCTTGAACCGACAGGAGTTTTATCAAGAGCAATTGCTTTTTTAAGAAAAATGACCTCTTATTTGAAATATATTAAGAAAAATTTTATAGATCCAATTATAGAATTTCAAAAATATGTTTTATTGTATATTGCAGAAATCAAACGATTAATTGAGTTTATTAACAATTTACCAGCTAAAATAAAAGCTTTATTAAAAAACTGTTTAGCAAATCTTTATCGTTTACTGAATAGTATTTTTACAGATATTGTTACTGAAACTTTAGGAACAGGTGATGATAGTATTGGTGCAGCTATATCATCAGCACAACAATTAGCGGCGCAGGCTACAGAAACATATAATGGTGTTAAAACTATTATCAATACCGGTTCTACTATTGTTAACGAAGTTAAGAGTATAGATTTAAATGTTAATATAAATGCTGCAAGTTTTTCAGATGTATTACCTTCAAAGGAATCTATTGAAGCTTATATTAAAACTATACCAAATTCTACAGCTGTACAATTAGCAAATCCACCACCACAACAACAAAGGAGTTCTCCTTAATTATGGCAACACAAGAATCCGCATTTGTTGGATATAACAATCAATGGACAGAACCCGAATCAACTGTCGGTGTATTTCCATACAATAATGTAACGCAAACTGAATCTGGACATTCTTTGCAATTTGATGATACACCAGAAAAAGAACGAATTAGATTACAACACCGTGCCGGCACATTTATTGATATGCATCCAAATGGTGATGAGGTGCATAAAGTTTTTGGCGATGGTTATGAAATTACCATCAAAAATAAAAATGTATTAATTAAAGGCGTGTGCAATATTACAGTTGATGGTGATTGTAACATGAAGGTTGGTGGAGATTATACTGTTGTTGTAGATGGTGATTATAATCTAACAACAAAAGGTAATTATACAGTAGGTGTTAAAAAAGATATAAAAATATCATCAGATGAAGATGTTAAATTGTCATCATCTAATCCCACCGGTTCGGTACTATTAGATGGAGGAGGATCAGGTGGTGAACTTATATTTAATTCAAATATAAGAGTTGACGGAGACCTTACAGCGTTTAATTTATTTGCACAAGATTTAACTGGACTGAGCGGAAGAGTTGATGCAGCTGGTGGTGTTTCTGCTGGTCCATTGGGATTCACTTCAGGCCTTGGTGGATTATCCCTTGGTGTTCCTACACCAGAAACACCAGTTGCGGTACCAGGAAGTATTTTTACAGACGGTCCAATCACCTCATTAACATCTGTTATTTCTGAATTAGGTTTTTTTGGGACCGTAACTTGTGGTATAATGGATGCTGTATTGATGACAGATATTATCACATCAGCCATTTATAATTCACACATACATACTTCACCTAAAGGACCGACAAGTCCACCTTTGATGCGATTTTTTGGAGTTTAGATTATGCCTACAACTAATAATGCTACCGGAGTATACGCCACATTGGGTTATAATTTTAATGACCCTAATAGTGATGTGAAAGAATTATCAGCAAATACTCTTGCACACCTGAATTCGATGCCGTCATTTATCACGACATGGCAAGCACAAGACATTGCAAATAATACAGTTAGCGGTTATTATAAAAATCCTGTTTCTAATGATGCAACAATAATCAAAACTACAGCTAATGATATCATCACAATATACGATACCGCTAATACTGTCCCAGGTCTTGGTACAATTTACACTCTTGCTAAAAGTTTAAAAAATACAGCAAATTCTTTCATATGGCACACAAACAGATTATCTGGTGTAGTTCCATTTGTTGGTCAAGACTCTGATTATCCATACTATGATACGGCTGTGCCTTTGGGTAAAACAGCCTTGTATATTACCAATCAAACAGATTCAATAACAAACACATCACCTATACTTGGTAGTTTTACTAGTATTTTGGTTGGCCCACAAGTCAGTGCAAATGCAAATATTGTTTATCCATATGTAACTACTATTAATAACAGTATTACAACAACGACAACAACAGATCCAAATGGTAATGTAACAGTAACGTCAACAACCAATTTAACGGCTGGACAAATTACGACAATCGAAACTGGTTTAGCTGCAGCTAATACTTCTCTTGGAACAAGAATGGATCACGATTTCATCTATTTTTCAAAATTAAAAAGTTTTGTTGATAATTATAATGCTACTAAGAAATTTGTAAATATGGGTGAAACTGAATCATATTTGGTTAATAATTTTATTGGTACGGACAAATTATTGTCAAGAATCAACTCATAAATAGAACATGGCATCCTCAATAATCAATAGGCAATATAGTGACCTGGACTTGAATTTTAATATTCATCCAGTTAAGAAAGATATTAACATCTGGACTGACGAACAGGCTGTTATCCACTCTGTTCGGAACTTGTTGGTTACAAATCATTATGAGCGTCCATTTCAACCAGATTTAGGTTCCAATATTCGTAGACTTTTATTTGAACCACTTGATAATATTACAGCATCAAATTTAGATAGAGAAATTAGGCAGACTATTAAAAACTTTGAACCTAGAGTTAAAGTATTAGCTTTGGACATTACACCTAATGAAGATCAAAATGCTTTTGGAATATATCTACAATTTGATATTATTAATAGAACTGAACCAATAACAATAAGATTTATGCTGCAACGGATAAGATAAAATGGCAAACCGTTTACGAGTTACCGAACTTGATTTTGACCAAATCAAAACAAATTTAAAATCATTTTTAAAACAACAAACCAAATTTCAAGACTATGATTTTGAAGGCGCTGGTTTAAACATCTTGCTTGATGTATTAGCTTATAACACACACTACAATGCATATTATTTGAATATGATTGCCAATGAGTCATTCTTAGATACTTCTATTCTAAGAGATTCGGTCGTGTCTCATGCTAAGATGTTGAATTACACACCATATTCATACACAGCACCGGTTGCTATTATCAATGTAACAATTGAAACCGGTTCATCAACACCTGATTCTATTACTATTCCAAAAGGTTACACATTCCAATCTGATGTGATTGATGGTACATCGTACACTTTCACAACACTTAATGAGTACACAGTAAC
>Ga0114978_10005562_pt1 | contig 10059 bp, 9 predicted proteins | sample S_140212_EF_Meta_FD_87027 | JGI IMG/M metagenome (GOLD analysis project Ga0114978, IMG submission 87027) | Freshwater microbial communities from Lake Simoncouche, Canada to study carbon cycling - S_140212_EF_MetaG | ecosystem: Environmental > Aquatic > Freshwater > Lake | place: Lake...
AAGTCCGGCAACGACTACGTCATCACCGGGCAGAAGACCTGGACATCGGCTGCCCACGTGGCCGAGAACATCCTGGTGCTCACCCGTACCGAATCCACTGGCAAGAAGCACCAGGGCCTCACCCTGCTCGTGGTTCCGGCCCGCTCCGCCGGGCTCGAGATCCGAGGGATCGCCACGATGGAGGCGCCCACGGTCAACGACCTGTTCTTCACCGACGTACGCGTACCTGAGTCGGCAGTGGTCGGGGTGGTCGGCCAGGCCTGGCGCCACCTCATGCGCGGGCTCAGTGTCGAACGGCTGATCATCGCCGCAACATCACTCGGAGCCTCGCAGCGAGCACTGGCCGATGCCATCGCCTTCCTCAAGGAGCGCGAAGCGTTCGGTCAGAAGATCAAGGACTTCCAGGCGCTGCGTCACCGGGTGGCCGATCTCGCTACCGAGATCGAGGCCTGCCGCTCATTCGTCTACGACATCGCGGAAGGAATCGACGCGGGCTACGAGGACGATCTCGCCGTCCACGCATCCATGGCCAAGCTCAAGTGCACCCAGGTCGCGAAGAACACCGCACTCGAGGCCATGCAGATGATGGGCGGCTACGGCTACTCCCGCGAGTACGGCATCGAGGAGCAGGTCCGCAAGGCTCTCGCACCCCCGATCTACGGCGGTACCAACGAGATCCAGCGCGAGATCATCAGCAAGTCCCTGCTCGACAACTGACCCCGACCCACTGGAGAGAACAGAGATGAGCCAGTCCCCGTTCCGCACGGACGTCCTCGCCGGACAGCGGATCCTCGTCACCGGCGGCGGCACCGGGCTCGGCCGCGGAGTTGCGCGCCACCTCGTGCAGCACGGCGCGCAGGTGCACTTGTGGGGTCGACGGCTGCAGGTTCTCGAAGAGGCCGCGGGCGAAGCTGGCGATGGCTACCCCGGCTCCGTGCACGTCGACACAGTGGACGTGCGACAGGCCGACATGGTCGACGCCGCGATGGGACGCATCTGGGACGGCCACGGGCCACTCACCGGCGTTCTGAACAACGCCGCCGCCAACTTCATCGCGCCGACCGAATCGATCAGCCCTCGCGGTTTCGATGCGGTCTCGGGCACCGTCATGCACGGATCGTTCAACACCACCCAGGCCGCCGGCCGACGCTGGATCGAGCGCGGCGACCCCGGTGTCGTGCTCTCCACTCTGACCACGTGGGTGTGGACGGGCTCGGCGTATGTAGTGCCGTCAGCAATGGGTAAAGCAGCCGTGCACGCCATGACCATGTCGCTCGCTGTCGAGTGGGCCAAGTACGGCATCCGCCTCAACGCGATGGCCCCCGGCCCCATCCCCACTGACTACGCCTGGGAGATGCTCAACCCCACGGAGAATTCCTCGGTCGGGGCAACACAGACCGATCAGATCCCCATGGGTCGCGTGGGCACGATCGAGGAACTCGCCAACCTGACGATCTTCCTGTTCTCCGACGCGTGCGCCTACCTGACCGGTCAGACGATCGCGATGGATGGCGGCCAGATGCTCGCAGGGCCCGGAACCTTCGCCGGCCTGACGTCGATGACAGCTGCGGACTGGACCGAGGCGCGCGAGCGAAGCCAGGCCGCCACCGCCGCAGCGAAGGCTCAGCGCAGCGTCTAAGGCGTTCCCGGGCCAAAAGATCTTCAGCGTGCCACCCCTGGCGGGGATCCCCTCCGCACTGGGATGCTCATGTTGGTGTGACCAAAGTCTGGTCGGACCATGTACATCACGGACGAGGTACCAGTGACAGAGCCCCACGGTCAGGCGCCGCCCCCCCTGGGTCGGTCGCACATCCAGATGGCCCCGATGGTCGTACCGAAGGCCTCCGACGTGCTGGCCAACGAACTTCGCGAGCGCATCCTCAGCGGTGAGCTGCCCGAGGGAACTCCCCTGCCGCCCGAGCGCGAGCTCGTACTGCAGACGCAGATGAGCCGTCCCTCCGTGCGCGAGGCACTGCGGATCTTGCAGGTCCAGGGGCTGGTCAGGATCAAGGCCGGACGAACGGGTGGAGCTTTCGTCCAGCGCCCCGGGCGTGAGTCGATGGCCAACACAGTGAGCTTGCTGATCCGCGGGCGGCAGTTGCGGATGGCCGCTCTCTTGGAGACGCGCGAGGCGATCGAACCATTCTGCGCGCAACTCGCGGCGCGTTACCGCAACGACGAGGACATCGCCGCCATGGAGGCCGCGAACGAGGCGATCGAGCAGGCCGGGGATATCCCGGCCTTCCTCAAGGCGAACGTCGACTGGCACATCGCAGTAGCCAACGCCAGCCACAACGAACTCCTCAGCGGGCTCATGCTGGCGCTCCAGCCCGCGATCTACACGGCGACAGAGAACGAGTCATTCGTGAACGAGGTCGTTCGGGCCACGACCTTGCGCGCACATCGCTCGGTCACCAACGCCGTGCGCGACGGCGATGTCGATGCCGCGCTGCGCCGCATGACCCGTCACGTTCACTCCTATGCCGAGGCGGTGCTCGCAGCCGACGAACGCTCGGAGATCGAGCTGCCAGCGGATACGTCCGCAATGCCCTCGCTCGGCAACTGATCCGCCACACCAAGTCGAACCACGAGGCCCCCATGACCGACACCCCCCTGCCCAGCGACCTGCTCGACCGGCTCTTCCGGCCCACGAGCATCGCCCTGGTCGGCGCCAGCGACAAGAACCTGTTCTCCCGCCGCGCCTTCGCACAGCAGAACCGCTTCGCTTCCGGACCACGTCTCACGCTGGTGAACCAGCGCAGCCCAGTGGTGCATGGCGTCGAGACAGTGGCCTCGTGTCTCGACATCGACGGCGGCATCGACTGCGCGTTCCTGATGACCCCCCAGCACGCCACGGCCGAGGCACTCGCCGACGCTGTGGCCGGAGGCGCGCGAGCAGCAGCCGTCCTGAGCCAGGGTTGGGCCGAGGAAGGTCCCGAAGGATTGCGCCGCCAGCGCGAGCTTGTCGAGCAGGCCGAGGACCTCGGGGTCGTACTCCTGGGTCCGAATCATCTGGGATTCGCCAACCTGTGGGACGGCGTGGCCCCATGCGCCCTCGGCCTGGACATGCCGATCGAGCCCGGCGCGTTCGCCCTGGTGACCCAGAGCGGCGCAGTGGGCTCCTCGATGGTCGGATACGCAGCTCGCAACGATGCCCGATTCAGTTTCGTCGTCACCACCGGCAACGAGGCGATGGTCACCATCGCGGACGTCGTTCACTACCTGCTCGATGACGAGCACACAGCCGCGATCGGCATCTTCGCCGAGACCATCCGCAAGCCGGCAGTATTCCGCGCGGCGACAGAGAAGGCCGCCGATCTCGGCAAGCAATTGGTGATCCTCAAGGCCGGGTCCAGTGAGCTCGCCGCGCGCACCGCCCAGGCCCACACCGGCGCGCTCGTCGGTGACGACCGAGTGATGGACGCGATGTTCCGCCAGCACGGAGTCGCACGGGTGCGATCCGTGGAAGACCTCATCTGCACCGGGAATCTCAGCGCATCGGTCGGGCCGCTGCGCACGCCCGGCGTTGCCGTCATGTCGGTGTCGGGTGGCGCGTGCGACCTCATCGCCGACCGCGGCCAAGACCTCGGGCTCCAGCTTCCCGACTTCAGTGATCACACGAAATCCCTTCTGGCCGAACTGCTCCCGGCGTACGGCCACCCGCAGAACCCGCTCGATGTCACTGGTGGCGCCCTGGCCAATCCTGAGGTGTGGCGCCGAGGGATCGAAGCCATCGCGGCCGAGCCCGGTATCGGGCTCGTCGGGATCGTGAACTCACTGCCCAGCGATGGCGAACCGCAGCGGATCGACGCCTTCCACGCCGTCGGCGCTGCTGCCGCCTCAACGGGCATGCCCGTCGTCATCTTCCCGCAGGTAGAGCAGGGGCAGTCTGCTCATGTGCGAGATGCGAAAGCGGCCTCCGGTGTCGACAACGTGCTACCGAGCGTCGAACGATTCGTGCACGCGGCATCCGCCCTCGCGCAGTGGTCGACCTGGCTGGCCGACCGGCGCAGCAGGACACCAATCACCGCACCGGATCGGTCCGCCGACACTCTGACGCTGGACGGCCCGTTGAGCGAGCATGCTGCACGCGCACTTCTTGAGAGTGCCGGGATCCCTTTGGTGCCAGCCGAACTAGTGCATTCGGCCGAGGAAGCCGGACTCACCGCAGCGCGATGGGATGTGCCGGTCGCGATGAAGTTCTGTTCGGCCGAGGTCGCACACAAAACCGAACTCGGTGGTGTCGTTCTCGGGGTCGACGGCCCCGAACGGGCGGCATCGACCTACCGCCTTCTGGTCGAGCGCGCCACCTCCGCTGGAGTGGCCCTCGACGGAATCTTGCTGAGCCCCATGCGTTCTGGCGGGATCGAGCTGCTTGTCGGAGTCGTGACCGACCCCGACTGGGGTCACGTGCTGGCGGTGGGATTCGGCGGTGAATTCGTCGAGCTGCTCAAGGACACGTCGCTGCGTCTGCTGCCCGTCGGGCACGACGACGTCCGCTCGATGCTCAAGGAGCTCAAGGGTTATGAGCTGCTGACGGGCTTCCGCGGTCGTAAGCCCGTCGACATCGACGCTCTCGCCGATGTGGTCGTGCGCATCGCTCAGCTGGCCGAGCGCCTCGGTGATTCGGCCACCGCACTTGAGGTCAACCCCCTCAAGGTCGACGGCGATCGCATCGAGGCACTCGACGTGCTGATCACGGTCGCCGGCTCCTAGCCCCGCGGGAGCAGGATGGTGCGCAGCACCTCACCTGCGCCCTGGGCCGCGGCAACCTCGTTGATTCGTCCAAGATCGGCGGTGCCGTCTATCAGGCTCTCGATCGGGAGGCGACCCGACGACCAGAGGTCGACAAGCACGGGAAGATCGCGGGCAAGGGTCATGCCACCCGCGAAGCACCCGACGAGTCGCTTCTCGTCATGGAAGAGCTCGTAGGCGTCGATCTCGATCTTCTGACCCGGACGGCCGGCGCCGACCACCGTGATCGAGCCCCCGCGACGAGTGGCACGCCATGCGGCAGTAGTGGTCTCAGCGCGCCCCACGGCGTCGATGACGACGTCAAAAGGCGACATCGAGGCGAGCTCCTCCGGATCGACCGCCTCGTCCGAGCCAATCGCGACAGCCCGCTCGCGGCGAGTTGCTGAGGGATCCACCGACACGATCCTCGTGGCACCGCCAACCCGGGCACCGAGCACGGCGCTCATGCCGATTGCGCCGGCGCCGATCACCGCGACGTGGTCACCCGGTTGTACACGCGCGCTCCGGATCGCCGCACCGACACCCGTCGGAACTGCGCACCCCATCATCGCGGCCACCACGAACGGCACCGACGGATCAAGAGCGACGGCGGCGATCGCAGGCACCACCGTGCGATGTGCGAACGTGGCAGTGGCCATGCCCTGCTGAACCTCTGTGCCGTCAATGCTCAGTGGGCTCGACGGGCCTGCGCCCTCGCCTTCGCGGGACGTGCGACGACGCGAGCAGAGGTGCGATTGCGCTCGCCGGCACGGGGCACACGCGCCACAGGGCGTGATCCAGGCGATGAGAACGTGGTCGCCGACCGCCGGTGAGCTGACACCCGCGCCTACGGCCGACACGATGCCCGCGCCCTCGTGACCGAGCACCACGGGGGTGGGGATTCCGAACACGGTGGTGAGCGTCATGTCCGATGCGCACAGCCCACAGGCGTGGATATCGACGGCAACTTCACCCGGCCCGGGTTCGCGAAGGTCGACCTCCCGAACATCGAACGGGCCGCCGGGCTCCCACATCACCGCTGCACGCACAGGTCGCTCCTACCGTCGGAGTTCCGTCACGGCAGAATGCACGCGACGGTAGTTGCCGAGGTCCATTTTAGTGACAAGTCCAGGTCGTTGACATGTCCAGCCCCTAGTGAGGAATCCCGATGACGAACGCACCCGCCGACGATCTGGCCCGGACGACGATCGCCATCCCCGGCACCACCAATCTTCGTGACCTCGGCGGCCTTCCCGGGCCCGCGGGCATGCGCATCGCGCCGGGGCGGCTCTTCCGCAGCGAACTCCTCGTGGACGCCGAAGAGAGCGGTCCCTTCGCCACCTGGCGCCCGGAGCACTCCTCGGCTTTCGATGTCCTTGGCCTGCATACCGTCATCGATCTGCGCTCAGCATTCGAGCTCGCGCGGCACACGACCCACTGGGATCACGCCACCGGTGCGAGGGTCGTCTCCGTTGCCATCGAGGAGGGCGGACCCGGCACCGTCAGCAATGTGATGCAGAACCTGATCGACGAGGGGCGCACTACCTTCGACGCCGACGACCTCGCCGACTTCTACATCGGAATCCTCGACCGCCGGGCGGTGGAGTTCGCCCGGGCCGTGCGCGAACTGGCCCAACCCGGGGGCCTGCCCGGGCTCATCCACTGCGCGATTGGTAAGGACCGCACGGGAATCCTGGTGGCGATCATTCTCGACGCGATCGGAGTCCCACGCCCGCTCGTGATCGCGGACTACCAGATCTCAGAGGTACTGGTGCCGGCTCAGGTCGAGTTGCACTCACCGATGTTGGTCGAGGCAGGCCTCGATCCCACCAGGGTCTTGGGCATGTTCCAGGCGCCCGCACGCACCATGGAACTGACACTCGGCCACCTCGACGAGCGCTACGGAGGCGGGTCCCGCTATCTCGTCGAGGCGGGAGATCTCGCGGTCGAGGATGTGAACCGCCTGGCCGACGCACTGTTGATAGCCGACGAGAACTAGTCGGTCTCCTCGGGTTCCAGAGGGCCGCTCACACGTTGTGCTCTGACACGACGCTCTTGCCGGTGATCTGCTTGACGAGGATCTGGAACGCGCGGTCATTGGGGATGAACGCGGTCAGAGCCACATTGCCGTTGGCCAGGACGCCGACGGCGGACTTGGGCTTCGCCCCCAACACCGCGAACACGGCGTGGGTGACGATGTTGTAGTCGTTCCAGTTCGTGTTCCACTTATCGGCATACGGGGCAAGCACTCCAGAGAGCGGCTTGGTACCGAGCGTGACCGCTGCTGTGACCCTCCATCGCCACCATCAGGACCGTGAACTCGGATCTTCCCGATGCATCCAAATGAGTCTCCCCTGGGGAAGACCACGTAGACGGGAAGATGCAGAAGGAAGGGAGATGCGGTGTCGGTGAGCACCATGGTGATCGACGCCGTGGCGTTCCACACACACGCGGGCGCGGCTGAGGGGGCCTCAAGTGGCGTCCGGTTCTCGCTCTGCCAGTCTTGGTCCATGCTTTCTGATCCAGAGGTCGCGCTCGGCTTCCGCGACGGTGATGAAGGCTGCCTGGCGGAGGCCTACGCGCGGTGGTCGCCACTGGTCTTCACGCTCGCGCTGAGGTCGCTGGGCAACCGCGAAGACGCCGAGGAAGTGACTCAGCAGGTGTTCATCGGAGCGTGGCGCGGGCGGCACACATACAACCCCGCGGCAGGCGCCCTCGCTGGCTGGCTCGTCGGCATCACTCGAAATACCATCGCAGACTGCTGGGCCACTAGGATCCGTGAGGGCAAGGCCGTCGGTGCCGTGAGTGCCGTGACGAGACCCGACCTTCCCGATTCGGCGTCAATGGATCGGGTGACAGATCGGATACTGCTCGCGGCCGAAATCGCGGCGCTCGGAGACCCTGCCAAACTGATCATAGAAATGGCTTTCTTCCAAGACCTCACCCACGCACAGATCGCCTCTCGGTTGAGCCTGCCGCTGGGTACCGTGAAGAGCCACATCAAGAGATCGCTAGGTCGGCTGCGCATGCGATTGGAGGCGGACCGTGACTCACTATGACGACACCACCCTCGCCCTGATCGCACTGGGAGAGACATCAGTAGCGGCCGACCAAGCGGCACATCTGTCCACCTGCGCTCAGTGTCGCGCCGAGGTCGCCAAACTCGGTGCGGTAGTGGCCACAGCCCGGACGATTCAGGGCGACGATTACCCGGTTGCTCCACCCGACGCCGTATGGAAGCGCATCGTCGAGGAGATCCATCGCGATGATGTGCCCCCGGCCTCGTCAGCGCCAGTCGCTGATGTCCTGCCAGTCGCCAGCCAGCGGCCAGGTCGCGGACGATGGGCCATGTCGTTGGCCGCAGCGGCGGTCGTGGGTCTGCTGCTCGGGGCCGGCGGCACCTGGACGTTCGCGCGAATCGCGACAACTCCCCCACCAACGCAGGTGGGCCAGGTGTCGGTATCAATTCTCCGCGGACTCGACACCCCCGCCGCGACCGGCCAAGCGGTCCTACGATCCGATTCGGCGCACATGCGCACCATGACGCTGACCGTCGAGCATCTTGCGGCCTGGCCCGGGGCGTTCTACGAGGTGTGGCTCATCGACCTCGCCCACAACCACCTGGTCGCCCTCGGGGTGCTCGGTGCCGACGGCCGTGGGGTCTACACGCTGCCAGTAGGGCTGAGCCTGTCCGAATACAGCGCGATCGACGTCTCACTTCAACCGATGAATGGGTCTCCAGAGCACAGCGGGAAGAGCGCAGTTCGAGGCACCGTCACGACCTAGCGAACGGCCTCGGACTCGAGGAGCCCCTCACGCAACCGCGTGAGAACGGATTCGTCGATGCCGCCCTCTGCCACGAGATAGGCCCCCGCGGACCCGTACTTCTCGTAGATGAACGCAAGGGCGATCTCCATGGCCTCCGCAGGTGTCTCGAACAGGACGCGCGCGTCCTCGATCGCAACTCCGGCCTCGGCGAACATCTCCACGAAGCCCTGCGCGCGATCGGGCCGGTTGCGCCCGGTCTGGACGTAGTCGTCGACAATCACCTCGAGCGGCACCCCGAGGACGTCCAGGAGTAGAGCCACCGCGAGCCCGGTGCGGTCCTTGCCGCCGGTGCAGTGGATGAGCAAAGGCCGCTGGGCCTGGTCGGCAATGATCGAGATCGCGGTGGCGAATTCACGAGGGCGACGACTTAGGGCCTCGACGTAGAACTGGCCGAGGCGTTCGGCGGTCAAGTGGCTCAGCCGACCATCGAGGAGCATGGCGAAGATGTCGTTGTCCGAGCCCGGCGCACCCTCGGGGATGGGAACCTCGATCACTCGAGCACCCGCCGTGGAGGCCCACAGCCCTTTGATGCGCTCGCACTCGAGCGCGGTGCGCAGGTCGATCACCGTGCGCAATCCCAACGGCTCCAGATGTGCGGCAAGGGCGTCGGAGTGCTCCGCGTAGGCCTCACCGCTGCCGGGCGCCGCGAGCGCCTCGGCGCGGAAGAGTTCACCACGCCGGATCAGGCGTCCATCGGAGGTCACGAGACCGCCGACATCGCGCATATTGCGCACCCCGTCGAAGCGGAGATGGCGATCTGCGGGCCCGGTCACGATTGGGGGTCGCCGAGGATGGCCTTGACTTCGACGAACTCCTCGAGACCGAGCGGTCCGAGCTCGCGGCCGATACCGGAATTCTTCATGCCCCCGAACGGAGACACAGGAGGCATGGGAGTACGCACGCCGTTGACCCTAACCTGCCCGGCACGGATGGTGCGCGCGAGTGTGCGCACCGTGCCGACGTCGGCCGACCACACCTCGGCAGAGAGCCCATAGGGGGAGTCGTTCGCGAGCCCGACAGCCTCATCCAGCGACGTGTAACCCTGGATCACCAGCACGGGCCCGAACACCTCCTCCTGCACGATCTCGGAGGATTGCGCGACATCGGTGATCACCGTGGGGCTCACGAAGTAGCCACGTGACGGAAGTGAACTGGCCGTGTCGTGAACGGTGGAACCGGCATCGCGGGCACGTTGCACGAAGCCCCGAATCCGATCGCGCGCAGCGGCGGATGACACCGGCCCCATGGTGGTGTCGTCGTCTTGAGGGTCGCCGATCACGTACTCGCGGGCCGTGCGCAACGCGATCTCGACCGCCGCCTGGCGCTGATCCTCGGGAACGAGCAGGCGCGTGGGCGCATTGCACTTCTGGCCCGCGTTGACGAAACAGTTGCGCACCGTGGTGGCCACTGCGATGTCGAGATCGGCATCCGGCGCGACGAGCGCAGGTGACTTGCCACCGAGTTCGAGGGTGGCGCGCACGATTGCGGCCCCCGCAG
>Ga0114978_10005563_pt1 | contig 10059 bp, 8 predicted proteins | sample S_140212_EF_Meta_FD_87027 | JGI IMG/M metagenome (GOLD analysis project Ga0114978, IMG submission 87027) | Freshwater microbial communities from Lake Simoncouche, Canada to study carbon cycling - S_140212_EF_MetaG | ecosystem: Environmental > Aquatic > Freshwater > Lake | place: Lake...
AAAAGGAATATGAAAATGATTTTACGCATTTTTAAAATTTAATTAGTAATGATTTCAAGGCATTGAATGTTGCCTTGAATAAAATTATTGTAAATATCGATTGTTAAATTTTCAGTACTTTGATGTTCAACCTTGTAGAACTCACACAACTTGGATAAGTTGTAATTCTGCGGGGTTTCAATAAATGGCATCAACTTAGGTTCCTTTTTAGGCCCGTCTATCCAATTGAAAATTTGACCACCTTTGTTGTTTAATACTACTATTTTTAAATTCGGGGGAAATTGTGTGGTCCACATACCATGGGCGTCGTAGATGAAAGAGATGTCGCCAAGTATACAAACAGTTGTTGTATTTGGGTTTGCAATTGCATAACCTACTGCAGTACTTAAGCTACCATCGATACCACTGGTTCCTCTATTTCCAAATACTTTGGCTTTGGTACTTCCAACCCAAGAAGCGTATCTAATGCTCATGGAATTTCCAAAATGTAAAGCCATTGATTCTAAAGAATTTTCCATAATAAGCTTTACTGTATTGAATTCTTGGAGATAATGTCCTTTGAACTTATTAGTGTTTGCTGTGGTTGTAGTCTGTTTCCATAAATTCAAGTACGATTCATTTTCCTCAGAGTGCAAATACAATGCGGTTAGAAAATCGGCATCGTGGTGCGATAGAATAATTGGAATAGTTTGAAATGGGTTGCCTACTTCACCAGATTCTGAAATATGTAAGTGAGTTAGTTTGGCATTGGTTAATGCTTTCTTAAGTGGTTTGCTTATCATTGCCATTCCCACTGTAACAAGAATATCTGGAAGTAATTCTTCTTTGAATCCCTCAGAAGTCAAAGCCAAATCCCACTGCTGTAACCCATACTCAATTTGATGGCTACAAATGTCACTCAGGGTAGGGAATTTGTTTTGAATCAAACTAAGGGCACTTGAAAGCGATTCAGAGGGGTGGTGTTGTCCAACAAGGATAAGTATTTTTGGATTAGTAGGGATATGTTTATTAGAAAGGATTTTTTGAATCAAATCGGCTGGCACCGGAGGGGTAACAGCATGGTGATAAATAAAAGGTTTTGAAGGTTGCGTTTGATAGAAAGGTTGATCTATTTCGCTATAAATTGGGTCTTCCAGTGCAATATTTATATGAACTGGACCCGTAACAGGAAATTGTGCAGATTTTACTGCATCGTAAATGGTACTTTCAAGTTCTAAAAAGGATTCTTCGTTTGCATCAATATTGATTGAAGAACGAATATGAGGTTTATAAATATCTTTTTGATGGATGGTTTGCCCATCCCACTGATCAATCAAATACTCAGGTCTATCGGCAGTAACAATTACCAATGGTACGCGTTGGTAAAAGGCTTCGCAAACTGCAGGATAAAAATTCGCTGCTGCAGTTCCACTGGTGCAAATTACACCACATGGATATAGATTGGCAATTGACATACCCATTGCAGCAAAGGCAGCAGCTCTTTCATCGGGAAAACTGTGTAATGTAAATCCACCGTGACGAATAAATCCGGCCACAATAGGTGCATTTCTAGAACCCGGGCTAACAATCCAGTTTGTTACACCTGCTTCAAAAAACAGGGTAGCGATAAAATCTAGATTGTTGCGTAAATTTGTCATTGACTATAAACTTTATGAATTAGAAAAACGGATTATTTTGTTTTTCATTGTCTACTTTTGTATCAACCCCATGTCCTGGGTACAGGGTAAAATTATCAGGAAGGGTAAATATTTCTTCTTTGATTTTTTGAATGAGTAAATCGTGGTTTCCACCTGGTAAGTCTGTTCTTCCAATACTTCTCTCAAAAATCGTGTCGCCAACAACGGCCCATTCATCTTTATGAGAAACAAAAACAACATGACCGGGAGCATGTCCTGGAACAAAACGAACTTCCAATTCTCCATTTCCAACTTGAATGGTTTGACCGCCTTCTAGAAAGAAGTCGGGTTGGGGAGAGGTGGTATAATTTAAATTCCAAAGAGAAGCCATGGTTTCAGATCTGTCGATCATAATCACATCATCTTTATGAAGGTAGTAGGGAATATTATAGACTTGCTTGATCCACCAATTTCCGAAAATGTGGTCAATATGCGCGTGAGTTCCAAGTAGGTGGGTAGGAGTAAGTCCTAGTTTATCAATAAAAGCACGAATTTGTTCATGTTCAGAGTAATCATAATTACCAGCATCGAAGATGGCACAGTTCAATGTTTCTTCACACCAAGCGATGTAGGTGTTTTCTTGTAAAGGATTAAAGGTAAAACGATGAATTTTCATTGGGAAGCAAAGTTAACAAAAAAGGCCGCAAACGCGGCCTTTTTGAATATAAAAATAGTTTGTATTATAAGTGGATACACTCATCATACGCCATAGCCACAGCTTCCATAACTGCTTCGCTCATTGTAGGGTGAGGGTGAACAGACTTAAGTATTTCGTGACCTGTAGTTTCAAGGTTACGGGCAACAACTGCTTCAATAATGAAATCGGTAACGCCTTCGCCTACCATGTGGCAGCCTAACCATTCGCCGTATTTTTTGTCGAAAATTACTTTTACAAATCCGTCTTTTGCACCGCTAGCAGCAGCTTTACCGCTTGCGCTGAATGGGAATTTACCCACACGAATTTCAATTCCTTTTTCTTTCGCCTGTGCTTCGGTTAAACCAACACTTGCAACTTCAGGGTGGGTATAAGTACAACCTGGGATATTGCCGTAGTTTAAAGGTTCTGGGTGATGACCTGCAATTGCTTCAACGCATATAATGCCTTCAGCACTTGCAACGTGAGCCAACGCAGGACCAGGAACGATATCGCCAATGGCGTAAACGCCAGGAGCAGAAGTTTGATAGAAATCATCAACGATTACTTTTCCTTTGTCTGTTTTGATACCCATTTCTTCAAGTCCAAGGTTTTCAAGATTTGTTTGAACACCAGCAGCACTTAAAACGATATCACATTCAAGTTTTTCTTCGCCATTTTTAGTTTTCACTGTTACAATGCAACGATCGCCAACAACGTCAACTTTTTCAACACTACTTTCGGTCATTACTGTAACGCCTTTTTTCTTGTAGGTTGTTGCCATTGTTTTAGAAACGTCTTCATCTTCAATTGGAAGAATGCGGTTCATGAATTCCACGATGGTTACTTTTGTTCCAATGGTGTTGTAGAAGTAAGCGAACTCCATACCAATTGCACCTGAACCAATGATTACCATTTCTTTAGGTTGTTTTGGCAATACCATTGCTTCGCGGTATCCAATTACGTGTGTTCCATCCATTTTCACAGAAGGAAGTTCACGTGAACGAGAACCAGTAGCCAAAATAATGTGATCAGCTTCAACAATTGAAGCATTTCCATCGGCGTCGGTAACAGAAATTTTGCCTTTTCCGGCCAATTTAGCACTTCCTTTGATGACTTCAATTTTGTTCTTCTTCATTAAGAAGGCAATTCCTTTGCTCATTCCATCGGCAACACCGCGGCTACGTTTGATCATTCCGTCGAAGTCAGATTTGAATTCACCAACGGTAATTCCATAATCTGCAGCGTGGTTGATGTAGTCAAAAACTTGGGCACTTTTAATAAGTGCTTTGGTTGGAATACAACCCCAGTTTAAGCAAACTCCGCCCAAGTCGGCTTTTTCGATGATGGCAACTTTTTTGCCCAACTGAGAAGCGCGGATGGCAGCTACGTAACCACCAGGTCCACTTCCGATGACAGCTATATCAAATTTCATGGTTATTTATGTTTTTGCGAATATAAGTTATTTTTATCCAAGTAATGCTTTACTACCTGCACGTTTGCGTTCATTTTCGTCAAGGATGATTTTTCTCAAGCGAATATTTTCAGGTGTTACCTCTACGTATTCGTCCTCTTGAATGTATTCCATTGCCTCTTCTAAGTTGAATTCTTTTGGTGGCGCCAAAACGGTATTGTCGTCTTTACCGGCAGCACGGAAGTTGGTCATTTGTTTTGCAGTACACAAATTCAAAACCAAATCTCCTGGCTTAATGTGTTCACCAACAATTTGACCCGTATAAATATCAGCACCTGGATGAATGAAGTAATTTCCACGGTCTTTCAATTTATCCATACTGTATCCTGTAGAAAATCCTTTGTCTTTAGAAATCAAAACACCATTGATACGGGTAGGCATAGTGCCTTTCCATGGTTCGAATGCTTTGAAACGGTGGGCCATAATGGCTTCACCTTGGGTAGCAGTAAGTAAGTTGTTTCTTAATCCCATCAAACCTCTTGAAGGAATTTCGAACTCTAATCTTACCATGTCGCCTTTTGGCACCATGCTCAACATTTCACCTTTGCGTTGGCTTACGTATTCAATTACTTTACCACTGTGGTGTTCTGGTACGTCAACTGTTAAAATTTCAATAGGCTCATGTTTTCTTCCGTCAATTTCTTTCAAGATTACACGAGGTTGTCCTACTTGTAGTTCGTAACCTTCTCTACGCATGGTTTCAACCAATACGCCTAAGTGAAGAATACCTCTACCAAAAACCAAGAATTGATCTGCACTGTTTGTATCTTCTACTCTCAATGCCAAATTTTTCTCAGTTTCTTTATATAAACGCTCACGAATTTTTTGTGAAGTAACATGCTTTCCTTCTTTACCAAAGAAAGGAGAGTTGTTAATGGCAAACAACATGCTCATTGTTGGCTCATCAATTTTCATTGTAGGCAATGCTTCTGGGTTTTCAAAATCGGCAATGGTATCGCCAATTTCAAAGTTTTCAATCCCTGTAATTGCACAAATGTCCCCCGAAAAAACTTCAGTAGTTTTTAATTTACCAAGGCCACTAAAAGTATAAAGTTCTTTAATACGTTGACGCTCAAGTTTTCCATCTCTTTTTACCAAAGTAATAGGCATGTTCTCTTTTAAATGTCCGCGCTTCAATCTACCAACCGCAATACGACCCGTATAACTGCTGAAATCTAAGCTTGTAATTTGCAATTGAACTGTTCCTTCTTCAACGATAGGCTCAGGGATTACTTCAATAATAGTATCCATCAAGAAAGATAAATCTTCCGTTGGTGTTCTGAAATCAGGACCAAACCAACCATTTTTACCAGAACCGAAAACGGTGGTAAAATCTAATTGATCTTCGTTTGCTTCCAAATTGAAAAACAAATCGAAAATATCGTCATGGGTTTTGTCAGGATCGCAGTTTGGTTTGTCTACTTTGTTAATTACAACAATAGGTTTTTTACCAAGAGCAAGTGCTTTTTGCAATACAAAACGAGTTTGAGGCATTGGGCCTTCAAATGCATCAACCAAAAGCAATACGCCATCACACATATTTAACACACGTTCAACCTCACCACCGAAATCGGCGTGACCTGGAGTGTCAATGATGTTAATTTTTGTACCCTTCCAAATAACACTTACGTTTTTAGCAAGAATGGTAATACCACGCTCACGCTCTAAATCGTTATTGTCGAGAATTAATTCTCCAACTTCTTGATTCTCACGAAAAAGTTGGGCTTGGTGAAGCATTTTGTCAACCAAAGTAGTTTTACCGTGGTCAACGTGTGCAATGATTGCAATGTTGCGCAGTGAAGACATGTTCAAATTAAAAATTGCGCAAATTTCGTGAATTTATATCATAACTCAACCTTTTTTGTGAATAATAATAAAAAAACAATATATATTTATCTTATTTGCTATTATTGTATTCGCTATGAATTTTATACCTTTTCGCTATATCATTTCATTATTGCCAGCCGCTTCCGTGGCAATTTCGTTTCAATCGCAAGGACTCATGACATGGTTTGCCGCGTTTTTTGTCTTTGGAATCATTCCCATTCTAGAATTGATTTTAAACCATGGTGGCAAATTTGGGCAAGACGATTTAGCCAAAAATGCAGAAAGTAACAAAATGTACGACATCGTTATTTATGCAGTTGTTCCCATTCATCTGTTTTTTGTTTACTGGTATATTACCGATGCGCATTCGTCAATCAATCATTCTTACCTAGAGTTATTTGGAAAAGCATTTGCCATGGGAATTATGTGTGGCACTTACGGCATCAATGTGGCCCATGAACTCGGCCATAGGCCAAATTGGCTGAATCAATTTTTAGCAAAAATATTGCTGTTAACCTCTTTTTATATGCAGTTTTTCATTGAACATAACCGAGGACACCATAAATATGTGGGAACGCCTGAAGATCCTTCTTCGGGGCGTTACAATGAACCCATTTACTCGTTTTGGTTCAGGTCTATGTTTTTTGTGTGGATTTCTGCCTGGAATTTGGAGTTTGAAAGGCTAAAACGATTGAATCTGCCTATATTTCATCCCTCAAATCAAATGTTGCAATTTCAGATAATTCAGTTGGGTTTTTTAGGAGGGATTTATTTTCTTGGGGGACTTGAGGCCGCAATAATGATGAGGCTGGCTGGGTTTTTGGGAGCTATTCTCTTAGAAACCATCAACTATATTGAACATTATGGATTGGTTAGGCAAAAAACGGAATCGGGGATGTATGAAATTGTAACTGAAAAACATTCATGGAATTCCAATCATGTTATAGGCAGATTGTTGCTGTTTGAATTGTCGAGGCATTCCGATCACCACGCCAAATCTACCAAGAAATACCAAGAATTAAGGAGTCTTGAAAATGCACCTCAAATGCCTACAGGTTATCCAGGAATGATGGTTTTGAGTTTGGTTTACCCGCTGTGGGTTGGGGTAATGAATCCTTTGGTGAAGAAATTTAATTCGGAAAACGGATTGTAATCTTTAAATCGTTTTTTGCATCCAAACCAAATCGAGCCAACGGTCAAATTTATATCCGACTTCGTTCATTCGACCTACAATTTCAAAACCAAATTGTTTGTGAAATTCAATGCTGTTTTGGTTGTTGGCATCAATTCCCCCAATAAGCGTATGGATTTTTTGTTCTTCGGCAATTTTAATTAATGCTTGCAAAAGCATTTTCCCAGCGCCATTTCCTTTTTGATCATGTGACACATATACCGAATGTTCCATGCAGAATTTATATCCCACTTTGGGTCTAAATTGCGAATACGAAGCAAATCCAATCAATTGATTGTCAATTTTAGCCACAAAAACAGGGTAGTTGTTTGAAGTTTGATTTTCAAACCATTCCATTTGTTTTTCAAGCGATCTTGGTTCTAAATCGTAAATGCAGGTATCATTTTCTATATAATGATTTACAATATCCAGAATTTGAGGGATATCCTTTTTTGTTGCACTTTCAATAAGAACTGATGACATTATACGAAGGTAAGTAAAGAGAAACAAAACTAAATTCATCTAAATCAATTTATGTAACTTTGCACCTTTATGTACGAATCGGAAATTGCCAAAAGAAAAACCTTTGCTATTATTTCGCATCCTGATGCTGGTAAAACTACCTTAACAGAGAAGTTTCTTTTATTTGGTGGTCAAATTCAAACAGCGGGAGCGGTAAAATCCAACAAAATCACAAAAACCGCTGCTTCAGATTTCATGGAAATTGAAAAGCAACGTGGTATTTCGGTTGCTACTTCGGTAATGACTTTCCCGTATAAAAATAGCTGGGTGAATATTTTGGATACTCCTGGTCACAAAGATTTTGCTGAAGATACCTACAGAACTTTAACGGCTGTTGATAGTGTAATCTTGGTGATTGACTGTGTGAAAGGGGTAGAGGAACAAACCGAACGTTTGATGGAGGTTTGTAGAATGCGCAAAACTCCAGTGATTGTTTTTATCAATAAAATGGACCGTGATGGTAAAGATCCATTCGATTTGTTAGATGAATTAGAAGAAAAATTAAATATAGGTGTACATCCTTTGAGTTGGCCAATTAATGGCGGTAGAGACTTTAAAGGGGTATATTTATTGCATAATCAGACGTTGAATTTGTTTGAAAGTAACAAAACAAAGAAGGCCGATGACATGATTAAAATTGATGGGGTAAACGACTCCAAGTTAGACGGTATTTTGAATGCCAAAGACGTTTCTAAATTGCGCGAAGATGTTGAACTCATTGAAGGCGTTTACGGCGATTTGGATATGGATTATTATCTAGATGCGCAAATTGCTCCTGTTTTCTTTGGTTCGGCTTTGAATAATTTTGGTATTCAAGAATTGCTAGATACGTTTGTTGAAATTGCTCCAAATCCATTGCCGCGTGCCACATCTCTCAGAGAAGTAGCACCAAACGAACCTAAATTTTCAGGATTTGTTTTTAAAATACACGCAAACTTAGATCCTAAACACCGCGATAGAATTGCATTTTTACGCGTTTGTTCAGGTAAGTTTGAGAGAAATAAAAACTACAAACATGTGCGATTAGAAAAGCAATTCAAATTTGCAAATCCCTATATGTTTTTAGCCCAATCGAAGGAAGTAATGGAAGATGCTTATCCCGGCGACGTTGTTGGTTTGTATGATACTGGAAACTTCAAAATTGGCGATACGCTCACTGAAGGAGAGAACTTCACTTACAAAGGAATTCCAAGTTTCTCACCTGAGATTTTTAAAGAATTGATAAACCTTGATCCAATGAAAAGCAAACAATTGGAAAAAGGCATTCAACAGTTAACAGACGAAGGTTTGGCCAGTTTGTTCGTTCAAGAAATGGGTAGCAGAAAATTTGTAGGCACCGTGGGTGAACTTCAATTTGAAGTATTGCAATATCGCTTAGAACATGAATACAATGCAAAATGTAGGTTTGAAGCAAGGGTAATCAATAAAGCGTGCTGGATGACTGGTTCTGAAGCTGATTTGAAAGACTTCATGAAATACCGTCAAAATAATATCGCTTACGACAAAGATGGTAGACCTGTATTTTTGGCTGAAACTGGATATATTTTAAGAACTGCGATTGATAAATATCCAGATATCAAGTTCCACACCACCAGCGAACATTAAATTCGGTAGAGGTACCCAATGCCAAATACCCAACTGTTTTGCCAAGCAGAGGCACCTGGTTTCACCAAATCCTTATCGAAAAGGGCAATCAGGGTATAGTTGAAATTGACATATTTGGTAATTTTAGCCAAAATACTCATGTCTATACGGCTATCGAGTAGGGCTTGTTTAGATTGGTAAGGTAAAAATCCCAAGTAGTTTAATTTCATTGAGAAGATTTTATTGGCGTCAAGAAATTTATTAGCACCCATTTGAACCTGCATACCAATTTCATTGTCAACAAATTGGCCTCTTTTTACCCTGGCAATGGTTTCTTCTTGCCTGCTGATATATAAATTCTGATTAATCAAATAGGTTTGTTTCAATGCCAAATATCCCAAACGTATATAATAGGTTTGACCGAATTTGTTTTCTGTTCCAATTGCCAATTGGGTTTGGCCTTGACTTAAAAAACTTGAAGTAAGTGTTTTCGTTTCTCTTCCTGTCATGTCCTTCCCATAAACAAATCCATTGAGCATTTGGGTTTGGAAATTCAATCCTCCATAAATGGATAATGAGGGATATTCGGGAAACTCATGACCAAATTTGCTGTCTATAAATAAGTTGTCGATATTTTTACGCATGCTCCAATATCCCTCACCAAAAATATCACTTTGACGGTTTGCAATTAGGCCTAGGTTCATTTTGAAGGAATTATCCCAACTCATCTTATTTTTTTTCAAATAGGCATAAGCATTTACAATACCCGTAATGGTAATGTTATTGGAAGCACCACTCGACCAGTTAGGCGAAGAGTTAGCCAATGAAAAATTTGCCTTGAAATCTGCCCCATATACCCAGCTTTTATTTTTAGAACTATCTTGGGTACGGTCTTTTATTCCCGGATCGGTGGGGATAAATGAAAGTACTGAAAAAAGAAGGGTCGACAGCATTTGGGATTAAAGTAATGCAAAGTTTGTGATAAATTATGTAAACAAATAACAAAGGCTTTCCACAAATGTGAATTGCATAAAAAAGGCCACCCAAGGGCGGCCTTTAGAATATGTTTATGTTTTAAATTACGCGGTTAAAGAACCGTTAAGGACTTGTTCAACCAAATCAGCAGCTTCGTGCAATGCAATTGCAGAGTACACTTTCAAGCCACTTTCAT
>Ga0114978_10005564_pt1 | contig 10058 bp, 8 predicted proteins | sample S_140212_EF_Meta_FD_87027 | JGI IMG/M metagenome (GOLD analysis project Ga0114978, IMG submission 87027) | Freshwater microbial communities from Lake Simoncouche, Canada to study carbon cycling - S_140212_EF_MetaG | ecosystem: Environmental > Aquatic > Freshwater > Lake | place: Lake...
GAAAGTGACCATCGGCGAGACGCCGAGGTTGATCGATGCCTCCTCCAGGCTGGGGTCGATCTGGTGCAGGATGGCACTGGAGGCGCGCACCGTGAACGGCAGCTTGCGCACCATGTAGGCGATCACCAGAATCAGCCAGCCGCCGGTCAGCGCCAGCCACCCGGTATTGAACGAGATGATGAGGCCAATGCCGAGTATGGTGCCCGCCACCGCGAAAGGCAGCGTGGCCACGATGTCGAGAAAAGCGCTGAGCCGCGTGCGGTGACGCGTGATGACGTAGCCGATGGGCACGCCGAGGAGCGCGGCGCCAAACGCGGCTATGGTCGCCAGCATCAGCGTATTCTGCAGCGGGCGCAGCGAGCGCCGGAACAGTTCGGCGTAGTTGTCGAGACTGAAATTCGGGTGCAGCACCGGGCCGCGGTATTCCATGAAAGAAATCACGATTACCGCGAAGAACGGCACCAGCGAGGCGAGCACGACGCCCCAGCAGTAAGCGGTCGCCAGCATGCACCAGCCGCGGCCGACCTCGAGCAGCGGCGGGCTGCGCCGCGCGCCGGTGGCAAAACGCCGGCGCCCGAGATAGCGGCGCTGGATCACCACCACGAGTGTCGTCGACAGCACGAGCAGCACGCCCAGCACGCCGGCCGACGCCGGGTTGGTATCGGTCTCGCCGACGAACAGTTTGTAGGCCTCGACCGCCATGATGGGTTTGTCTTCGGCGAGCACGAAAGGCACGCCGAAGTTTTCGAGCGTCTCGATGAATACCAGCAGTGCGCCGGCGAGGATGGACGGAATCACGATGGGGAAAATAACTTTCCAGAAAGTGCGCCAGCGCGAGGCGCCCAGGTTCTGGCTCGCCTCCTCGACTGAAATGTCCAGCGCCTTCAGGCCCGCCACCGTCGGCAGCAATACGTAAGGATAGAGTGTCAGCACGTAGACCAGCACTATTCCCTGCGTGCCGTAGATCGACGGCGCCGCCAGGCCGAGCGACGCAAATGCCTGGGTCACGATACCGGCACGCCCGAACAAGAGCAGCAGCGCATAGGCGCTGACGAAGCTCGGCAGCACCAGCGGCAGCACCGCCAGCGCAGTCAACGCAGCCTTGCCGGCCACCGGCAGCCGCGCGATCGAAAACGCGAGTGGCGCCGTGATCAGAGTGGTGATGACGGTCGCCAATACCCCTATCGTCAGACTGTTGACGACACTGTCGCGGTAAAAGGCGCGCGCGATCACCTTGACGTAGTTGTCGAGCGTAAAGTGCATGCCGCTCGCGTCGAGAAAGCTCGCGCTTAAAATACCGAACAGCGGGTAGAGCAGGAAGAGGCCGAGAAACGCCAGCGCGATGCCGGTGACGGCGAGCGGAAACGCGTTGCGCGGCAACGCCACGCTCATGCTGTTTTAAATGCCGTCACGCGCCGCGGGTCATAGGCGAGCGTCAGTGCGCTCCCCGCTGCCAGCTGTTCGACCGGCTGATCCAGCAGCGCCACGCGCAGCAGCGCGCCGTCGGCGAGCCTGGTCTCCATGCGCGTCAGCGCGCCGAGCAGTTCGACGCGCGCGATCGTGACGGCCAGTGTCGCCCAGCCGGCGGGCGCGCTCTCACCCGTCGCGATCACGCGCAATGCCTCGGGCCGCACGCAAAACGTAATCGCCTCGCCTGCCTGCGCCGTGCCGCCCTCCATGTGGAACTCGGTCGCGCCGGCTTGCAGCACGACGTGCGCGCCTTCACGGCGCGCGATGCTGCCCAACAGCAGGTTCGTAATACCCATGAACTCGGCGACGAACGGCGTGCCCGAATAGCGGTAGATCGTGTCCGGCTTGTCGACCTGCTCGAGCGCGCCCGCGCGCATGACGGCGATGCGGTCGGAGATCGCCAGCGCCTCCTCCTGGTCGTGCGTGACGTAGATCGCCGTGATGCCGAGGCTTTGCTGCAGCTGGCGGATTTCGCCGCGCATCTCCACACGCAACCGCGCGTCGAGGTTGGACAGCGGCTCGTCGAGCAGCAGCACTGCAGGCTCGATCACGAGCGCGCGCGCGATGGCAACGCGCTGCAGTTGCCCACCCGAGAGCTGGTGCGGCCAGCGCTCCCCATAACCGTCGAGATGCACGAGCTTCAGCGCATCGGCCACGCGCTGCGCGATCTGCGCCGGCGGCACCTTGCGCGCGCGCAGCCCGTAGGCGACATTGCCGCCGACGGTAAAGTTCGGGAATATCGCGTAGTTCTGGAACACCATGCCGGTGTTGCGGCGGTGCGCCGGCAGGGTGTCGATGCGCTTGCCGCTGAAGCTGATCGCCCCTGCGTCGATGTTGCAGAAGCCCGCGATCATGCGTAACAGCGTGGTCTTGCCGCAGCCCGAGGGACCGAGCAGCGTGAAGAACTCGCCGTCGCGGATCTCGAGCGAGACGTCGCGCACGGCGTGTACGTCGCCGAACGAGCAGCTGACGCGGTCTATGGTGACTGTGGTCAAAGGTCAGCCCCGGCGCGGGCGGCCAACTCAGCGCGTTTCCTGGATCATGTCCTTGATCTTGTCGAGCGTTTCAGTGCGCTTGGCGGTCCACGCCTCTTCTTTGTAGGGCATCATCTTGACGCTCTTCAGGGCCGGCATGCTGCCGGGGAGCTTGGACAGGTCAAGGTCTTTGCGCGCGGGACGGCGGAAGGTCGTGCGCAATATCATCTCGCGCGTTTCCCTGCGATTGATCCAGTCGACGAATTTTTTGGCCGACTCGGTATTCGGCCCGTTCTTGATGATGCCGACGCCTTCCATCGCGGCATAAGTGCCGTCCGCGGGATAAATCGTTTTCACCGGCGCGCCGTTGCTCGACCACAGGTAGCCCGCGTACTCGAGCGAAATGCCGAGCGGATATTCGCCGTTGCCCACGCCCTGAAAAACCAGCGACGAGCGGTTCAGCACCCGCATGTTCGCGAACAGGGCTTTGACCTTCTTCCAGCCCGCCTCGCCGCCGCCCCAGTGATCGACCAGCATCGTTACCGTCGTGTAGGCGGAGCCGGAATTAGCCGGGTCGGTGAATGCGATCTTGCCTTTGTATTTCGGATTGAGCAGGTCTTCCCAGGTTTTGGGCCCCTCGTTCGCCGGCAAGGCCTTGGTGTTCTGCAGAATGACGAGCAGGTGCAGGTTGTTGCCGATCCAGAGATTGGCGGGGTCACGATATTCGGCCGGGATGGCGTCGACGTGCTGCGATTTATACGGCGTAAAAAACTGTTTGTTGGTTTCCAGCAGTGAGCGTGAGATGCCCCACACGATGTCGCCCTGCGGGCGCTCCTTTTCCGCCTGCAGGCGCTTGATCACCACGCCCGAGCCGGCCGAGATTATTTCAACCTTGATACCGGTCTCGCGGTTGAAGGCGGCAGACGCAAACTCGTTCAGCGTGCTCTCGTTGGAAGTGTAGATCACCAGTTTCTGCTGCGCCTGCGCGAAACCTGCAGCGGCCAGCGCCGTGCCGGCGAAAAGGAAAACCGCAAGCCTGCCAAGTCGACTGCAAATCATCGTTGCTCCCTGAATTTTGGTTTGCCAGCGCTGCGTGTACCCGCGGGGTTTGAGGGTATAACGCGCCGATATGCGCGTCAACGACCGGGGCTGCACTTCCCTGGCGTTACAATACGTCGTGTAATGTAAAGAAATCCGCCCTGCCGCGACCAAGGGTTCAGGCGGAATCTTCGCCAGGACCGGTTGTCAGAACTCAAGAGTGCCTAAGGAGGTAAGTCATGCAACGTCGCACATTCTGGAAAGCCCTTGCCGGAGCACCTTTGATATTCGGCCTGCCGCGTCTCGCCGTTGCGGCGCAGGCCGGATCGATGAAAGACGTCGAGGAATTGCAGAAAAACTGGAAGGCGCTGCTGGCCGACGGCACCAAAGTGCCTGCGCCATCCGAAACGCTGAAACTTTCGAACGACGAGTGGAAAAAACGTCTGCAGGGGTTGCAATACGAAGTGCTGCGCGAAGAAGGCACCGAGCGCCCCGGCAGCAGTCCCCTCAACAACGAAAAGCGTCCCGGCGTATTCGCATGCGCGGGCTGCGATCTGCCGCTTTTCACGTCAGCGATGAAATACGAAAGCGGCACTGGCTGGCCGAGCTTCTTCGTGGCCATCCCGGGCGTGTTCGGCACCAGCACCGATCACAAGATCCTCTATCCGCGCACCGAATACCACTGCACGCGCTGCGGCGGCCATCACGGTCATATCTTCGACGACGGCCCGGCGCCGACCGGCAAACGTTACTGCAATAACGGCATCGCACTGAAGTTCATTCCGAAAGCCGGCAAGACCTGACGCAAGCAAGCGCCGCGCGCAGCATTTCTTCGCGCGCGCTGCGATCCGCTCGACGCATTTTTCGATTTTGGCCTCAAGGACAATATCGAGACCCAGTTCGTGGCACCCCGCGCCAACAACGACAAGGCGCGCATTCCGGAACTGATCAGCGACCCGCGCACGATGATAGGACTGTCCGACGCCGGCGCGCACGTCGACATGGTGTACGAAGCAGGTTATACGACTTATATCCTCGGCACCTGGGTGCGCGAGAAAAAAGCAATGGAACTCGAATACGCGATCAAGCGCATGACTTCCGAACCCGCGGATTTCTTCGACCTCAAGGACCGTGGCCGCCTGGTAGTGGGCGCCGCGGCGGACATCGTGATTTTCGACGAGCAGAAAATAAATTCGGCTGAACGCCCGCAACCCATTTCGGATCTACCCGCCGGCGGCACGCGACTGCATTCCAGGGCGGGAGGCATGTCGCACGTCATCGTCAACGGCCGCACCGTGTTCAGGGACAACCAGCACACCGGCGAGCTGCCCGGTGTCGTGCTGCGCTCGCGCTAAAGCAGCGGTCGATAAGGTTGCCATGCATCCGGCGAGCGCGCAAGCGTTTCACTTTTTGGCCAGCGCTGATATGCTCTCTTCTCATGTCACATCCGACGTTGAGGCTTGCCAACTTCGCCGACGCCCAGTCGATAGCGCTGATGTCGCGCGAGCTGATCGAAACAGGGTTGAGCGGCTGGTCGTGGGACCCGAAGCGCGTGGCGCGCGCGATACAGGCGCGCGATACCCAAGTCGTCGTTGCCGCGGTGCGCAACCACCTCACCGGTTTTGCCATCATGAATTTCGGCGCCGAGCAGGCGCACTTGAGCCTGCTTGCGGTAACGCCCTCGCACCAGCGCTGCGGCATCGGCCGGCAGATCATGGACTGGCTGGAGGAGTCCGCACTGGTGGCCGGCATCATCACCGTCAATCTGGAGCTGCGCGCCAATAATTTCGCGGCGCGTGACTTTTACCGCGCGCTTGGCTTTACTGACTCCGCCTACATTCCCGGTTATTACCGCGGCGTCGAGACCGCGCTCAGGATGTCGCGCGACATCCGCCGCCAGATCTCCGACCGCATCAGCTAAGGAAGTCCGTTCGTGCTGATGTATAGAAGCACGAACGGAATATTTAACGGAGATGGCTGGCAGCCCTTCGATACCTCAGGGCGAACGGTTTACGGCTTGAATCAATCCGCGACGATACCTGCCTGGCGGATCACCTTCGCCCATTTCGGTACCGCCGCCGCGATATAACCGGCGAATTCAGCCGGCGTATCCAAGACCGCTTCGAGTCCCTGCGCAGCCAGCTTCTCGCGTATTTCCGGTGTTTTGAGGATCGCCGCAATCTGACGATTTAGCTGCGCTATCACCGCAGGCGGCGTGCCGGCGGGCGCAACTATGCCCATCCATACGGAAACATCGTAACCGCGCAAACCGGATTCGCTGATGGTGGGCACCTCCGGCAATGCCGCCGAACGCTGGGTCGCCGTCACGCCGAGCGCGCGCAGGCGGTTTTGCCTGACATGCGGAATCGCGGACACCAGACTGGCAAACATGGCCTGGGTCTGGCCTCCCAGCAAATCCGTAAGCGCCTGCGGGCTGCCTTTGTACGGCACGTGGACGAGATCGATGCCCGCCATCGATTTGAAGAGCTCCGCCGCGAGGTGGGGTGAAGTGCCGCTGCCGGCGGATGCGTAGTTGATCTGGCCGGGACTGGCCTTCGCCAGCGCAATGAACGCCTGCGTGGTCGTCGCCTGCACATGCGGATGCACGACCAGGATGTTGGTGCTGGTATTCACGCGCGTAATCGGCGCGAAACTTTTGACCGGATCGTAATTCACTTTCTTGTAAAGGCTGGGAGCCATCGCAAACGTGCTGAGGTTGCCGAGCAGGAGCGTGTGGCCGTCGGGCACCGCTTTGGCGACCAGCTCGCACGCTATGGTGCCGCCGGCGCCCGGACGGTTATCGACCACGATGGCCTGACCCCATTGTTCGGCGAGTGGCTGGCCTATCATGCGCGCAACGATATCGACTCCCGCACCGGCAGGAAACGGCGCGAGTATGCGGACCGGTTTGGCGGGATACGCCTGGGCAAATGCCACTTGCGGTAACACTGCTATTGCAAGTGCTGCCGCAAGCGAAAATACCAGCTTCATTTCGCGAGCCCGAGTTCGCCGAGTATGGTTTTGTATTCCGCGTACTCCGCTTCAAGAAACTGCCTGGACTCCCGGCTCGCCCGGTAATCGTTTTCGAGCTGGTGGTCCGCGAGATATTTTTTCCATTCTTCGCTTGCCGCCAGGCGCGCGAGCTCCGCGTCCCAGTACGCAATCTGCGCGGGCGTCATGCCCTTGGGCCCGATCACGCCGCGCCAGAATGCGGCGACCACGTTGATGCCCTGCTCTTTCAGCGTCGGCACCGCCGCATACGCCGCCGCCAGCCGCTTCGGTGCAGCGACCGCCAGCGCGCGCATCTGCCCGCTTTCGATCTGCGCCAGCGGGCCCGACGCGTTGGACACCATGATGTCGAGATGTCCGCCCAACACGCCGGTCATCGCCTGCGGCGACGCCGTGAACACCGCGACTTTGAGCTTGCGCACGTCGATGCCGGCGGGTCGCGCTATCTGCGCAATCGCGATATGGCTGGGATTGCCGAGCGTCGTCGCCAGTCCGAAGCTCAGCGACGCGGGATTTTTTTTCAACCGCTCCACCATGTCGCGCCCGGTTTTCAGCGGCGAATCGGCGCGCACCGCGAACACCACGTATTCGGAGAGCATCTGCGCGAGCGGCGTCACGTCGTTGTGATTGAGCGCATTGCCGCCGGTGAGCGAGTTCGTCAGCAGCGTGGCGGAAGTCACCGACAGGTAATGCGCGTCTCCCGCATGCTGATTCAGGTAAGTCCACGCTATGGAGCTGCCGGCGCCGGGGCGGTTGACGACGGTGGACGGCACGCTGAAGGCGCGCTTTTCCTGCCAGATTTTCTGCATCGCGCGCGCCATGATGTCGAGCGCGCCGCCGGCGGCGACGCCGGAAATGATTTCAACCGGTTTTTCCGGATGCCAATCTGCCGCATGTGCAGCGGAAAAGCCGAAAACCAGTGCGGCAGCTGCAATAAAGCGTAGCGCGGTCTGCATGATCACCATCCCAGCGCGTACGCGGGACGGCGCGGATCGGCGCCGCCTTCGAGTATCCCGGTATCCGGATTGACGCGTATCGTGCACACCGCTCCCGCCCGCCATTCGACGTCTGGCCACCATTTGACGCCGTGGCCAAGTTTCTCCAGTTCGTCGCCGGTCGACTTCGGAATGCGGCTTTCGAGATTGAGCTGTCCCGGATGATAGGCATGCGGCGCGGATGAAGACGGATAACTGTAACTCGCGAAGCGCGGTGCTTCGATCGCGCTTTGCACGTCCATGCCGAACACGTTGACGTTGAGGAAAACCTGCAGCATCGCCTGCGGCTGGATGTCGTTGCCGGGCGTGCCGAAAGGCATATAGACCTTGCCGTTGCGCATGGCGAGCGCAGGACTCGGCGTGAGGCGCGGCCGCTTGCCCGGCGCCACCGCTGCCGGATGCGCGGGATCGCACCACGATTGCGAGCCGCGTGAAGACGGGCACAATCCAGTGCCCGGAATCACCGGCGTCGACGACGAGCCATCGCTGGGCGTTGCGGAAAATGCATTGCCCTCACTGTCGATTGCGCATACATACGAAGTATCGGCAAGCGGGGCCGGCTCTCCGCGTGCCGCCTGCGGCAATTTTTGTTTGGGTGACCCTGCACCGCCGGCATCGCCCGCCTCGGGCATACCGGGTGAAGCTTTGCGCGGATCGATGGCCTTGCGCCTAGCGTCGGCATAAGTCATCGACATCAGCGTGTCGATCGGCACTTTGACGAATTTCGGATCGCCGTAATAACGCTGGCGGTCGGCAAACGAAAGTTTCAGTGCCTCCGTCAGCACATGTATGTATTGCGGCGAATTGTGGCCGAGCGCGCGCAAATCGAAGCCGGACACGATATTGAGCGCCTGCGCAAGCACCGGTCCCTGGCACCAGGGACCGCAGGTATACAAGTCGATGTCACCGAAACGCGTGGTGAGCGGCCGCTCGAAATTCACTTTATAGTCGGCGAGGTCCTGCATGGTGACCCAGCCGCCGTTTTCGCTGTGATATTTGGCAATCAGCGCGGCGATGTCGCCCTTGTAAAAAGCATCGCGCGCGGCGTGCAAGCCGGCGACGCGTCCCTTGCCCGCATGCGCCTTCTCCTGGTCTGCCATGTACTGAATGGTGCGGCCGAGGTCGCGCTGCACGAACAGATCACCGACCTTCGGCGGCTTGCCGCCCGGCAGAAACACTTCCGCGCTCGACGGCCAGCGGCGGTAGGACTCCTGGTTTTCTTCGATGTAATCGGCCATGAATCCGTGCATCGCAAAGCCGTCGCGCGCGAAACGGATCGCAGCCGCGGCCACCTCGCCAAAACTCAGCGTGCCGTATTTTTCCAGTGCCGTGATCCACGCGTAAGGTGCAGCCGGCATAACGGTGCGCAGGATGCCCGGCGGCATCTTGCCGCCATACTGCTGGGTGAATACGTCGATGGACGCGGCGCGCGGCCAGGTGCCCAGCCCGTCTATATTGATGACTTCGCGCTGTTTGGCGAGATAAATCATCATCGGTGCAACACCGGCGAAATTGACGCGGTCGGTCTGCAGCACGCCGACAGCGATGCCGGCCGCGACGCCGGCGTCTATCGCATTGCCGCCCCCTTCCAGAATCGTGAATCCGGCGTGGGCGGCGGCGTGATGGCCGGCAGCGATCATGTGGCGCGTGCCGGTGATGACGGGGCGGTATGCAGACATCGTTTACCTCGTTCGAAAAAAAACCTTGCACCGCAAAGGACGCGAAGGACGCAAAGGAAAACCCAGGAAATACAAAAAAACATCAACGCGCTAATTTCAATACTGCACGTCAAAAATGGCGCAATACAATCTCAACCATTCCTAGAGCTTTACCTTCGCGTCCTTTGCGTCCTTCGCGGTTAAAGAATTGGGGTGTCTTGACTAAACGCGAGAGCGGGCGGTGGCGGCGCTCACGCCCGGAATATAGCAGGATATGCGCGCCCGCACCTGCCGCCTCAGGACAGAATGAAGCCGCCGTCAATGACGAGATTGCTGCCGTGGACGAAGGTCGCATCGGTCGACGCCAGAAACAAAATGGCGTCCGCCACTTCTTCGGGTTTTCCCCAGCGGCCGAGCGGGATCTGCGATTCGCGCCAGGCTTTGTATTCGGGCTGCGCCGCCATCTGCGCGATGGTGAAATCGGTCGCGATGGGGCCCGGACTCACGGCGTTGACCATGATTTTGTCCTTGGCGAGTTCGAAAGCCATCGCCTTGGTCAAATAAATAAGCGCGGCCTTGGCCAATCCGTAGAGCGCCGAATTGGGCGAAGCGACTATGCCCAACTGGCTGGCGACCGTGATAATGCGGCCGCCGCCGCTGGCACGCATCGATGGCACCACCGCCTGGCTCGCCAGAAACGGCGCGCGCAAATTGACGGCTATCAGCTTGTCGAAATCCGCCGCGGAAAATTCACCAAATGGTTTGCGCACGCGGATGCCCGCGTTGTTGACGAGTATGTCGACGCGCCCGAGGCTGGCAACCGCCGCATCTACCATCAGTTGCACGTCTTCGGCGCGGCCCAAATCAAATAAACCAAATTCCGCGCGGCAGAACGCATTGTGCGCGCGGCATTC
>Ga0114978_10005565_pt1 | contig 10058 bp, 5 predicted proteins | sample S_140212_EF_Meta_FD_87027 | JGI IMG/M metagenome (GOLD analysis project Ga0114978, IMG submission 87027) | Freshwater microbial communities from Lake Simoncouche, Canada to study carbon cycling - S_140212_EF_MetaG | ecosystem: Environmental > Aquatic > Freshwater > Lake | place: Lake...
GATGTGGTACTGTACATAGTGATTGGTTTTTCGGAAGCTAGATTAAATTCTTCAACAGCACCAATATTGGTGCTCTTGTTGCTTTTGATGTTTACATTGGCATTGGCATACATGTTTATGTCTCTGTCAGCATGAAAGTTGATATCTCCTTCTGTGCGGAAGTTAACAGAGTTGGTGCTGTAAACATCCACAGTACCTTCGCTGCCAAATTCCATCCAGGTCTGCCCGTTGGCATGAATAAAGTACATAAAATCTTGACTGTCGTTCATGATGATTTGATGCCCTTTGCTGCTACGCATGCGATACAATGCGTTGTTGCCTTCTAGGTCTCCGTCGTCCATTACCAGTGTGTGTCCACCTAGTCGACCAATAACAGTGACATCTTCTGGTTTGAGTTCTTTTGCTTGTACTTTTTTTCTTATATCGTTTGGTTGTAGGCCGCCTTGATAAATTGGCAAGCCCGGAGTACTAATACCATACACTGTGCTGGGTGTTTCGCGCTGACTATTTGATGTAATAGGACCACGTTCAGTGTCTGTATCTAGACCTTGTTGGAAAAAAATTGAAGCTTGATATGCGTGTACTGGTTTTGCAGCATCAAAGAACTTGGGATTATCTTCGATACCTTTGTTGCCCACGTTAATTTCAGTTACAGGCAATTGAGGAGACTTGGCAAAGTAACTGCTTTGTGTCACATTGTCTGTGGTATAATTGTCTGCTGCACCCAGTGCCGGAATCATGTGGTTGATGCCTATTTCAGGAACACATCCAACATAAAATCCTTTATCTGGACTGCCAGCAGGAAAGAAGCAAAGAACTTTGACGCCAATGTCCGGAGGAGTAAACCACATGCCGTAGCTTTGTTGGTTGCCAGGATATCCGCCGGTGCCTGTGTTGGTGCCAGATTTTTGTGTGACTCCATAAAATGGGCTACAATATCTTACCATGCGCCATTCTGATGTGTTGCCCAGTACAAGTTCTCCGTTGGCTCCTCTTGATCCAAATTCTTCTAGTACCACTTGTAAACGCCCACTGAACGTGTTGTCTACGTTGTTGACTATTATGCCCACGTAGGGACCTGTCTCTGAGGGCATACCCCCACGATCAAATTTAAAACTTTCTGGGCGACCACCTGTTAAATCTACATTTTCTGCCATGTTCTATCCTTGTTCTTTACTTACGGATCTATTGGAGCACTGTCAGGAATATCTGTAGGTCCTTGTGCTGCATTGTTTGGGGTATTAGGATCAGCACTTCCACTAGTGATATCAACTGGTGGTACAGAATTATTGTTGTTTGCTGCTGCTGCTTGTGCTCCAGCAGATTGGCGTAGTAATCTTGCTGATTCTGCATCACTTTGTTCCAGCGGATTATTTGGTGCAGGTAGCTTGTCAGGATTTTTTTGTGCTGCTGGAGGAGCAAACAATATACCTTCTAATTCTTGTGTGAATTTACCAGCATTGAATATGCTGTTGATATTGATAATTTTGTAAACATAACTTACCTTGGCATCTCCCTGGTCTGCCCCTGATCCTAGTGTGTTTTGTGTTACATCCATCAAGCCAGTTTTTAAATCATAGTCGGTGGGTTTGTTAAATGTAATTTCGTAATAGACTTCACTGGCTTGGTAGTTAATTGTACCGTCAGGCAAAAATGGTATTACATCAAAACTGCTTTTGTTGATGCTGTTGACTAAATCTCCTTGGTAAATCCATGCAGGATCTCCAATAATAGTCATAGTTGATTTAGCTTGGCTTTCAGGATCGTACAGCCAGTCGCTTGCATTAGCAGGAGCTTCGTTCACAGTACCTGGTGCCCCTTGACGCGACGAGTCGCTGCTGGGTCGCACAATTCGGCGACTTAACTGAGTCAAGTCACTGGTTCGAGTATCAGTGGTATTGTTTGGTCCGCCAGTTATCAATCTCACAAACAAGTTGTTATAAGTTTGTTCATATGTTATTACAGAAGTGTTTTGTCCGGTAAACCAGTAAGGATAACTTTTGTGTACTCCGCGGAATGATCCGTTAGGGAAATATTCACTATCTACTGTGGCGACCTGGTAAGGAGTAATCAAATAGCTAATGTCACAAGCATACATGTTTCTCTTGGTGTCCCACTTGCTTGGCCGTGCCTGTACTTGAAAATTAAACCAAGCAAGATTTTTAGCAGAAGCGCCTGTGCTTATTTGTTTGTTGGTTTTGGGATCATATGTAACTTTGGCTTGATCTTGAATATACGTGCTGTTCTTGGCCAGTTGATCCATGAACTTCAACAATTGCATGCCCGCCACTGCACGAACTGTGGTGTTGGAAAAATCTGTACTTTGTCTGGCTGTATCTTTGGTATCAGCAGGATTTTTAGACTTTGACATAGGGCTGTTGGAAATGTCTGCTCCGCCGGTATAGGTTAACTGTGCATTGGCCAATGCATCTGATGAAAAGTAAATTTCGTAAGTATCTGCTACGCTTTGTTTGCCATCTGCTACTTGTTTTTTTTGCCATTCATTCATGGCAGTAATAATACCTTGAGTGACTGTGGATTTTTTAGTGGGTGCAGAACTAGCATTGGGAGGTGTATCACCAACTGTGGGGTCTGGAGCTTGACCTATAAAAATTTCTTTAAGGTTAGATCCGGCTAGTTCAATGTTGGTCGGAATGGTACCGCGATCAGTGGATGCTGCCATGTTGTATGTTGCAGCAATACAGTCCCAGTTGTACTCTACTGCTTTTCCAGCAATTTTAAAAGTAAGACTGTTTATACTAAACGGAATAAATTTTTCCACAATAGATCTAGGATCACTCAGTGTGCCGCGATACCCACCGCTGTCCGCAGGATGAATAAAATTGCCTTCACTGTCAAATCCATAAAATCTCACGGCCAACAAAAAGTTTTGTTGTGGCCAATTTTGTCGTTTTGCTTTGTCGCCACCAAATATATATTCTGTCATGGCTTGTTCTAGTCTTGGAATCAGTGTGATGCCGTTGGGTTCAGTTACTACAAAACTAAGACTTTTTGAGTTGTGAGCTGCACCTGTACCTTTGCCTGGCACAACGTCTTGAATTGTCAAATGATCAACATAGTAATCAAGACTGAAATATTTCATGTTGCGTGCATTTACATTGGCACCGCCACTCTGAAACAACAATGGAAAATTAGTTGTGTTTTTGTTTGGGCTTATTAAAAAATTTCTATAATCATCTGCGGACAGCAAGTAGACAGAAATAGCATAGGTATATGTGGAATACTTGTCTAGTGTGTTACCGTCTGGTGTTATTATAGCATTAGAAAAAATGTTATCAATTTCTTGTCTTGTTGCATTCTTGTTAGTACTATCATCGTTGCCAGCTCCTTCGCCAAGTGTGCCAGAACTGGCATTTGCGCCAAAGTCATCCTGACTGCCATTAGCACCCCCTGTACCAATAGTAGCTGTGCTAGGTGCAGGTGGTGCAGGTGTTAACTTACCATCTCCGGCAGCATTGGTACTTTGAGGAACTGATTGTGATTCAGTCAGTGTGACTGTGTTGGCGTTGACGCCAACAGTAGAGTCACCGTCTTCTGTAGTGGGGGGTTTTAAGGCATTGCTACCACTGGTTACAGGAGGTGTGGGTTTGATTCTGCCTTCTTGGTCAATCACCTGAGAAGGGCTAGTGGGTTGTACAGTGTTTGGGTTATCGTCGTTGGGACTGTCTTTGGCTTTTTGAGCTTCCTTGACAGTGTCGCCTGCACTGGCAGCAGCAGTATCTACTGGTGCCTTTTTGGCGGCAAGCTGGGCTTCAGCAGCTGCCAAATCAGCCTGCAATTGTGTTAACTTTGCCTGAGCACGTTCTAGATTTCGTTGTGCTGTACCCCGCTGGAGAGGACTGAGGTTAGGATCCTGGAGTCTTTCCTGAAACGCACGAATGTCGTCGGTAACAACTTGAATGTCTAGTTTGATGCGATATACTTCGCTCTCAGCAAGTGTGGCCATAGATTAAAATCCCAGCGTTGAACGCAGTGTGCTGATTTTTGGTAGATAGATTCTAGTGCCCACTGCAAAATCCCATGGGGCTGCATTAAGTGTGTTGGGATTGCGTTGATAAAACACCCACCACAAGCTGCCGTTATCATACAAGTCAAACGCCAATAAATCTGGACGATATTGATAAGTCATGTTGATTACCATAAGAGCATCATCGGGTTCTTTGGGTATAGGACGATTGGTCATCACGTCCAGGTAAAATTGAACAAACCCAGTTGTGTAATACGGGCTAGTTGATGTATATGTTGCTGCCATTACCAGAATCCTCCTCTCAATAGATTACCATTGGCGTAATCTTTAACGCTGAATTGCTGGCTCACTTGAGCTCGACTTTGTATAGGTAACAATGTAATATTCATATCCATTTTGGTTGGTACATAAGTAGGCTGATTCAATCCCAGTGTTGGCGGTGACGGTGTCCAACTACCTTGTGCTCCTTTAGTAATACCTTGGCTGCTGAACAAATTCTTCAATCTTCCAACTGCTGAGCTAACAGTATTTGTTGCTGCTGATTGACGGGATCTTTTGGACAACAAATCTGCACCATTGATGTTTATACCCCGGGTTCGGATGTAATCAACATCTTTGGGCAAGTTGTAAGCAAAATTGGTCACCACGCAAGCATGCCCGTTGAATTGATATTCTCCCAACCCTGTTAGATATACCAAGGGCGGTGGTGTTCCGCGCACATTATCTTGTCCGTAAAACATCTTGGTCACAGATCTGAAAAAATGTATCACTGCCAACAAGTAATTAGCTTCTTGTGTGTCTTGTGCTGTAAAAGTAGCCTGAAGGTTAACTGCTTCAACTGAGCTGCTTTTGTAAAAATAACTTTTGTAATTGCTGTGTGTTAACGCCACTTGATCATAATCAGCTTTGTAGTTTGTGTCAATTTGTGGAGTATACGGGAAAATTACGCCTCCGGTTTCTTGTAACGGTTGTAATATACCAGCGGTGCCTTGGCCTGCTGCGCCTTGTGTAGCGTTGTACAAATAATCCGAGCCTGGTGCTAAACTTAATTTTACACGCCAATCACCGTTGTCTGTAAACTTTTGCTGTGCTTGTAGAGTTGCTTGTTTCTGAGCCTCTGCGAGTGTACTTTGTTTTTCGGTTGCATTTGGATCTTCGCCACCGTTGTTTTCTCCTTGAACATTTTGTGCATCATCAGCATTGATTGCGGCGGCTTGGTCCAAGGCTTCAGCTTCTGTTAATCCCCTACTTACATAACTACCTGTTTTGTTGTCATAAACTGCAAATGTTCCGTCGCCATCTTCAGTTACAATATAGCGACCACCTGCTTGGTCAGCCGGAGTACCTGCTATTAAATCCTGTGGTCCATTAGTGCTAATAGTATCAGGACCTTCTTGTTGAGCATTTGCAAGACTTTGTTCTTCAAACGCAGAAATCCTAGCATCCGACTCAGACAATCCAGTGCTTACAAATTGTCCTGTTTCATTGTCAAATACTCCCCAGCCACCGTTTTCATCAGACTCTACTGCAACATAACGTTCACCACCGTAACCTGTGGTCACAGCAGGATCAGGCTGTTGCTCTATCACTAGTTCTGCATTTGCTTGACTCTGCTCCTCAAATGCAGATATGTTTGCTTCTGATTCAGACAGGCCAGTTTTTACAAATGAACCTGTTTTGTTGTCAAGCACACCCCAACTTTGAGTTTCGGGATCATATGCCGAAACATATTGTTCGCCTGCTGTAGGAGTACCAACTGTGTCAACCACAGCCGAATCAGAGTTGAGTTGGCCGCCTGCTGGGTCATGATCTATTGTTTCTGCTGTGAGAACATCGGCACTGTCTTTTGACAAGCCTGTTTGTATAAAACTACCAGTGCGTTGATCCCATACACCATAGCTGTCAGTTTCAGGATCATATGCTGTGACAAAAGCCACGCCAGCAGGTGTGTCTGGAATAAACACCACCGGGTTATCGGTGGTCAGTGCAATACCTCTGACTGCTAGATCTTTAGAAAGTGCTTCGGCTGCTGTTTCATCAAGTCCAGATACAACTATTTTACCAGTGTCCAAGTTCCACACATCGTATTTGCCAGTGTCTGGATTGAGAATTTCTGTAAAGTTTTGTCCATCTCTATTTGGATATCCGCCGGCGTTAGCAACTGGGTTGTCTGTTGACGTTGGACCTTGTTGTGCTGATAGATTTTGACTAACTGCATCGGTATTGGATTCACTTTGTGTGAGTCCTGTTTGCACAAATGTTCCTGTTGTGTTGTCCCACACACCCCAACTCTGAGTGATTGGATCGTATGAAGAAATATATGTGCTTTGAGAACCTGTAGGAGTGCCTGTTGTGATGTCAACTGGTGGTAGATATTGAGGAGGTCCAGGAGGAATAATATCTGGAGGTACAAAACCAGTTGCTTCAAAGTCAATTGGTGGTAGTCGTTGAGGAGGTCCAGGAGGAATAATATCTGGAGGATAAGGACCTTCTGCAGTGTTTGTAATAGCAAAAGTTTCAATAGCAGCAGCACCTATGATAGGTATTAATTGCAGTTCAGTTTGATTTGTTAGTGCAGGGTTAACAAGATAGTTAACATTGGTTGGTAAAGATGCACTAACATTGGTGTCTTTTACAACACCATTTCCTCCTGTGCTGGTTTTTATTATTCCTCCAACAAATACAGGAGTTGACGCAGCAAGTGCATCTCCGTCCAATGTTTGAACAGTGCTGTTGAGTTTGTCAATAGTGGTTGTTCTAGCAGCATCTTGTGTGGGCGTAAGCAGTTTTTGACCAGTTCGTCGACGCACAAGATTGCTGGGGTTGGCTCGAACAAAAGTGTTTAATGCTGTTTGTGTAGATGTGGCCGCTGCTGAATAAGCAGTGGATGTTGGATTTATTGCCACAGTGCTGACTGTGGTAGTACTGGTTCGAGTTGTGGGGTTTGAAGTGACTCCATTTGGGCCTACTAATGCACCTGTGCCGCCTGAGCCGCCTGTTGTGGTATATGGTCCTGCAACAATTCCATTCTCTCGATCATATGCTGCTGCAATTGCAGCAGCAGCTTTTGGGTCCAACACTTTTAGTTGCCAGAAGTCTGAAGTGGCTTTGTCCCATCCATTTTCTGCTGCAAATGCTCGTGCAAATTTAGGATCGTCTTTCATTTTGTTGGCAATACTGTATGCTTCTGGATTGGAGTCTTTCCATGCATTATAGTTTGGGTCGTTCCACGGAGAAAGTTTATTGTCAATAGTGAATGTTACACCTGCAACAGTAAACGTGTTTTTTTCCGAAACTCCAAGATCTTCTCGTCTCTGCACGGTTTGAATTGCACTAATTGCCTGTTGTACTATGATTGCTTTTTGATATGGATCAGTGATGCCTTGGTTTGCTAGTGTACCCCCCACTGTGCCACCACCAACCAGTGCATTTTGATCTACTAACCATGCAATGTACTTGTTAACTTCTTCTTGTGACACACCGGCGGGCAGTGGAGGTAGGTCTTTATCTGGAATAGCATTGGCTTTTTGCCATGCTTGATAATCAGCAGCAGCTTTGGCGTCTCGAGCTGCCACTTCGGCTGCCCTGGCGGTAAATTGTGCTTCGGTCATTGGTGTACCATCACCATTGACTCCAATTGTTAGACCACTCTTGGAATCATAACGATAGTCCGAAGGGTTTGTTGTTGGATATCCAGTGGTGTTAGTTGGTGGTGTATCCGACACCGATGTGTAGGCTGCTTGTGCCTGCTCTGTTGGATATCCAGCAGTGGGTTGGCCGGGCGGTGGAGAAGGTGCGTAATCAGCAGGGCTTACTGGAGTCTCTGGTTGAGGTACTTGTGGGTTGGTAGGCGGCGGAACTTCGTCGTCTACCCACACCTCGTAGCTGCCGCCTTCGCCACTTCCAACTGTTACATAAGACATTTTATTTAATTTTCTCCGATACATTATTTACCGCAAACAAAAACGGCTATGTTAACTAAAAGGTTGACAACTCAAATTTTTGTGTTAAAATAAGTACTACATTAGGAGAATCAATGGCAACCATTGCAGACAAACCCGCACCACGAGTGAATTATCTCAACAACCGAGATATCCTGAAAGAAATACACCACAGCAAAAACACCTACTGTTGGTACAGAGACAGGGATCTAGATCATCAATACGATCTTATACTACCCAGCATAGACAAAATCAACGTTAGAACCATTGTGGAAGCACGAAAAACCCGTGCAGATCGCATCAAACGCGAAACTGGCCAAGTGATTGATCAAAAGAAAATTTCCAATCAAGACTTGGTTTTTCGTATCACATGCTGGGATCATGTGCCTATGGCTCCAAAAAAGATTACCAAAGCAGAAGCCAAACGCAAGAAAATTGAAGATATTTTTGAGTTTGACGAGCCCGAAGAAGATCCATTGGCAGATTTAGTTGATGTATCAGTGTTGGACAAAACACACATTCGACTGAACTTTCCTCCGTTTGAGCACTATCGTTTGGATGATGACAAAAAGCCATTTCTAGTTGGGCGTAGCCACTGGAAGGGCGATTTGGCCACTGGAGAGTTCTGCAGAGAACACGGCAAAATGACCAAGAAGCTGGCCTTGATGTTTATGAAACTTTGCGAACGTTATGCCACACGATCAAACTGGAGAGGATACACATACAATGAAGAAATGCGCGGACAAGCCCTGTTACAACTCAGCCAAATTGGATTGCAATTTGATGAGTCAAAATCGCAGAACCCTTTTGCGTATTATACTGCCGCTATTACCAATAGCTTTACTCGTATCTTGAATATTGAAAAGAAGATGCAAAACATCCGTGATGACATTTTGGAGATCAACGGACTAAATCCGTCCTGGACTCGACAGAATTCTGGCGGAAGAACCATGGCACAAATGTCCGGACCGGTTGTATCTAGCCTAGATGAGTAGTATACTAGAAGAATGATTGAGAAAAAAATTCTGTTTGATGGATGTTCGTTTACTGCCAACAATGGATTTCAACTTGAAAATCAAGCCAAATTTCACTGGCCACATTTGGTAAGCAACCACTATCAAGCAGAATTTAAAAATCTAGCAATAGGTGGCAGTAGCAATACTGCAATTTTTAATCGTGTAGTTGAACATACTACATCCACTGGATATGATTTAGTTGTAGTGCAATGGTCTGAAATTAGTAGGTATTGGGCGTACCACTCTAATCACAATGTAGACGATTTTACAATTATTGGATCTTGGGAACCCACAGGATTTTGTTACAACAATACCGAAACACAACAGTATGCCAAATTACATCAAACTTATTTTGACAACCACTATGTGAACTTGCGCCAATGGATGTGCCAGTCAATTGCACTTGCAGGGCTGTTTGACAGTCAAAATCAACCGTATGTGTTTGTTAAAGGTTTTGAAAATTATGTCAAAGACTTTAACCACATTGAATATAGCGCAGATACCGGTTTTGTAAACTTGTCATCCGATGTGCAAAGATTGTTGGATTTTGACCATAGGCCAGACGATTACATGCTTAGAAAAGTTACAGAAATACAAACTTTGTTAACTAGAACTAAACAATTAAATTGGATAAACTTTGATTTGCCTGGGTTCTACGACAGTGCTGTTGATCGAGCAGATGACCAAATGCATCCTGGGCCTGTGTCTAATTCAAACTTTACAAAACAATTTATTTCTTACTGTGACAGAAAGCACTTACTAACACATGACTAATTTATTCAAGAAGGCAGCAATCTTCACTGACATTCACTTTGGCCTAAAGTCAAACAGCACGTTGCACAACGAAGACTGTTTGGCTTTTGTCAAATGGGCAACTGCTACTGCCAAAGCAGAAGGCTGCGAAACTGCAATGTTTCTAGGTGACTGGCACAACACACGAGCCAGTCTAAACATTGTGACACTTAACTACAGTCTTCGATCACTGGAGCACCTGAATGCTAATTTTGAACATGTTTATTTTATTCCTGGCAATCACGACTTGTATTATCGCGACAAGCGCGATATACAAAGCGTGGAGTGGGCAAAGCATCTACCCAATGTCACTATATGCAA
>Ga0114978_10005566_pt1 | contig 10057 bp, 5 predicted proteins | sample S_140212_EF_Meta_FD_87027 | JGI IMG/M metagenome (GOLD analysis project Ga0114978, IMG submission 87027) | Freshwater microbial communities from Lake Simoncouche, Canada to study carbon cycling - S_140212_EF_MetaG | ecosystem: Environmental > Aquatic > Freshwater > Lake | place: Lake...
CAACGAATTCCGCGAGAACATGGCGGCCGAGATCAAGCGCCTCCATCCCCGCGTCCAGACCATCGTCGGCGACTGCCAGTTGCGCCTGGATTTCCCCGACAACTTCTTCGACCGCTACATCGCGGTCCACGTCCTTGAGCACCTGCCCAATTTGCCCGCCACGATCCGCGAGGCTTGGCGCCTGCTGCACAAGGAGCGCGGCCAGCTCCTCGTTGTCATCCCCTGCGAGGGCAGCGCGGCCTACACCCTCGCGCGCCGGATCTCCGCCCAGCGCATCTTCGAGAAGACCTACGGCACGTCCTATGACGTCTTCATCAAGCGCGAGCATATCAATCTGGCTGACGAAGTCCTAGAGGAACTGCGCCCTTGGTTTACCATCGAGGCCCGCAGCTTCTTCCCCCTGCCGTTCCTGCCCTTCCTCTTCAACAACCTAGTCATCGGCCTGTCGCTGAAACCGCGGGCGAAACCTCTGCCCACTGGCGGCCTCGGTTAAGGAGAACCGCGCATGACTGTCATCCTGCGAACGCTAGAAATTCTCGCCCTGCTCGGTGTGCTGGGCCTGCCTGTTAATCTGCTGTTGCTGACGCGCATTGATCGCCCGCCGGGGCGGTGGCGGGTTTCCGCCCGGCTTCTGCTCGCGCCGGTGACCGGCCTGGCCGTCTTCACCGTCTTCACGGGTTTCTTCTACGCCACCGCGCGCCCGATCGTCGCATCCATCCCCTGGTTCTGGTGGTTGCTTGGCGGCCTCTGGCTCGCCGCTCTGCTGGCGTGGTGGCGCTCCGCGCCCCGGCGTTTCCCGTTCCGTCCCGGCTGGCGTTCCGCCCTCTCACACGGCCTCGTGGCCGTCGGCCTCGTGGTGGTGCTGGAGATCAACTTCCGCCCCTTCGTGCAGGATCCGGACCGCGTGTTCTGGCATTACGCCGGGAGCGACGGCTACATGTATATGCGCATGGCCGAAAACATCGGCAGTCGCGGCACGGGCATCGTGCCCACCTTGGGCCCCTTTGACGGCGTGTCGGGCTTTCTCACCGAGGATCTGCGTCATCTCCACGATGGCTGGTTCACCGAAAAGCCCGGCACGATGGCTGCCCTGGCTGGCATGGCCGGGCTGCTGGGTCTCACCACGCACGAGACTTTCTCCCCGCTGCTGATCGCCGGTCTGGCCCTGCTCTATCTGACACTGGTCGTCTTTGGCCGGTCGCTGCTGCGGCTGCCGCTCTGGGCCGGCACAGGATTCGCCATCATGGGAACCCTGGCCATGCCGGTCTGGATGCTGAGCAGCCATACGTTTTTTGCCAATGTGCTGGCCCTGCCGTTTTATCCGCTGGTCATGCTCGCGGTGCGGCCGGTCACCACGTGGCGCTCGGCCGTCTATGTGGGTTTGGTCCTCGCTGCCCAGACCCTGCTGTTTCCGGACGGAGAGCTCGCGCTCGTCGGAGTTCTGGCGGTCGTGACCCCTTTCCTCCTGTGGACCGCGTGGAGGCGCCGCCGGTTGCTCCAGCTGCTGGGCACCGGAGCCCTGACCGTGGTCACCACCTTGGTATTGGTCGCACCGTTTGGCCGCGTGTTGTTCGCCACCACGTTTGCCCGGTTGCTGGCGGTGCTTTCCGCCGCACCCCGCAGCGCCCTGCAGGGCAGTGGCGAGGTGCACCTTCATTTCCTGTCCAAAACCGATTATGTCTGGCCGGCGCTCAACCTGAACATGATCCCGCCGCAGCCGCTGCTGGCCGGGGAGAAGCCCTACCTTCTTGGCTTCGCTGCCCTGCTCGTGCTTTTTATCGGAGCGAGTCTGCTGCGCCGGCCTTGGCCCCGCTTATTGCCCTATCTGCTCAGTTTCCTTCTGATCCTCGGGTTTGGTTTGCTCGGGGGTTTTCAAAGTGACTACGAACTGTTCCGGGCGTTGGCGATCTTCGCGTTCGTGCCGCTGGCCGCCGTGTGCGTGCTGCCGTGGCTGGTGGCCGGGCATGCCCACACCAAGCGCGCCACCATCCTGCGGCTCGTCCTGCTCGCCCTGATTGCCCCGTTGCTGGTGCATTTTGTCCGGAACGACCTGAAGCAGTTCCAGTTCGCCTACGACGACCACTTCAGCGATGCGCAATACACCACCGCCAGCCTCAAGGATCGGACGGAGATTTCCCGCTTGGGCGCGTCCCACTCCATGGTGCTGGCCACGGAAACCCCCACCTTCACGGCCATGGCCAATGCCATGGTGCTGTTGAGTCCGGTAAAACTGGGGCTGCCCAAATTCTATCAGAAATTCGTTTTCTTTAATGATGTTGGAAACCGCGATGTGGTCTACGAGGCCGACCTGGTCGTGCGGAATCTGCGCTATATCGACATCTTTGACCGGACGGAATCAGTGCCCGCCAAGCCGAAACTCTACGTCTCGGGTGACTTCGAGGTGGTCGAGAACGACCGCGAGCCCTTCTTCGACACTGACACTTTCCCCATGTGGCATGGCTATCCGAAGGACTTCATGAAGAAGCGCGGCCTGCCGCTTTCCCGCATCTTGTCCCAGCAGACCGTGATCAAGTTTTTCAGCCGGGCCACCCAGCCCATCATCGTCGAGCTGCAGTTCGCGCCCGGTGACCTGCCCGCCAGCCTGCCCGTGGCCTTTGACCATGACCCCGCGCAGCACATCGGGCTCACCGAAGACGGGCGCGCCATTCTACCGCTGCAGCTGATCGGGCCCGGGCTGCATACGCTGACCCTCGGACCTTTGCCAAGCCCGGCCCAGGTCAGCTCCTTCCACCTTCATGCCAACGGCACCGGGCTGGCTCCCGCGCTGCTTAAAGGCGGCTGGTTTGAAAGCAAAAACCTAAAGCCTGATCAGTTGACCCCGTTTCAATATATGAATCCGCACCCGTCGCGCTTCTATTCCACCTTCGGTCTCAGTCTGGACAAGGTTTCCTTTGGCGCTCACCCGGTCACCCGTCTCTGTTTTCCCGTCCGCGCCGGACACCGGCGGCTGCAAACCACCGTTCAGATGAGTCCGGGGGCCTACGAAAACCTTGCAAAGAACGACGCCACTGACGGCATCAACATTGAGGTCGCCCTGCTCACTCCCACCGGCGGACGGTCCGTGGTCTTCACCCGGGAGATTGATCCCGCCCACGTCGCGACCGACCGCGGCCCTCTGCTCGTGGACGTGAGCTTTGACGTGCCCGCTGACACCGAGGTCGAGCTCTTTATTGGTCCCGGAAAAAATGGCCGTGACACCCGCGACTGGACCTCGCTCAGTGCCCTGACCATCAACTAACCTGCGACCAGGGATTTCCATGCCGACACCCGACTCCTCTTCTCCTCGCAGTCCCGCACCGCTCCCGGCGGGCATCAGTTGGGCCGAGCTGGCTTTTTTCCTGCTAGTCGCGGTCGGCGGATTTTTCTTTCTGCGCGACGCCCCGCATTGGGGCCGCGCCGCCTATGTGGGCAGCGCGCAGTTCGGCGACGCAGAGTTCTGGTGGAACGGCGCCCTGCATTTCTCCCAGGGCATCGTGGCGGAGAACCCCAACATCGCCTACCGCATGGGCTACGCCGCCTTCGGCGGGCTGGTCGCGGCGGTGGTCGGGCCCGATTACCGGGTCTTCCAGCAAATTTTGCTTGGGGTGTTTCTCGTCACTGCCTGCGGCCTGTATGGTTCGCTGCGCGGCCTGATCGGCCGGATCGCGGCGGCCGCCGCGGTGGTGTTTCTCGTCTTCAATCCCTTCACGGCTGAGTGGCTGGCCATTTCGACCTCTGACGGGCTCGGCCTCATGCTTAACCTTGGGGCCCTGCTGGCTCTGATCGCCGGCGTGCGCGACGGGTTGCAACTGCGCTGGATCGCCGTGTTCGGCGTCTTTCTCTCCTGCGCCTCGCTCACGCGTCCGTTGATGACGCCTTTCATCGCACCGGCCGCGCTGACCGTGATCGTCGCCTCGTGGGGCGCGTGGCGGAAGACCGCCGCCGCGCTCGGCGTCATGCTCGCCGCCTTTATTATGCCCACCGCGGCCTGGATGACATTTATGGCGGCGACCACGGGCAACTTCGCCCTGACCGGCGCCAGTCAGGATTCGTCCGCCTTCTACGCCGCCAGCGATCCACAGATCCAGGTCTGGGGCAGCGCCATGTATGCCCCGGTCAATGAGTCAGCCAAAAAACATTTCTCGACCGACCAACCGACCGCCAAGCAGCTCAACGCCGAGTTCTGGATCTTGACGCGCGCCAACTACCAAAAGCACTGGCGGTATCATCTGGACCGGCTTTGGCGCAATGCGTTCGAGCTCGCGCGCTTCACGCCCAAGCGCTCCGCCGTCTCCACGGTGGCCAGCGAACGCTGGCGCGTAATGCTCAAGGGATCGCTGACGCTGGCGCTGACGGTCGGCGCGCTCCGGCAGCGCAGGTGGCTCGCCGCCCTCGCCGTCGCCGCCCTGGGGGCTACGTGGGCGATCGGACCGCAGTGGCATCCTTGGCTGGTGCTGGGCGCCAGTTGGCTAGGCCTGACAGCCTTGCTGATGGGCCGGCGCGGTTTATTTCTGTGGACCGTTTATTGGTGGGTGGGCGTGATGGCGCTCTACCTGACCGGCGGCACCTGGGGCCCGCCCCTCGGCGGGGTGCAGGATCTGAACGCCCTCGGCTACCGGCTCGGGTTTCAATTTTTCTTCGCCGCCGATCTGCTCATGATCGGCCTGCTCGGTTGCCTCGCCCTCGGCGCGGACCGTGCCGACCCAGCCCACCGACTGCTCCAGCCTTCACCTGATGCCGGACGAATCGCCCGCCTTGGCTTGCGGGGACTGCTGGTGTTGCTCGCCGCCCTGCTCGGCACCGGTGCGGTGATCGTGGCGTGGCGGCTGGTGGCGCGGGCGCGGCTGGTCCCCGTGGCCTACCCCGCGCTCGACGCCATCCACTCGCTCAACGTGATTCGCGGCGCGACGCCAATAACCGATGCCACCCCGCTGTATACCGCCCTAAATTTACACGATAGCACTCCGTTACTCACTCGCGCGATGAGTTCTGGCTTCATCTGGAACATGCCGGGCCAGCAGCGAAGCATGCTGCTGCTATATCAGCAGGACAACGTTCAACCGATTCAGATGAGTCCGCGGAATATTTATGTAGAAATCTCTCGGCATGTGCCTGAGCGCGCCTGGATGAACCGACAGGGGGCGTGGTTGCTTCGATCTTTTCCTAACACTGCACAAACTAGCAACCTACCTTTCTATTTTGAAGTTCCTGCGGTACAAGCGTTCATTCCGTTGTCGGAAGACGGGCGGTCATACAATATAAGTCGCGCTATTATTTTCCCCCTGTCTAAATCGGCCACCCAACTCATCGCCTCAGGTGAATTAGTCATCTCAGGATCACCACCAGAGTGGTCTACAAATTCCGGCAAAGAAAAATCCCCCCGTCGGTTCGCTTTGCATGCTACTAAAGCTGATCAGACTATTCCGCTGCAGATCAACTTAGTTCGCACCCAAGGTCAGCGCTCGCTACGTTTCGGGGTAATACTTGAATCTGCACCCGGTCGGGTGCAACGCAGCGCACCGGTACATTTACACTTAGGTGCACCGGGCTCCAGTGTTAGCACTATCTGGGAAAAAGACCTCACTCCGGATACCGCAGATCCTCTCTGGGTAGAAAGAAACATGCAGCCAGATACAATTTCGCTCCGCCTTGCTGCTTATCATTTGGAGCCTGGCGACACCCTTTGGTTTTATGAGCTTGTCATAACAGCCGACAATTTCTCGCAATGACACTCAACGGCGCACCATTGTTAGCTACTGTTACGCATGGTTCTCTTCTCTGCGCTCAAGCTAACATTTGCATGATCTGTCTTTTACTGTGTACATGAAAGTTGCTACCCTAATTACCCGCTTTAATCATCTGCCTATATGGCGACTACGGCTGCGTGTGTGGAACTTCACCATTACAGCCCCCACTTTTGATCGTTGGCTCTATCTGTGGATGCATCGACTTGGTTGCATGGGGCGCAAAGAAGCAGCTGTTCTTCAGCAGCTAATCCGCCCCGGCATGCATGTCGCCGATGTCGGCGCCAACCTTGGGCTCTACTCGCTGCTGCTTGCACGTTGCGCTGGCCCCACTGGCCGAGTATATTGTTTTGAGCCTGATGCAGTCATGGCCGGCGCCCTGCGCCGGAACATTAATACTAATAACGCCGCCCAAGCAGAGGTTTTTGAATGTGCAATTGGAGCCGCTACTGGCTCGGCTACCCTGAAGCGCAACGTGATAAATTCTGGAGATAGCCGGCTAGACCCAACCTCCACCCGCCCGCCCCTGCAGAGCGAACAAACCTTTGTGCCAGTCCGTGCACTGGGGGATGTGCTTAAGGGTCGTCGATTGGATTTTATCAAAATGGATATTCAGGGTTGGGAGGGGGAAGCACTCCGAGGCATCGCCAGCCTACTTGACATTAACCCCAAACTAAAAATCTATTTCGAATTCTGGCCGCACGGCCTCCGCCTCGCCGGCACTGAGATTACGCAGCTGGCTGATACCCTCCGCGAACTAGGGCTCCAGGTGACGCTGGCAGAGGGCGACAACCAAACTGCAAAAGTGGACCTTCTAGCATTAGATCACAGCCTTGCACCCAAAGCATTTATAAATCTGCTTGCTCAACGCTGAGTCCCATTTGCTTTGAGCATGGCGACCATTGTTAATCAGTCTAATTTTTTGGCTCCTATGAAAAAAATTTTTGTCACTGGTGCTGCTGGCTTTATCGGATCAGCACTCATCGATCGCCTACTCACTGAGGGCGTTGCCGTCACTGGTTGGGATAATTTTTCAACCGGGCAGGAGCGATTTCTCGCAGACGCGCTCACGCATAAGTTTTTCCGTCTCGTTCGTGGCGACAACCTCGATCTCCCCGCCCTGACCGCCGCGATGCAGGGCGCGGACTTCGTCTTCCACTTCGCCGCCAATGCCGACATTAAGGACGGCTGGTCACATCCGAGAAAGGATCTCGAACAAAACACCATCGCGACCTTCAACGTTCTCGAGGCCATGCGCGCCAACGGCGTCAAACGCATCGCTTTCTCCTCGACGGGCTCGACCTACGGCGAGGCCACGCTGATCCCCACGCCAGAGGACGCGCCCTTCCCGGTGCAGACCTCGCTTTACGCCGCGAGCAAAGTTGCCGGAGAAACCCTCATCTCATCGTATGCTGAAGGCGGGCAAATCGATGAAGCCTACATTTTCCGTTTCGTTTCAATTCTGGGCGAACGCTATACCCACGGTCATGTCTTTGATTTTTATCAACAGCTGATCGCTCACCCGGATCACCTGCGAGTGCTGGGGGATGGCAAACAGCGCAAGAGCTACCTCTACGTCCAGGACTGTATCGATGCTTTGCTCCATGTCACCCGCACGCACACCGCGCGCGACGCCAAACACCACACCCAAATTTATAACCTGGGCACAGCAGAATACGTACAAGTCAACGACAGCATCGGCTACATCTGCGCCGCCCTCGGGTTGAAACCCAAATTCGAATACACGGGCGGCGACCGCGGCTGGATTGGCGACAATCCCTTCATCTTCCTCGACACGAAAAAAATTCTGGCCACCGGCTGGAAACCGAAGCTCACCATCGAGCAGGGCATCATCAAGACCCTGCGCTGGCTCGAGGCCAACCGCTGGGTCTATGAATCCCGCCACTGAGCCAAACCGAAGATCCTTTACCCCGGATTACACCGATTACTATTCGGAAAAAGATTTTACGCCAAGGCCGCAAAGGTCGCTAAGCTTTGAATCACTCTCTCAGCGATTACTTCGAGTTCTTTGCGAGCTTAGTGTGAAAAGTCCGAAACCGAACTGTATCTAGTATCACTCTCACCTCTCCCTGTTTTCCAACTTCATCTTTCCCAGTTTCTCTGTTTTCCGCTTTCAGCTTTCCCACTTTCCCCTCCCCCTCTCACTCTCCCCTTGTGACCACTGTCGCCCACCGGGCACCCGCCAGCACTCACCCCAACCCGCAACGGGATTGGGGCTGCTCCGCTCCGCTTCACCACGCCATCTCCGCGCTACCGCGCTCCGTCCCTTTCCCCGTTTCCCACTTTCAGCTTTTCCCACTTTTCCGTCCCCCTCTCCCTTTCACCTTCCCTTTTCAATGACTTCCCTGGCCCGAACCCGTTGGCTCTGGCTGGCCGCCGCGCTGCTGATGCTCGCGGAGTTTCTGGTGTTCGACGGGATGACTTCCCGGCATCACGCCTCGGTTTACCCGCAGTGGAGCGACCAGATCCAGTATCTGTCCGAGACCTACATGTGCCACGACGAATGGCAGGCCCACGGCTGGTGGGCGGGCCTCCGCTACTCGTTCACCAATCCCGCCGCGCAGGGCACGCTGCACGATATTCTCGCGGTGCCGCTCTTTGCCCTGACCGGTCCGTCGCGCAGTGCCGCGCTCAGTCTGAACATGCTGGCCTTCCTCGCCTGGCAGGCAGCCCTACTGCTGGTCGTCACGCGGCTGAGCGGCTCCCGCGCCCTGGGCTGGATGGCTTTCGGCCTGCTGCTTTGCCTCGCCGGTCCCTGGGCGGCCGGACCCGGCTCCGCCGTTGATTTTCGGCTCGATCACGGGGCTATGTGCCTGATGGGTGTCACGGCCCTCGTCGCCCTGCTCACCCGCGGCTTCCGCTCCCGCGGCTGGTCGGTCCTCTTCGGGGTCGCGGTGGGGGTGACCGTGCTCGAGCGCTTTCTCACCGGTGCGTATTTTGCCCCGATCTTTTTCGCGACGGCCGCCTGGATCGCGGCCACGGGCGACCGGCGCACCCGGTGGCTGAATCTGGCGCTGGCCGGCTTGGTCGCGGCGATTCTCGCCGGCCCGCAATTCTGGATCAACCGGACCTGGATCCAGAATTATTACTGGGTGGGCCACATCACCAGCGCAGAAAGCAACGCCCGGGCGCCCGGGCTCGGTGCGTGGGCCTCGGTCCAATACGTCTTCAACGGATTGGTGAATCGCCAACTGGGCGGCTTTCTGCTCGTAACCACCGCCGCCCTGACCGCCCTGCTGGTCCAGGCGGTCGCGCACGCGCGCCGGCGCACCTTCCACTGGCCGGACCGCGACTGGCTCTTCACCGCCCTCGCGTTTTTCATTCTCCCCGCCGCCCTCCTCTGCCTGCACCGCCAGAAGTCCGAGTATGTGCTGGGCATTCTCGTGCCCGGCCTGCTCCTGCTCGTGCTCTGGGGCTGGGCCGCCCTGCTCCGCGGCTGCGCCGATGAATCTGGGGCGCGGACCAACCCGTTTGTCCCGACGGCCGTGCTCCTGTCCCTGCTGGCCGGCGGCGGCTATTTTCTTTACCGGCAAATCCCATCACCCCACACCGCGGATTTTCTGGCGGCCAATGCCTCGATCAACCGCTACGTTGAGAAAATATTTGCGGCATCGCGCACCCCGGCACTCGCCGAGCCTTACCTCGGCTTCGATCATGTTTCCGACGCCTTCGATGGCACGGTCATGCGCCTGATGGGCTACGAACGCCACCGTGTGTGGATCCCGATCCGTGGCGTGCTGCCCGTCAGCATCCTCGAGGTGACCGAGGCCGACCTCCAGGCCCGTCTGCGCCTCTGCCATTTCTATATATTGACCGAGGAAATGCCAGGGCACGGCCATTATCCTTACGACCGCCAGATGGTGAAACTCCGGCCCTTCCTCCACACTTGGTGCGAGCAGAATCTCGTGAAAACGGACCAATTCCAATTCTTCGACCGGCGGATGTCGCTTTACCAGCGCCGGGATATTCCCTGAGACTGGTCCCAGCGAAATCATGACTATCACCGTCCTCGGACTCTGGCATCTCGGCAGTGTCACCGCCGCATGTATGGCACGCCACCATCGCGTCACCGGCCTCGACTTTGACGAGACGGTGTTGGCGAAACTGCGCGGCGGCCACGCGCCCCTGCATGAGCCCGGGCTCGACGACCTGCTCGCCGCCGGCCTCGCCAGCGGCCAACTCAGCTTCTCCGCCGATACGACCATTCAGTCCGACGTGCTCTGGGTTTGCTACGACACCCCAGTGGATGTCGACGACCGCTCCGATCTCGACTGGGTGCATACCCGCCTCGC
>Ga0114978_10005568_pt1 | contig 10057 bp, 9 predicted proteins | sample S_140212_EF_Meta_FD_87027 | JGI IMG/M metagenome (GOLD analysis project Ga0114978, IMG submission 87027) | Freshwater microbial communities from Lake Simoncouche, Canada to study carbon cycling - S_140212_EF_MetaG | ecosystem: Environmental > Aquatic > Freshwater > Lake | place: Lake...
ACAAACACCGCGTCATGGGCGGGATTGTATTGCGTCATGTCCGGCAGCTCGCCGTAGGGCGCCTTGAAGGTGCGCGCGTCCTTGATCTTGAGCTGCTTGACCGTGTCGGTGACCCAGTCTTCGGAAAAACTTTCCCAGGCGAACAGGTCCACGGGACGGGCGCCCAGCAGCGACCACAGCGCCATCTCGACCGCGCCGGTGTCCGACGCCGGCACGATGCCGCAGCGGTAGCCGTCGGGCACGCCCAAGAGCTTCTTGGTGCGGTCAATCGCATCCTTCAGCTTGGCTTTGCCGGGTTTGGAGCGGTGGGAACGTCCCACCAGCGCGCCCTTGAGGGCTTCTACCGTCCATCCCGGCCGCTTGGCGCAGGGTCCGGACGAAAAAAAAGGCCGCGCGGGACGCACAGCCGGACGAACAACTTCAGTCATCGCGTTTCATTCCTTCCAGAATGATAGCACCTCGTTGGGGAGGTGTGGCCCGCCGCCAATATAGGCGCATGGCCCCCGCCCGTCAACGCCGCAGAGGCTCCAAAGACGCATGGGAACATTGCGGCGCATTGGCGCGTTTCACAAAAGCACAAAAAACGCAGGAACTCCCATGGCTTCGCTGACAGCTTCCTCCGGCGCCCCGCGCAAATCGGCGCAGGAACCCTCGCTCAACCTGCCCCTGGACAAGGTGAGCTTCATCATCCTGAAAGCGCGCGAATATGACGTGAAGGAAGAGGGTGCCGATCCGGATACCGGTTCCAACCCGATTCATGACGGCCAGACCGACGTGCTGACCGACGCGGGTGACGATCCGGTGCGCGAGGAACTGCTGGGTGCGATTCGCGGCCTTAACGATGACGAACGCGTCCGCCTGGTAGCGCTGGCCTGGTTGGGCCGCGGCACATACGACCTGGACGAATGGAAGGAAGCCATCGCCACCGCCAGGTCGGAGCATTCGCGCCGCGCGGCGGAATATCTGCTCGGCCTTCCCTTGCTGGGCGATTATCTGGAAGACGGGCTCGCCATGTTCGACGAAGGCATTGTCGATGACGCCGACACGCGCGAAGGCCTCAACAGCGAAAACGAACCGCTCGGCAACATGCCGGACAAGCCGGCGCGTCAGTAATCGATTTCGATTTCGCCCGTAAGGTAAAGCGCGCAATGGCCCTGGATGATGGTGCGCGCGCCGTCATCGGTGCAGACAAGGTCGCCTCCGCGCGCTGAAGCCTGCCGCGCCTTCAACGTCTTCTTGCCCAGCCGCTGGGCCCAGAAGGGTGTCAGGGCGCAATGGGCCGAGCCGGTCACCGGATCTTCCGGCACCCCGTAATAGGGTGCGAAGAAACGCGAGACCATGTCGTAAGGCGCACCGCCGCCTGCCGCCGTCGCCAGCACCGAGCCTGCGCCTATCCTCATCGCCACATCTTTCAGGTCTGATTCCGGCTTCAGCGCCTTGATCTGGTCCGGCGTGTTCCACACCGCGATCAGCGCCTTGGCCCCGGCGCCGCCCTTGGCGCTGATGTGCAATTCGCTGGGGGCAGGCGCGTTCAGGCTTTTGCCCAACGCTTCGGCAAAGCCTGGTGGCGGCGCAAAAGTTTCGGACGGCGCCGAAGGCAGCGACATGACATTGCCATCGCTGCCGCGCGTCACCACCAGTTCGCCGGACCGGGTCATGAAGCGCACCTGGTTCAGCGCGGGTTCGATCCTGTTGAAGAGTATCCAGGCGCTGGCCAGGGTTGCATGGCCGCAAAGATCCACTTCCCGCTCTGGCGCAAACCAGCGCAGGTCATAGACGCCCGCGCCGGCTTTCACGAAGAAGGCGGTTTCCGCGACATTGTTCTCGGCGGCGATGGCCTGCATCAGCCCTGCATCCAGCCAGCGTTCCAGCGGCACGATGGCCGCGGGATTGCCTTCCAGCGGTTTGCCGGCAAAGGCATCGACCTGCCACATCCTGAGAGTCATGGCTTTTCCCCTCAATGCGGGGAAACCCTATCGCGGCCCCGCTGGCGCACAAACGCTATCCGCGCATTCCTCCCCTGCGCGCGTCAGCGCGCTTGCATGGGGGAGGTGGCCGTAGCTGGCCCTCGGGCCAGCGAAGGCCGGAGGGGGAAAGTCTATGCAGGCGCCGGAAGCGCGCCCGGATTGGTCGCCGCCTTCATGCCGCGCTGAAGCTTCTCGAAGGCCCGCACCTCGATCTGGCGCACCCGTTCGCGGCTGATGCCGTATTTCTGCGACAGGTCCTCCAGCGTCACCGGCTCGTCCTGCAGGCGGCGGGCCTGGATGATGTCGCGCTCGCGCTCGGTCAGGTCCTTCATCGCATCCACCAGCAAGGCGTGGCGATTTCCCATTTCCTCGCGTTCGGCCAGACGGGTTTCCTGGTCGGCGGTGTCGTCCGCCAGCCAGTCCTGCCATTCGCTTTCCGATTCCGAGCGAAGCGGCGCGTTCAGGGATGCATCCGGGCCCGACAGGCGGCGGTTCATGTCCGTCAGTTCGGTCGCGGTGACGCCCAGCCGGTCGGTCAACGTCGCGACATGTTCAGGGGTCAGATCGCCTTCCTCGACGGCGCCGATATTGGACTTGGCCTTGCGCAGGTTGAAGAACAGCTTCTTCTGCGCCGCGGTGGTGCCCAGCTTCACCATGCTCCATGACCTGAGCACATATTCCTGGATCGAGGCGCGGATCCACCACATGGCATAGGTGGCCAGGCGAAAGCCCTTGTCGGGCTCGAAGCGCTTGACCGCCTGCATCAAGCCGACATTGCCTTCGGACACGATCTCGGACACCGGCAGGCCATAGCCGCGATAGCCCATGGCGATCTTGGCGACCAGGCGCAGATGGCTGGTGACCAGGCGGCGCGCGGCCTCGGGGTCTTCATGTTCCTTCCAGCGCTTGGCGAACATGTATTCGTCTTCGGGGGACAAAAGCGGAAACTTGCGAATCTCGGTGAGATAGCGCGAAAGGCCAGATTCGCCCGACAAAGCGGGAAGTCCACGACTGCTCATAATTCCCCCTTATCTGGGCGCAACAAGCAATAACGCCTGAGCGCCCCGACAGTTGTGAAGAGATATGTCGGTTTAGCGCGTATTCAAGTTCCGCAAGGCGCCCACAAGGGCGGCAAAATCCGCGGGCCAGGGCGTTTCAAAACGCATGGTCTTGTGCAGGCTAGGGTGCTGGAATCCCAGCACAAAAGCGTGCAGCGCCTGGCGGGGAAAATCAGTTGCCGCTGCAAACGCGGCCGCCTCCAGCTCGGTCTTGCCGCGCGGCGCGGCGCGGTTGCGGCCATATTGGGGGTCGCCGATCAGGGGGTGGCCCAGGTGGGTCAGGTGCACCCGGATCTGGTGGGTGCGCCCGGTTTCCAGCCGGCATTCGATCAGCGAAGCGAAGGGGCGTTCGGCGGGGCCGAATTTTTCCAGCACCGCATAACGTGTCGCCGCCCGCTTGCCGCCGGCGCGCAGCACCGTCATGCGCTTGCGGTCGAATGGGCTGCGCCCGATCTGGCTTTCGATCAGGCCGGAGGAGTCCCGTGGCGCGCCCCATACGACGGCGTTATAGGCACGCTCGATGGTGTGATTGGCGAACTGCTTGGCCAGGCTCGCCATGGCCCGTTCGGTCTTGGCCGCCACCAGCAGGCCCGAGGTGTCCTTGTCCAGCCGGTGGACGATGCCGGGGCGCGCTTCGCCGCCGATGGACAGCATCTTGGTGCCGCAATGGGCGATCAATGCATTGACCAGGGTGCCGTCGGGATTGCCGGCGGCGGGATGGACCACCAGCCCCGCCGGCTTGTCGATCACGATCAGTTCCTTGTCTTCATAGATCACCGTCAGGGGAATGTCCTGGCCCTGCGGAATGGCGGGCGCGGTGGGCGGCACGTCCAGCGCAAAGGCATCGCCCGGTTTGACCCGGTGGTTGGCGTCTTTTATCGTCCGGCTGCCCAGCGACACCGCGCCGCCTTCCAGCAACTGCTGGAGCCGCGAGCGGCTGAAATCGGGCAATGTCGCGGCCAGGAAACGGTCCAGCCGCCAGCCTGCATGGCTTTCATCGGCCACCGCTTCGCGCCGATCGCTTGAGGAGATTTCCTTGTCAGACATGCTTCCCATTCCGGAACACCAGACGCCCGCCTACAACGCCGCGAAGCTCGCCGTTATTATTCTGTCTGCCCTGATTATCCTAGCCTTGATTGGGCTGGTGGTGGGCGGCATCCGCACCATGCGCGGCAAGCCGGTTGCCGGTGGCGGTGAAACCGCGTTGGTCCAGTTGCCGCCGGGCGCACAGATCGTCGACATGCAGACCCAGCCCGGACGGCTGATCCTGCGCCTGCGCGACGGCGGCGGCGAAGAAATCCGGATCATCGACACCCAGAACGGCCGCCTGGTCAGCCGGGTCAGGGCAAGCGTTGCCCCCGCGCGTTGAACTGCCGCCGGGCTTGCGCGCCGCGATCCTTGCGGCGGCGGACGGGGCGTTACCGCTTGAATGCTGCGGCCTGCTGGAAGGGGCGCGCGACGGCGAGCTTTTCCGCATCAAAGCCATCCATCCGGCGCGCAACCTGTCGCCCGATCAAAGCTGCTTCGAGATCGATCCCGCGGATCACTTTGCGGCGCAAAAGGCGGCGCGCGCCAGCGGCCACGCGATTATCGGCTGTTATCATTCCCACCCGCATGGCGCAGCGCAGCCCTCCGCCGCCGACGTCGCGGGGGCAGGGCAAGACGATTTCCTCTGGCTGATCGCGGGCGAAGGCAGGCTGAACGCCTTCGTCTATCGGGACGGCGGCTTCCTGGGCTGCGTCACCGGCGCGGACTGGGTGACATCGTCGGAATAGGTGCGGAACGTGCCGCCCTTGAACAGCACATCGCTGGAATTGACCACATCCACGACATGGCCGGTCTCATCGGCGATCTCGATGGTGCGGTGGTTCAGCGAGCCGCCATGCAGCAGCTTCTCGCCCAGGATTTCCCGGCTGGAACTGATCGCCTCGCGCCGCGCCGCGTCGGCATTGGGCAGGTCCTGGCCCTCCTCGTCGCGGCTGAGGTCGGCGCCTTCGCGGACATGGAAGTAATAATGGGGCATGGCGGCGTGACCTAAGGCTTTCAACTCATTCTAATTCCTGAATAAGCGGGTCGTTCCGGTCCCAAAACCGAAGTACGGAACTTGCAGGTTCCACTTGGGCCCCGCTATAAGCCCCGTCCCGCTGGCCCCCATCGTCTAGCGGTCAGGACGCGGCCCTCTCAAGGCTGAAACAGGGGTTCGATTCCCCTTGGGGGCACCAAAGCAAAAATCGGAATTTGATTTCGTTGAGTTCTTTAGCGCGATTGTCCCACTGACAAAACCAGAACTGCCATCCCAGTAGTTTGAACTTTCGGCTCGCTGGTGAATGTCTGCTTTTGACCCAAAGCAGACATCCAATGCGATAGCCATCCCATCATTATTCTTCGGGTACCATTGGCTGTTCCGGGCAAAAAAAGAGGCCGCGTCTTGAGGGGGCTGGCCTCTAGTCTTGGGGCATTGGTGTGACGGTCGTTTCCAAAAATAGATTATCTCTTGCGACACATTCGCTGCGGATGACGCCTCGCGTTCTTACAACCATTCGCGGGCGTTAAGCAGTCGAATGTTATCTCAGTCACAAAATTTACATAAAACCGTGAGGATTCCGTCATTGCCCAAATGCAATATGGGGATGTCAAATTAATCCAATCTGTCATTTTTGTGCGGGGAATCAGTGAAAAATTATTTATATCAAGGCGTTGCAGTGATTGCGCTTGCCTCATCTCTGTCGCAGGTAGCTTTGGCACAACAGGTCGCCGCAAACACAGCCGGTGGGCTTGAAACAGTAATCGTATCTGCGACGAAAATTGAGACTGATCTGCAGAGAACGCCGATCGCGATTTCCGTGATAAGTTCGGATCAGATGACGAGCCGCCATGCTGAGAGCCTAATCAGTCTCGCGGACGGTTCTATCCCTTCACTTCGCGTCGCACCATTCGAATCTCGCCAGTCAGCGCTGGTCATCGGCATTCGCGGTATCGTGCCGTTCGACGCCAACCAGACGGCCCGCGATCAAGGCGTCGGCGTTTATATTGACGGTGTTTATCAGGCGCGCCCGCAGGGGCTGAATGCCGCGCTGTTCGACTTGGAGCGCATCGAAGTCCTCCGGGGTCCGCAGGGTACACTGTTTGGACGCAACACCGAAGGCGGTGCGCTGAGCATCGTGACAAAGGCTCCTACTGGCGTGATGGGCACTCGTATTGCCGCTGGAACAGGAAATTTCGGCTCGTACGGTGGCGAAATACACCAAGACTTCCCGAAGTTTTACGACGTCGCGGTAAAGGTTGATGCGCTAGTCCAGCATCAGGATCCCACAACAAGAAACCCGATGAGTGGGCAAGCCGGTTGGAACCAGTATGACCGCAGGGGCATTCGCGCTTCCGCTCTCTTCCAGCCTTCGGAAAAATTCAGCGCACTGATCTCCGCCGATTATACCCAAGATGAGAACGCCCCGTTCTTCAGCCAGCTCATCAGCTTTAACCCTTATGGTAAGCGCGTACGTACGCTGGCTGAGGTAACAGCTGTGGGCTCTGCTCCGGCCGGCACGATCAATCCGCTTGCGCCTCTTGTGCAGGTTAGGACTAGCCGCCAAGATGCTTCGGACATTGGCACCGTGCAGCAACCTAGTGTCGACAAAACCCGTGGCGTCTCAGCCACCTTGAAGTACGAAGTCACGCCCAACCTGGAGCTGCGCTCAATTACCTCGGCACGAGGCGTAAGCACCAAACAGTGGGACAATTCGGGCATCGAAGCCCGTAACATCTTTTCACCAAATGCCAACTTCGGCCGTTATAGTCTGTCGGAACTTAAGCAGAGTCAGTTCAGCCAAGAGTTTCAGGCGGCCGGCAGTTTCGCCGATAGTTTCACATACGTCGTAGGTGCTTATTACTTCAACGAACACGTCAGGGAAGAGGCTGCTACGCCGTTTACCAACGTGTGGAACGCTGACGGCACCGCCTTCACGATCCGCTCTTCAAACGGTACCTATGGGACCGCTGCGAAAACGAATGCGACTCAGGGCTGGGAGCCTGGTACTCGGAACTTAAGTCGTGGCAGTGAGGCAAACTCCAATAGCGCCGCGGTTTTTGGTCAGGGAACTTACACCCCCGCCTCGATCGAAGAACTGCATCTGACTGTTGGCGGCCGCTATACTCAGGATAAACGTCACGGCGTGCTCTACACGGTAGCTGGCAGGGCGACGAACTTCACGTTCAATTACGATAGTAGCCGCTTCGACCCAATGGCCACCGTGGCCTACGACCTGTCAGACTATGCAAGCGTCTACGCCAAATTCTCAACCGGCTATCGCGCCGGTGGCGCCAACTCACGCTCGCAGACTTTCCAATCTTTTGGCGCTGAAGAAGTAAATGCCTATGAAGTTGGCGCAAAAATGGATTTGCTCGATCAGCGCCTGCGCGTAAATCTGGCCGCCTATCGGATGGACCGTAGCGGTACCCAGACCGACTTCGACAATGTCGATACCACCTTGGGAAGTCCGACGATCGGCGCTCATACCGAGGAGACGCGTAACGCGCCAGGCATTTCGAAGATCATGGGATTCGAAGCCGACTTGACCGCTCTGCTCACGGATAACCTGACAGCGGGCTTTTCCTATGCTTACACTGATGTGAACATCCCTGCTACGCCGTTCCCCTTCACTGGGAATAATTTAATCTCACAGGGCACGCCGTTCCCAGTGCTTCCGGTATTTACTCCGCAGCATGCCGTGTCAGGATATCTCGACTATCAGATTCCCGCGGGTGCGATGACCATCAAGCTTCATCTAGACGCGAACTACTCTAGCCGTCAGTACTCTTTCCAAAGCGAGTTCGCCGACGTGTCTCCTACGGGGAAGTTGGAGCAAAGCGTCAACGAGAAGACGGACCCCAGCTTCCTCGTCAACGCTAATGTAGCCTTGGCTGACATCGGTGTGGGCAGTGACGGCGCGACAGCGAACCTGTCGCTGTGGTCGAGAAATCTACTGGACAGGGAACAAATCTTCCGCAGGTCTGTCGCCAACCGCGGCACAATCGGCGACTATGCGAACTTCAACGCGCCGCGTACTTTCGGCGTGGAGCTGCGCTTGAACTACTAGTATTTAGAAATGTAAAAATTTCGTAGACAGACCTAATAACGGCAGACCTGGTGAAAGTCTGTTGAAGAGACCGACAGCGTCATCCTCTGACTCTGACGGCGCGTGACCCGGTGCTGCGTGTGATCCCGCGGCACCGGGTCTTTTTTTCAAGTGCAGCGGGTCAGCTGGTGCTGGGCCTGGACTATGTCCCGCTGCCCGAAGCCGCCATCCAGTCCATCGAGGCCAGCTGGAAGGGCATCCAGGGCTCTGGAATGTAATTGGACTGAATGTTCCGAATTTAATCGGAGAAGGCGGCGCTGCGGGGCCGCCGCTGTTTTGCGGATTACGCAATGAAAGCTAGTAACCACTTGCTGGCATCAGAGTCCGACATCCTAAAAGAGTTAAGAAGCACCGGCAGAGATATATCGCAACTGACCCTATTGCGGTGGCGGCGGTTCGGATTGTTGCCACCACTTTCCCAAAGAGGTCTTGGGCCGGGAAAACGAACTGCTACCTATTGGCCGCAGTGCGATTTATTCCAACAAGTGTCCTTTGTTTACGATTCATTGCTCACATATTCAGAGCGACACGTCATTTTACGCATACTCTGGCTTTCTGGATTCGAAGTGCCCCTAGATCGGCTCCGTCGGGCATGGGCGCATTGTAACAAACGCGATCAATCCTGGGCGGTGCAACCAGCCAGCGTTCGGGATGGCGTATTCGGGCCTGGGCGTCAGCCGGTGAATGGGAAGAATATCGAGTCAAGCGACCCTGATTATCGTGGCGCTAGAGCGCTATTAAATCTCGTTCTTTCGGTCTCTGGATCTCTCTCACCTAGGCACCCCGATTTGAGCACGAACAAATTCAATCAAATAATCAATATGGCCTTGCTAAAATTGGCACCTACACAAGAGAAAGCATCCAGTGTCAGCAAAATATTCCGCGAACGAGTTGTCTTGTTGGCCGAGATGCTCGCTTTGGCAATTAGGCAGAGCAATCTACTGCAAGTTGCTACGGAAGCCGAACTAACGATCGCCCGGCAGCACCTAAACATTTTAGGTCGTTTCGTTCAGTTTTGCATTTATCCTGACCGTAACGCGACATGCGCTACAGCGCAGGCACCGTTTTGGTCGCCCGAATTGGCTGAGGAAGTTGGCGCGCCCCTGTTTCTTTACATACTGGCGCTTAATCGAATGGGTTATGGTGAGCAGCTCAACGCTACAGGGGTAGCAATGACCAGCCTGTGTTCCTATTGGGAATCGCAAATTACAGTTGGTGCGGCCGGAAGCAGCGCGGATCATTTGGAAATCGCTAAGTTTCGGCACCATTGCGCATCAACTTGGCAGGCGTTCGCTTTGGTGTAACAATTAAAATAATATTTGTCTGTTTTGCGGAGCAAACAACTGCCATGCAAAACGCGGCTTTATAAACGCCTTGCGGAAGAAGAAATTGAGTCCTCTTAAGACAAAAGCCAAATAACGGAATCACAACTATTTAAGAATTCGCGCCTAGGATCGCCGGGGGCTGGGGGCAGCGATGACGCCAACTGAAAAATGGATATTTGAACTCGCGCTAGTGTACTCCATTCCGTCTTTTCTTGGCGGGATTGGGATAACTCTATTATTTGTTCACTGGCGGGGACTCCGCGTTGCAGTGACCATTCTGTCAAGATTTCTTTCTCCACAATTGACATTTGGACGGCATGACAATTTGGCTCCTGGTACGGCTCCCAAAGATGCCCAAGGTTTGCTGAGGGGCGATACTAGGCTTTGTGAGGCAGCCGATAAGTGTGACCTTTCCCTGCAATAAATCGGCCGGGCGTGAATGCCGCGGCGGTGCGGGTGTGCTTCGGTTTGGCGATCACGCCCGAAGAGGCCTTGTCGCTGGACTATGATGGCAACTTCGCATGGCGATTCTAATAGCCAATAGGTAAAGGATGTCCGCCTTGCGCCAATAGCGG